>Ga0209542_10002219_pt1 | contig 43954 bp, 33 predicted proteins | sample RifCSPhighO2_01_FD_184028 | JGI IMG/M metagenome (GOLD analysis project Ga0209542, IMG submission 184028) | Soil microbial communities from Rifle, Colorado - Rifle CSP2_plank highO2_0.1 (SPAdes) (version 2) | ecosystem: Environmental > Terrestrial > Deep subsurface > Rock core/Sediment ...
TCGCCGAGTCTATCCTCAAGACAGTCGCCGAGTCGTTCAACCTTTCGTGCGGGTCGGAACTTACCCGACAAGGAATTTCGCTACCTTAGAACAGTTATAGTTACTGCTGCCGTTTACCCGGGCTTATATCTCGAGCTTCCCCGCTAAGCGGGGTCACCCAAAATAGTTGACCTACGAGCACTGGGCAGGTGTCAGCCTCTATACTTCGTCTTTCGACTTTGCAGAGACCTGTGTTTTTGTTAAACAGTCGCCTGGCGTCGTTAACTGCGCCCCAAGCGAAGCTTTCAGCTTCGCAGTACGGCAAATAAATTTGCCTTTTAGTTATTAGTTTGTAGTTAATAGTTTATTTGAAAAATTATTATTAATAAATTCTTCTTTGACTACGAACTATTTACTATTAACTATTGACTGCGAGGCCCAAAGCCTCGCCCGGGGAGGACATGTACCAAAGGTACGTCCAGTTATATTGCCGAGTTCCTTAAGGATAGTTTTCTCGCTCGCCTTGGTACTCTAATACCAGTCCACCTGTGTCGGTTTAGGTACGGTTCTAGCAAAATCTTGCAACGAGATAATTTCTCGGAAGTTGAAACCAATCCTCTTGTCAGCTTGCGCCAACTTGCCATCAAAGCTCGAATAATCGCAAAAGCGGATTTTCCATCTTTCACTTCCTTGCTTTTTGGAGGCCGTATCATTTCGACCCAGAATCATTCCATCTCCGTCTTCCCTTTGCTTGATAACGATTTAACTAAAGTTGCAGAATATTAACTGCATATCCATCGACTACGCCTTCTGGCCTCGCCTTAGGACCGACTAACCCTACGTCGACGAACGTTGCGTAGGAAACCTTGGACATTCGGCGGTCCCGATTCCCACGGGACTTTCGCTACTCATACCGGCATTCTCACTTCACATCGCTCCATACTGACCTTACGGAAGTACTTCACCGCAATGCAAACGCTCCCCTACCGCGCCAGCGCAGCTGGCGAACATTTAACCAATTAACTTTTAACAATTAACCTAAACAGAAAATCTATTTGAAAATAAAAATTCCACTTTTGTTAATTTGTTAATTTGTCAACTGTTAACTGTCCGCAAGCTACGCTTGCGCCCCAAGCTTCGGTGGCATTTTTGAGCCCCGGTACATTGTCGGCGCACTACCGCCCTCGTCCAATGGACCATTCGACAAGTGAGCTGTTACGCTTTCTTTAAAGGATGGCTGCCTCTGAGCCAACCTCCTTGCTGTCTTGGCGTTAGTACTACCTTTAACACTTAAAATACACTTTGGGACCTTAGCTTTGGATCTGGGTTGTTTCCCTTTAGCCCTGGCCCGCTTATCCGGGTCGGACTGACTCCCCGTCTAGTTTGTTTCACAGTATTCGTAGTTTGATTGAATGACACAAATTACTTCGCATCACCCATTCAGTGCTCTACCCCTGTGAATTAAAATCGGGGGCTATACCTAAATATATTTCGGGGAGAACCAGCTATCTCCGCGTTCGATTGGCATATCACCCCTAACCACAACTCATCCCAACCACTTGCATCTGACACGGGTTCGGACCTCCATCCCGCGTTAGCGGGACTTCATCCTGGTCATGGTTAGCTCACGCGGTTTCGGGTCTTTAACATGCTGTATTAAAACGCGCTATTAACGCTTGCTTTCACTCTGCCTCCCCCCGCTTAGCGGGGTTAGACTACAGCATGATAAAACTCACCGGTTCATTCTTCAATAGGCACACCGTCACCCCGCTCTTTTTGGACACAAGACAAAACCGTGACTTAATCTAAACACGACTTTACTAGCCTTAAATCATGGTCTTCTTACGCGCAAAAAGAGCGGGGCTCCGATTGCTTGTTAGCGTTCAATTTCAGGTACTTTTCATTCCCCTTCCGGGGTACTCTTTCACCTTTCCCTCACGGTACTAGTTCACTATCGGTCGCAACACATATTTAGCCTTGGCTCATGGTCGAGCCGGATTCCTACAGGATTTCTCGTGTCCCGTAGTACTTGGGATACTCATAGAGCTATCTTGAATTTTACATACTGGGCTTTCACCATCTATGGCCAACCATTCCAGATTATTCTGCTATCCGCAATAGTCCCGTATTTGAGTCCCGCAACCCTCAAGCGAAGCTTTCAGCTTCGCAGTACGTCGAGTCTAACTCGACTTGTAGTTCGTAGTACGCTCGCATTGCGGCTCGCTTTAGTTCATAGAAATTTCTTAATAACTATGAACTACCAACTATTAACTACCCACTGCGAGGCTCAATGCCTCGCTCAAGTTTAGGCTCTTCCCCTTTCGCTCGCCACTACTTAGGGAATCACTAATTGTTTTCTTTTCCTCGCCTTACTTAGATGTTTCAGTTCAGGCGGTGCCCCCCTACGCGATTATTTATTCTCGCGTAGGTACTTATGCATCGCGCAGGAACAATTAACCAATTAACAGTTAACAAATTAACTACATGGAGAATTATTTTAAATATAACTTCCTGATTTGTTAATTTGTCAATTTGTTAATTTTGTTAACGGTTCTTGTGCGAAGCACAAGCGGGTTTCCCCATTCGGAAATTACCGGATCAAAGCTTGACGGCAGCTCCCCGGTACTTATCGTAAGCCCTCTACGTCCTTCTTCGGTGTGTTGCACCTAGGCATCCATTGAACGCATAAAATTGACCCATTCATTCCATTCAGTTTCTAAAACACTAGTTTTTTGAAACCGAACTTTATTAAATTAATTCTTGCCGTATTCAATTGTTAAAGAGCTTCCTGCAAAGCAGGAACAATTGACAACTAACCCTTAACCATTGATTAATTCATAAAGTCAAATGTCAGTTGTTAAATGTCAAATGTTCTTCGGCTTCGCCGAAGTGTGGACCCGAGCGGACTCGAACCGCTTACCTTCGCAGTGCAAATGCGATGTTCTACCAGCTGAACTACGGGCCCTGAGATAATGCGAATTTAAACTAATATTTTGCTCTGTTTAAAATCATTCGCATAGATTCGCAAATTGAATCTGACTCTCAGGACGAGTACCTACATGCGAATTTATGCAATCGGAGATAGAAAACCTCGATGCATTCGCATGCATTCGTATCTTTACTTGTTAAATCGTGGGAGCTAATCTTTTAGGGCGCCAAATCGCGCTTTGAAAGTAGAAAATGAATAGATTTCAACATTAAAAAATTAGTCTCCCAACTTGTTAATCCGCCAACCTGCGGATTACAGTCAGTGAAAATCACCGCTTGCAGTATAGCAACGCCAGCTAAGGCTGTCAACCTTCCTATTTCGAGCTTGCGAGAAACAAGCTATCTTATAGTAATTTGCCTTAAAATCAAAAATTTGCTGAAATTGCCGCCTATGGTTAGAAGAATTTCGCCAAAGCCGGCAACCGAAACGGCAAACACGAATCTGCCAGTGAATTTTTGCTTCGTATAAGACAAACCGCCCTTTGGTCAAATTTGGGTAAAAACGAACGATTGGTACTTGAAAACCGCCATCTTGAAGGCCTGACCCTTGAAAAAAAACAGCGCCGCAAATTGCGGTTAGCACCAGAGAAAGAGTCAGACAAATCGAAGTTAATGCTTGGGTGATAATTTTGCACCTTTTGCCCCAAGAAGAAAAATCTCAAATCTTGCCTCTTTTACCAGCTAGAAAAAGCGTCTTGGTCGCTCTCCAACTCGACTCACGGGTAGAACAGTTAAAACAAGATGGTAAGAGCACCCCTGAAATAGCCCAAGAGCTTGGCGTCAGTCGCTCAATTGTCAATCACTCAGTCCACCGCCTGATTGCGGCCGGCAGAATAGCAAGGGCCCGATGAAAAAAGCCTCTCCCCTGTTGTGCTAATATAAAGCTAATGCCCGAAAGAGACGCACGCGGCCGGTTTATTAAAAAAACCGTCACCGTCTCAACCCCAACCTCAAACATTAATCCCGAATTCGAAAAACCGATACTTTCTGTCACCGTCACCAACCCCTTCAAAAAAATCCTCTATTGGCTTGACCAAATCAGAAAAAGGCAAACCACAACTTTCGCAGTCAAACTTTCGATACCCTTAATTGCCCTTCCTGTAATCATTTTCGCCGCATTTCAGTTTGGCAGAGGCTCAGTCGTCCTCCCGTTTATTAACTATCCACCTTCACCTTCACCCTCCATAGCGCAAGCGAAGGAGGGCGTTCCCTATTCCCGAAGCGGCACCCTTAAAGTGGCCAAGACAACAGACCAAATCAAATACGTACTGGCCCTTAAAAACGGGGAAAATGTACTTTTGGAAATTCCAGAAAATATAAAGCTGACCAAATATCAGAATAAACAAGTCTTAGTCACCGGTTATTACAACCGCCAGGCCAATGCCATCAAAGTACTGGAAATTGCCGAAATCGAACTTTTTAACGAAACAACCCTTGCAAGTCCAACCCCATCAAGCTCACCGGAATCAACATCATCGGCTCAGTAAACCAAAACGAGGACTGTCCTCGTAATTCTCTCGTCAAAGACTTAATTTTGTCTAAAATGTATCGTAGCCTTTCACCCTCACTTGCTTTTAGCTTCATAGAATGGCTTGACAAAGAATCACAAAACCACTCATACTTGATTTAGGACTAAAGTAATTCAAGAGCTTACTATCTGCTATTTAAGATATAAATGCCTGCTTTAAATACGAAAAATACTAAGCTTTCGGTAGTTGTCCCTGCCTATAACAAAGACACAGAAGTTTTTGAAGTAATCTCCTCCTTTGTTGACCAGCTTAAAAAGCTAGCATATGACTGGGAGATAATTGTTGTCGACGATGCTTCCCGTGATCAGACTCTTCGTGAAGCTGTTCGCAGCAAAAAATTCAATGGTAATAGCGACCGGATTAAAATTTTTTCCTATAATCTCAATCAAGGTAAAGGCTTTGCTTTATACTTCGGCTTCAAAAAAAGCATCGGAGATATTGTTGTCTTTGCCGATTCAGATCTTGATCTTCCAGCCAAAAACATCCCTGTAGTTTTAGACTATCTTCAGAAAAACACTGCCGATATTACCATCGGTTCCAAAAGGCATTCTCTATCCAAAGTAAATTATCCCCTTGTTCGCCGAATCCAAAGCAAAGCCTACCAGCTTTTGATCCGGATCCTCTTCAATCTCAATATTACTGATACCCAAGTTGGCATTAAAGCTTTCAGACGTGAAGTTTTGGAGGAAAGCTTCCCAAGAATCGTCGTTAAACAATTTGCCTTTGATCTGGAAATGCTCATTGTAGCAAAAACTTTGGGCTACAAAAAGATTATTGAGGCACCGATCATTCTTAACTATAATTTTTCATCGACAATACGCCTGCGTACCATTTTTAGAATCCTTCAGGACACCGCCGCCATTTTTTACCGCAAGAATTGGCTTGGTTACTATCGAAAGGCCCATTACAGACTAGAACAAGACGAAGCTTTAATTACCCCACAAAAGGCTTTCATTTAAAATTACGAATTCTTCCGAATACTCTCCGGTGATATATAATCATTTGCGTACATTCGCATGTTGAAGAAAACTCGCACACATTCGCATTTAAAAAATATCCTCTGGCTTTCTTGGCGCGATATTAAAAACCCCGATAGCGGTGGTGCTGAAAAGGTAGCTATAGAGGCGGCCAGTCGCTTTGTTAGAGATCAAATCCCCGTTACTATCTTCAGTTCCCACTTTGCAAATGCCAAAAAACAGGAAAAAATAAGAGGCGTCAAAATTATCAGGCGCGGAGGACTTATCACATGCCGTCTATTTGCTTTCCTCTATTATATTAGAAGGGCCCGTGAGTTTGACTTGATAATCGATGAAATAAATACAATTCCTTTCTTTTCTATCTTCTATGCCAAACATAAAACCATAACCTTGATTCACCAACTTGCTCGCGAATATTGGTTCACCCAGACTATTTGGCCGATTAGCCTAATAGGTTTTTGGCTCGAACCATTTTGGCTCAGATTATATAGAAGTAGACCAACACTTGCCCTTTCCGTTTCAACCAAAGCTGACCTGGTAAATTTAGGATTCACAAATGTAAAAATCTATCAAATCGGACTTGATTTTAAACCTCAACTCGTCACGAAAAAAGAAAACCTAATTCTTTATATCGGACGTCTGATTCCCGCCAAAGGTCCACAAGATGCTATTTGCGCCTTTGGGGAAATCAAAAACGTTCTTCCAAAATTCCGACTAATTGTCGCTGGCAAAGGTAAATCTAATTTTATAAAATCTCTCAAAAAATTGGCAAGCAATCTCAAATTGGAAAATTCGGTTAAATTTGCCGGATTCGTTCCTCAACCAACTAAAATAAATCTTCTAAAAAAATCAAAGATTGTCCTTATTCCTTCAGTACGAGAAGGCTGGTGTTTAGTGGCTACGGAAGCAAACGCCCTCGGTTGTATCCCAATCGGATACAATGTCCCTGGCCTTAAAAACTCAATAAAAAGTGGCTATAGTGGATTGCTTACTAAAAACAATACCCACGACCTCGCCCAAGCAGCTACCAGTATCCTCCAGAATCAAAATTTAAGATTAAAATTAATAGAAAATGGAATTCTTTGGAGCAAAAAATTTACCTGGAAAAACTGTTATCTTGACTTTAAAAGCTTCATTTCTAAATACCATAACTAAATTTTCCAATCTATGCCTCCCACTAAAAGATCATTGAAAAAAACTCTACTTGAATCATTCTGGAATCGACCCCAATATGTAAAACTCTCTCGTCAATTCAGTAAAGACACTCAAAATTATTATTGGATGAACATCCTGAAAGAAAAAGCTCAAAACAAAAAAAGGATACTAGACATAGGCAGCGGTGATGGCACAAGGCTTAAACTACTCAAAGTAAAGGCCCAATTGTATGGCCTAGACATAGCCAAAGCAGCCATATCTACTGGCCGTAAAAAATATCCCACCATCAACTTTATTGAGGCAGATGCCGAAAAAATGCCCTTTCCTAACTCATATTTCGATCTTACTTACACAGCTTTCTGTTTGGAACACCTTACATCTCCAGAAAAAGTAATTTCTGAAATGATTAGAGTAACTAAAAAAAACGGCCAAATAATTTTCGTTTGCCCAAATTATGGCTCTCCGCTTATTAACTCGCCTTCTACAAAATACCCAAGAATCCTAAAATTTATAAAAATCTTGAATCTGGAAATCCAGCATTCCTTTGGATTAAATAACAAAACAATTCGCTGGGAAAAAATTCAGCCAAAAATTGCTAAAATATTTCAACCAGATGATGATGCGGTTAACTTACCGTATCTGCCAAATTTAATTCGTCTGATGAAATCATATGGATTTGAAATTGAACATGCCTCCTCAGGCTGGGAAACCCCTCGTAAAGGTACAGTCGAAATCATTCTATCCTTCCTAAGAAAATTGAGCATTATTAATTTGTATCCAATTAAGTATTGGGGACCAGATCTTTTTTTGATATGTAATAAAAAGATGTAAGACTTTTACTTCTTATATGCATAAATCAGTATGTCTTGAAATTTTCCCCCTGAAAAAGGCGCTCCCACACGACTATGAATTTGGTAACCGAAATGGTTATCTTCAAAAGTCTTTAAAATTCGGCTTAATAAATCCTTTTTGGGCTCAATGTGGTGATGATATTCCACAACAAACTCTCTGACATAACTCAGCTCCCATCTTGCCTTTTAACAATCTTAACTGTTTTATTAAGAAGAACATATAAACTTTTAAACAAAATTGCCGGATGAAATATCAAACCATAAATAACAAAACAGCAGAAGTAACATTCAGGCAAAAAATCTCAAAACAACAACTGGATAAGGCCCTCTATTATAAAAACGAAAGAACATTTCAAGACATGTTCGAAGAGCTAAGAAGGAGAATAAAAAAAACCGCACAAGATTTTAAGAATCTTAAGAAAAAAGGCGTTGATTTTTCAAACTATCTGGAAATAGGAGCAGAAAATTGCGAAAGAGCAATGGTTCTTGATTCAAAATTCAAAGCAAAAGGTGTCGCCAGCGACATTTCACTAGCTAGCCTCAAGGCAGGAGCCGGATTTACTAAACCTTTAGGTTTTCATAAAACACCAAAGCGCTTAGTCTGTGACGCATATCACCTGCCTTTCCCCACAAATAGCCTCCCATTTATCTTCTGCTATCAAACACTCCACCATTTTCCAGACCCAAAACCGATTATCAACGAGATATACAGAGTTCTTGCACCCGGTGGTTACTTTTTCTTTGATGAAGAGCCAGTAAAGCAAATTTTAAATATCCCGTTGTGGAGAAGGCCAACTGTTTTAAGACCCTGGGAAAAATTTTTAAAATATATTGGAATTTTACCTTTTATTTCCAGAATCGGCAAAACGGAAGTAGACTTTGGAATCCTTGAAGAAGTATTCAGCTTGAAAACCTGGGAAAACGCTCTAAACGTTTTTGATAAAGTTGAAGCATTTACAAAACCTTTCCCTATCGGACCAACAAGTACTAACTCAAAATCTTTCGGGGAAAATTGGCTAAGGCCGGCCCTCCTGACCTGGTTCTTAATTTCCTGGTGGGGAGGCGGAATAGGAGCAATTTGCCAGAAACAGGGAAATGCCATAAACTCCAAAGTAGCTCTTTCTGAAATATTCGCCTGTCCTGACTGCCTAACTAAAGAAAGCGGCAAAAGTTTAAGATTAGTTGAGCAAAAAAAAGACTATCGATGTTCAAACTGTTCCGCTATTTTTCCGAAAAAGCAAAATATCCCTATACTACTTCCCAAAAAATCTCGAAAAAAACTCTATCCTGAATTATTCAAGAATAGCGGAAAAATCCGGATATAAGCTCCTATTTACAAAAAATCATATAATTCACCATGAAACTGCAAAGTCCCTAAGAGATATACTAAGGAAAAAAATATTATTCAGACAACATTGACAATACACCAAAAAGCAACCTCAAAGCTTCAAAAAACAATCTAGTTTTGGGTATAGATTCTCAATCTTCATAAAAAATTTGCCTCAGCTTTTGTCCAGACCTCACCTTACTGCTGGCTTCTTAATCTTGAAAACAGCAGTCTGGATTAACTGGAAAACAAAAAATGATGGTCAAAAATACAAAAAGAGGCGTAAGAGTCTAATTTATTATGCGTTTTTTAGTCTTTTACTTCGTCATAACCTGCTCTAATTTTAAACGAAAAAGATAGTATCCCCATCTAATGATTCTATTTATCCAAACCCAATTCATTCTAGTTAATATACTTACCACTTTAATTCTTAGTTTAACAGGCAGTCTGCATATTAAACCTTCTAGTGAGAAACTATGTCTCTTTCTTGCTTTTGCCAAACCAAATAAGGGATTGTTTAAATAAAGGTAAGTTTTGTAGAGATTATCAAATTTTGAAGAATATGAAGGCGAGTAGAAAGAGTATTTTGAGATGATTTGAAGCATAAACCGCACCCTATTAAGGTATGTATGTTTTTTGAGAACTTCTTTCTGTCCTCTTTTTGCAATTGTTTCCCTTTTTTTGTTTTCTTTTAAGTAGTAGTCTGTCAGCTTTATCGCCTCTGCCATAGAACTGTAAGCAACAAAATGAGTTCCTGGAACAAACAAGTTATTAAGGTTTTTACCTAATAGATCCGTAAGAAGAAGAGAACCGCAGCTCATAGCTTCAAAATAACGGGCGCCCAAATCTTTGTCTCTACTTATGTTAAATACAATTTTTGACTGGCTATAGATTTTGGCTGCTTCTTCAAACCAGGCATTTGTGAATATTTCTAGTTTAAAATGCTTTTGTAAATTGTTGAGATAAAAAGACCGTTGCGGGTTGTGCCAATAATTTAATGTCCCAACAAAACTAATATCATAAGTTCTCGGCAGGTGAAAATCTCTATGTATTTTTGGGTCGCAGGCATGAGGTAACCAATACGCGTTTACTCCCTTCTCCTTCAGCTTTTCCACATACTCTCTCTGGGCCACGAAAACTATGTCAAATAACTGAGCATAATATTTTTGCCAATTGAAATTGAGAAATATATCGCTTAGCAAAAGAATTTTTGGGATGGTGATCTTTTCTATGTTGTCTGGAAGAAAAAGGTTTGCTTCGGGAAAAAGAAGGAAATAATCAGGTTTGGTGTTTTTTATTATCGGTAAAATGTCTGCGTTTTTGGAGCATGGAATGTCGTGTTTTTTTCCCCGATCAGAAGAAGGCCCACAAGTAATTACCTCAGCTACTTCTTTTAATGCCCTTTCGTAATAATAAGGTGTAGCGCCTGTAGAATAGCCGTAAGCAAATAAAAATCTCATATCGCTTGTTCAGTTTTTTTCCGGGCGAAAATCATCAGATTCTGGACTTTAGTAAGTTGGAAGAGAGGAACAGCTATAGCATGAAAATGATGCACCATTTTATTATCCTCCAATACTTTCAAAAATCGGGAAAAATCAGGCTTTTTATAAAAATAACTTAAGTGAAATTCCACTACCATTTGATTAATGTTTCTTATTTTCCCTGAGCTATTGAGTTCCTCAATTATTTGGGTTTCTGCTCCTTCCACATCCATTTTAAGAAAGTCCACCTCTTCTTGGATAAACTTTGAAAGTGTGTCGGTTTTTACGGTTTTTTCAATTATGTTTTTTACATATTTATAAACAAAAAAGCCTGACACAGCCGAAGCCCCAATCCCTTTTGCTATATAAAATTTTGCCTTTCCCTTTCGACTGGCGAGAGCGATTGGGAAAATTTTAATATTTTTAAGAGAGTTTTGGCGTATGTTATTTTTTAATAATCCTAGTGCTTCTTCGTCCGGCTCAAAACATAAAATTTTTGCTTGAGGGTATAAGTATTTAAAATATATAACTGTTAATCCAATATTGGAACCACAATCTACTATGAGTGGAGTTTTTTTGTTGCTTTTAAAAAAATAGACATTATGTAGAAATATTTCGCAAAATAGGTCATAAAAACTTTTATAGTCCGCATAATCAATAATGAAGTCTAAAATTTTTATTTTATTTTGACCCTTAATGAATTTAAGTCGTATTAACATCTTTTTTAATGTTAGAGTAAGATAAATCCAAAAGATTTCATATTTTTGGGAACGAGTAATTGGAGCACGAATAAGATACACGAGGTCCAGTATGAAATAGCTAGGATCAAACATGAGCATAATAGAACATAATTAATGCTGACTTATTTAAAAAGTTTGAACAAATTATTATACTAAGACCTTGATCATCCCTTTAAAATAATTAATCTATTTTCTTCATTTAACAAAATGCAAAATCAGAAAATTTTACTTATCGGTGCAATAGGTTTACTCGGTCAAGCCCTTCTACGTACTAAATCTAAATTCTCAGTTGTACCATTATTCTATAAGAATATAGATTTAGAATCCAACTGTTCCAGATCCGTTCTCGACATAACCGACAAAAAAAGTGTTCTAAGACAAGTTGCAATAATAAAACCATCTATAATCATCCACGCCGCCTCGATTGGAAATGTTGATTATTGTGAAAAGCATCAGGAGGAGGCGCATAAAGTTAATGTTGAAGGAACCCAAAATCTGGTAGATGCCTGCCAACAACATAATGCAAAACTTGTTTTTATGTCTTCAAATGCGGTTTTTGATGGTAAGTCTCCGCCTTATAATGAGAAAGGCAAAGTAAATCCAATTAATTTCTACGGAAAAACCAAAGCTTTGGCAGAGGAGATAATTCAAAGATCTCGCATAGATAATGTCATTGTCCGACTAATTCTCATGTACGGTTGGAATCACCCCAAAGTTAGAGAAAATCCAGTGACTTGGTTATTAAAAAAATTAGAAAAAAAAGAAGTAACAAAGCTTGTTAATGACACTTATACAAACCCCCTCTATAATATGCAGGCAGCGCAGGCTATATGGACACTAATAAAACGGAACAAAACAGGGATCTACCATATTGCAGGAAAAGAAAAAGTAAACAGATATGAATTTGGGGTAAAAGTTGCCAGAGTATTCGGATATGAGATAAAAAATATCAAACCTGTTTCAAGTGATTATTTTAAGGGTATCGCACCTCGAATGGCAGACACAAGTTATGACACATCAAAAATACAAAAGGAACTAGGCATTCAACCTATTTCTATCAATGATGGCTTGTTGCTGATGAAGAGAGAGGCTAGAGTCTAACTAAATTTGTTGGGTGTGAAGGAAATATTTTTTTCCTAAAAAACAATAAAACTTGGATTTTATTTAGGAGTAAATGCTCGTCTTGAATAGACTGCCTGATAATAATCTAACTCTTACTATTATGAATAAAAGAATTATTGTAATAGGAGCAGGACCCACTGGGCTTGGAGCAGCATACAGATTAAACGAACTTGAACATAGCGATTTTAAATTATTTGAAAAAGAGAAATACGTCGGTGGCTTATCTGCATCATATCATGATAAAAAAGGTTTTATTTGGGACGCAGGCGGTCATGTTATCCATTCCCACTTCACTTATTTTGATAAGGTTCTTAAAAAGACTTTAAAAGATGAGAAATACAGTCACAAACGGGAAAGTTTTGTTTGGATTTTTGGCAGACTCATTCCTTACCCTTTGCAAAATCACATTCACTTTTTGCCACTGACCACTTTTATTGAATGTTTTCTCGGACTTTTAAAGCGCCCAAATAATTTAAAAGCAAAAAACTTTCTTGGTTTTATTAATAATAACTTCGGCGAAGGGATAGCCAAGCGTTTTATGATTCCTTATAACCAAAAGATTTGGGACTATCCACTTGCAAAAATGGACTTTGGATGGATTGGTGAAAAGGTTAGCACAGTTTCTCCTGTTTCTGCTCTTTACAATGCCATTATGCGAAAAAAAACAAAAAGTTGGGGACCAAACAGTAAATTCTTTTATCCCAAATACGGCACGGGTAACCTTTGGGAGAAATTATCTAAGAATCTTCCTAAAAATAAAGTTGTTCTCTCCCACGAAATTATAAAAATTGAACCCGATAAAAAATTAATTCACTTTTCGAAAGGCCTTGAAAAATATGACATTTTAATTTCAACAATTCCTATCAACCTACTTATAAAAAAACTAATCACGAAGCCTTTGTGGCTGGAAAAAGAAGCCAAAAACCTAGTTTACAATACGGTCTTTTTAACAGGTATAGGAGTTAAAAAAAGAATCAAAAACTCTATTTGCTGGATTTACTTCCCCCAGCCAGACATTCCTTTTTATAGAACAACCTACCTTTCCAACTACTCGCCAAAAATGACACCCGGGCCACAATATTCTTCAATCCTTACCGAGACAACATTAGTAAATCAGCCTGATTCTAAAAAAGTAATTGCGGGTTTGATTAACTCGCAAATAATCTCTCGCGAAGACGTCGCAAAGATTGTTTCTATCTGGACTAAAAAAATTGAATACGCCTATCCAATCCCAACCTTAGAAAGAGATACCACTCTCGAAAAAATACAAAATTACCTTGAAAAAAAATCGATCTTTTCCCGAGGCCGTTTCGGCGCCTGGAAATATGAAATCTCCAACATGGATCATTCTTTCATGCAAGGAGTGGAAGTTGTCGACAGAATCCTTTTAAATAAGAACGAAACTGTATGGAGCCTTTAGTCTCGATAACCGTACCAACTTTTAATGAACAACTCAACATCAAACGGTGCCTCCGAAGTATTCTAGCTCAAGACTACAAAAACATTGAATTAATTGTGGTCGATAATTTTTCAAAAGATAAAACTTTGACCATTGCTCGAAAATATACTAAAAAATGTTTCCATTTCGGATACGAACGCTCAAGTCAGCGCAACTTCGGTGCTCAAAAAGCCAATGGTAAATGGCTTCTGTTTATCGATGCAGACATGCGGCTTTCCAAAAAGTGCCTCAAAGAGGCTATTTATAAAGCCCAAAAAGGTAAGTTCATTATTGCTTTTCCAGAAGTATCACAGGGGCAGAACTTCTGGGAGAAATCGATCGCTCTCGAGAGGAATCTATATCAAAAAGAAAAAATATTAGCCGGAGCCCGGCTGTTCCCTAAAAAACTTTTCTTAAAACTTAAGGGGTTTGACCAAAGTTTGATAGCCGGTGAAGACTGGGACATTACCATCCGCGCCAAGACATTCGGGTACAAACTTGTATTTACAAACAGCAAAATTGTCCACAAGGAAAATTTTAAGAATCTTGGGGATCTACTGAAGAAAAAGGCCTATTACTCTAAAATGATTAATGCTTATGCCCATAAACACCCCCAAGAGTTTTCCAAACAATCAAGTCTTAAAATCCGCCTCGGAATTTATCTAAAAAACTGGCAATATCTTCTTCTGGACGTACCTCATACTTTTGGATTTATTCTCCTCAAATTTTTAACCTGGTACAACTGGTCATTTAAAACTACGCGTAAGATTTGAAAGGAATATTTGTCATCAGAAATAATACAAACAATAAAATAGTAACGTGAAGTTATATGTACTTTTTACCGGCCTAGTCTCAAAAAAGCACCTCAGTGGGGGTGATCAGCTTTTCTTGGATCTGGCACCTCGTCTTCCCCGGGAAATTGAAATCGTTGTCATAACTCCTGAATTTGCCAAAAAACACTGGAAATTAGTAGCAAGAAAAGATATTAAATTCATTTTCCTCAAAAAAAATATATTTGACACCCGTAAAAACTATATATTCGTATTTCTTTCATATGCCATTCGTGCCTGGAAAACGTATCGAATTCTCAAAAAGGCAAAACAAATAGATGCCATCTATTCATGCTCTGATGTGGCATATGCAGACATTTGGCCCGCTTTTCTTATAAGTTTTGGCAAACCTGAGATAAATTGGATTACAAGGATATATCATGTACTCTTAAGCCCCAAAAACCGTCATGGAAATAAACTCGTAAATTTTGTGGTTTTCTATCTCCAAAGAATAAGTTTTTTTCTGATCAAAAAAAGGAGCAATCATATCTTGGCATTAAATAGCAAGCTGAAAAAAGAGTTACTGGGTTTAAATTTTCCCAAAAACCGGACCGGAATTTTAGGTGCGGGCATCGAATTTAGAAAAATCAACAAATTTAAAGCAACGGAAAAATTTAGCTTTGATGCAGTAGTTTTGGCCCGAATAGCACCAGTAAAGGGAATTTACGACATGGTCAAAATTTGGAAACTCGTGCACGAAAAGAATCCTAAATGGAAGTTGGCTTGGATAGGATCAGGTGGGGGTTATGAGAATGAACTCAAATCAAAAATAAAAGAAAACGGACTAGAAAATAGTTTTTACTTGCTTGGGTATTTAAAAAAAGAAAAAATTTTGAATATTTTCAAAAGCAGCAAAATATTTCTTTGCACAGACCACGAAAACGGATGGGGTCTTGCAATTTCAGAAGCAATGGCGTCAGGCCTTCCTGTAGTCTCTTTTAACATCGATATATTCGGAGGCCTCTACAAAAAAGGGTTTATAAGTGTTCCTCTACACAGGACAGAAGAGTTTGCAAAGCAAACAGTAAAACTTCTGGAAGAAGAAGAACTCAGAAAAAAACTTGCAAAGGAAGCTGTTTTGCAATCATCGGCTTTTGACCTGGATAAAGTCGCAAAAGATCTTATTTTCTACCTCAATAGCTAATAATTCTTAAAAAAATCATCAAAGGCACCAACTATATAGTGAATTTCTTCCCTTGTTAAATCCTGATGACAGCCGATTATGAACGCATTTCGGTCAAGATAATCTGCAACTGGAAAATTTTTTATGATGTTGCCAAAAATTTTTCGATATATTGGCTGGCTCAAAAGAGGCATCATATATCTTGTTTCTATCCCCCTTAGCTCAAGATGCCTTACGAGTTTTTCCCTATTAACTTTCATATTTGTAATGATCAATGGGTAGAGCATAAATGCGTGTTCAGAATCGGGTCGTACTTTAGGTGTTTGCAAAAAGTGCAACCACTTCAAAAGCCCTTTGGACAAAATGTATGCATTTCTCTGCCTTTTTGAGATAATTTTTTTCCAGTTTCCAAGTTGTGACAATCCAATTGCCGCTTCAAGCTCTGTCATTCTAAAACTATGGCCAAGGTGCACAAAAGAAAATCTTTTGTCGACAATCTTAAATAACTCAGCAGGTCCTTTCTTATCATCATCGTCAATTGAAAGATAAATACCGTCACGCCCATGATTGCAATAGCTTTTTATCCGCACCGCCAGATCTGCATCGTCTGTCATCACAATTCCTCCTACCCCTGTTACTACCAAATGAGTTGCATACGTTGAAAAACATGCAATGTCACCCAGAGAACCCACCGGCTTACCTTTATGTTGAACAAACATTGTTTCGCAGGAATCCTCCACGATCTTAAGTTTGTACTTTTGTGCAATTTTCAAAATAGGTTCCATATCCGCACTCTGACCAAACAAGTGAACAGGCATTATCGCTCTTGTCTTTTTGGAAACTTTTGCTTCAATTTTTGCAGGATCCATACCGAAATAATCTCGCTCAACGTCAACAAAAACAGGATTTAAATTATTGTGAAGAACAACATTGCTTGTTGCGATAAAAGTAACGGAGGGCACCAAAATTTCATCACCTTCTTGCCAATTGTATTTATCTTTCAAAACCTGCAACGAAACGTAAAGTGCACTTGTTCCGCTGTTTATAAATATTGCATATTTACGACCATGAATCTTTGCTATCTCAGATTCAAACTTTTTCGTAAAATAACCGTACGAAAGCCTGTTTGAATCAAGAATTCCACTAATGCTTTTCTTGGCTTCGGAATTGATCGATACAGTCCCAATACCGATATTTAACTTACGACGATTTTTCATCAAGCATTCAATACGAAAAGTTTACAACATGTTACCAAAGATTAGAAATCGGCAGGAGTAATAAGATAGCTGAATTATAAACGAAGTAAATATAATATTAATTGGTACGGAAAATCTTTTCTCAAAACCCCTGTCTGTTATGATTAGTCAACAAGAAATAAATGGAGTCCAAAATTCTTGACATCGGCTGCGGAAAGACAAAATATCCCGGATCTTTTGGTCTGGATATAAAGAAAACAAGTGAAACTGACATAGTCTGCAATGTGGAAAAAGGACTTCCCTTTAAGGATAATGAGTTCGATCTTGTTTATTCCAGCCATACTTTGGAACATATAGATCCTAAAAGGCTTGTTTTTGTTATCGAGGAAATATGGCGAGTCACTAAACCGACTGGAACAATTAAAATAATAGTTCCCCATTTTTCGGGAGTTGGCGCAGCCTCAAATCCTACGCATTTGAGGCCTGGCTTCGCCTCCCAAACTTTTCATTTCTTTAAAAACAAAAATGAATATCAAAAAATTGACCGAATCAATTTTGAAATATTAAAAATTACCTTAAGAAAAGGGAGAACCCGAAATAAATTAATAAACATTGTCTGGTTTTTAATAGAAAATTTAGCGAATTTAAATCCTCTTTTTTGTGAGATTTTTTGGGTCTATTGGTTTGGTGGCTTTCATGAAATTCAGTTTGACCTTAAACCGATAAAGAAAAAGGCATAATTCCAATCATAATCAATTCTTAGTTTTTTCTATCCACTTAACAATTTCTTCAGCAGTCAGCTGGTGACCGAATTCATTCCAATGTCCGTCTTCGATAAAAAATTTTCTGGGATAACTATTTTGTCTAAAAGCTGACAACAAATCCAAATATTCAATTCCTTCCTGGTCAAGAAACTTTTTTATAGCCTTCTGGGGCTGGGGAAATTCTATTTTGTATGCTTGTCGAATTCCAAGTGAAGCATTTTCTCCTCCATATTTTTTAACAGCATCTTGATAAATTTGAAAATCTGCTGGGATTATTAATACCAATAATTCTACATCTGAGCCAGGTTTACCCTTTGTTAACTGCTGTGCAGATTCCATAACTGAATTCAGTTTAGAAAAAACGAGCGTTCTTTCTTCACACGTCTCATCAAAAATACAATCGTCTTGGACATTATACGACGATTCACTTTCTGTGGGACTTTTAACTTTGTTCAAAATCTCAATGAGACCTTGGTTTCTGCTTAATATTGCCACTATGTTCGAGTTCATAAATATTGGATTTTTGTAAAAAGATTTTAGTTTTCTATGTATCAACTGGTTGTCTTCGGTTACGAATAAATCTCTGGATCTTACTTTATTGGGAATTGAATAATCCCAAGTCCCTACCCACTCATTTTTAGCCATGTCTGAAATATCGTTATAAACAAAGACAGACATTATAACTATGTCCGGGTTATACCCCCTTTCCAGCATTTTACGCAGATTTATTAAGTGACCATCGGGTGACAATCCACCCATGAAGCCTGCATTAATAACTTCGACTTTGTTTTTTTCAAAGATCTGCTCTTTGGAGACTAAGTCTTCTAGCCTTTTTGAAACAGTATTGGTGTCCTCAACCCCCCAGCCAAAAATAAAAGAATCACCAGTGATGATTATTCTCTTAACGTCTTTTGGTTTGGGCAATTCAACCATACTCCCTCTATACCCTAAGGAATTTATTGTTGTAAAAGCGGTAAATTCATTTGATTTCATTTCCATTTGGCAATTAGCTTCTAAAGTAAAAGGGACTTGCTCATCGTTGATCCAACACTGTTTAATGTCTGTATACAAATTCTTAAATGTTTTTTGAGGCATAAATAAATTGAACATAAGTTCCAAAAGAATCAATGAAGATAAAATGCCGGCAATTGTGAGAATAAAAAACAATATAAAAAATTTTATGCGGTTCATCATTCTTTCACCAATCAGATTATACAAAAAACTGATTCAACCTCTTGGATCTCAGTTTCAAAAACGGTAGAATTCATTTAAATCTCATGCGCGCTAAAAAAATTCTTGATATTGGATGCGGGAAGAAAAAATACCCGGGTTCAATCGGTATAGATAGCAATCCCCAAAGCGATGCTGATATCGTGGCTAATGTTGAAAAAGGGCTTCCTTTCCCTAAAAATACTTTCGATTTAGTTTACTCAAATCATACTTTAGAACACGTTGATCCTAAAAAGTTAGTCTTCGTTCTTGAGGAAATTTGGCGCGTTACTAAACCTAGTGGGGATATTATAATCAACACCCCCCATTTTTCCGGAGTCGGTTCGGCTGTTAGTCCAGTTCATCTAAGGGTTGGTTTTTCTTCAGAAACACTTAATTTTTTTAAAAACGAATACGAATACCAAAAATACGGGAAAATAGATTTTGAAATAAAAAAAATAACTATTAATAAAGTTAGAACAAGGACTAGAGTATTAAATTTTTTTTGGGCTCTCATCGAACGTTTGGCAAATTTTAATCTTCTTTTTTGTGAAATTTTTTGGGTTTACTGGTTTGGTGGATTTGATAACATTCACTTTGAACTTAAACCAATAAAAAAAAGTGCGTGAAACTCTCAATCATTATTCTTTCTTTCAACACTAAAAAGCTAACCAAAAAATGCCTAGCTTCAATCTTTAAATATCCCCCCCGATTCCAATTCGAAGTACTAGTAGTTGATAACGCCTCAAAAGATGACTCGCCGGAAATGATTAGAAATAATTTTCCCCAAGTGAAACTTATCATCAATAAAAAAAATCTTGGCTACGCAAAGGCTAATAATCAGGCGGCCAAAATTGCTAAAGGTCAATACATCCTACTTTTAAACTCCGATGTCGAAATCAAAAAAGGCACAATAAAATCGTTAATCAACCATTTAGACACCCACTCTGATGTTGGAGCAACAACTGCCAAGCTCTTAAATCCAGATGGTTCAATCCAACGTTATTATCACCGCCGCTTTCCCAGTTTTTTATCCTTTAACTCAAGTATTCTCGAACACTACTTTAAAATTAACACTTCCCTGGCAAAAAATTATTTAATGCTTGATGAAAAATTTGACAAAGAAATTGAAATTGAGCAGGCTGCAACCACCGCTCTTGCTATCAGAAAAGACCTACTCAAAAACATCGGTAGGCTTTTTGATAATCATTTTCCACTTTTTTTCAATGACACTGACCTTTGCTTAAGAATTAATAAGGCTGGTTTTAAAATTATGCTTCTTCCTCAAGCAAAAATTATCCATTTTCGTGGCCGATCAACCGATCTTCTTGATCCCTATGTCCTACGTGAAGAACTTTTCCTCTCAATGTTGTATTATTTTCGCAAGCACAAACAAATACTTGACTATCTTTTAACAAAAATTACCTTACTAATTTTCTTAATTTTCGTTCTTTCTGTATCATCCATAGGAATTCTTAAATCCTATCTGGGAACTGCGATCAAAGATAGGCGTGTTTCTCTTCAGAAACAAACCCAAATAATAAATTCTGTCATTTTTGAAAAACCAAAAGTTTCGATTTTTAAAAGATAACATTAACGAATAATTTTATGGAAGTCTCCATAGTAGCAGCCTCACACAATAATAGAGAAGATACAATAGAGTTTTTAAAATCAATAGAAAGTCTTAATTTCCCTAAAAAACAACTGGAAGTAATCATTGTTGACAATGGATCAGGTGATGGAACAGCGGAATCTATTAAAAAAGTTTTTCCTAAAGTCAGATTAACAGAGCTTAAAAAAAATCTTGGCGCACCAAAAGCTTTAAATATCGGCTTTAAAAAGGCGCAGGGTAAGTATATTCTCAAATGTGACAGTGATGTGATTCTTGAAAAAAACTCGCTCAAAATACTTTTAGATTATCTAAAATCTCACCCCAATGTTGCTATTGTTGGACCCAAAAACTATTTTAAAAATCCACCAAAAAAAATTGCTCCTGCCGCCGCAAAATTTAATTTTTGGCTTGGTAAAACTTCAACTTATAAAAATCTTAACAAAGAACTTTTTGTCGATTATATGCAAGGTAGCACTATTCTTTTCCCAAAAGAAATTTTAGATGAAATAGGTTATCTTGATGAAAATTACGGTCTCTGGCTCTTTGATGACCAGGATTTTTGCCTTAGGGCTACACGAAAAGGTTATCGAGTCGCTTACCAACCTCAAGCTGTTATTTGGCATTCGACAGAAGAAATTGCCAATGCCAGACCTAAGAAAAAACTGGAGCAATGGTACAAAAATAAATTGAGATTCATTATTAAAAACGCAAATATTTTGCAAATAATCAGCTCATTTTCTCTACAGTTCTTTTCAATTCCCTACTATGCTTTCTTTTATAAGGATGGGACATCAAGAGCTATAATCAATGGTTTTTGGTGGAATGTTAAAAACATTAATAAAATCCTGCTTGCCCGAAAACAATGAAACAAAAAAAATCAATACTCCACCTCGGCTGCGGTCCTCACAAGAAACCCGGCTCAATAGGTGTCGATATCAATAAAAACATCGGGGCTGATATCATCCACGACCTAAATAAATTCCCCTACCCATTCAAAAAAGATCAGTTTGACAAAATAATCGCGGAAAATATCCTTGAACACCTGGAAAACATTCCCAAAGTAATGGAAGAACTGCATCGCATATCAAAAAATGGCACTAGATTAGTTATTACAACAGGTCACTTCAGCGGTATAGACAGCTTTACGGATCCCACCCATAAACACTTCTTTACTAGCCGCACATTTGACTACTTTATCCCAGGTACAGATTTATATGAATATCATTACTCAAAAGCCAGGCTGAAAAAGCTTGAAGTCTTACTTGGCCCACGCCATACTAACAATTTCTTACTTAAAATATTATTAAAATTAATTAATAAATATGCAGTAATTTACGAAAAAAGGTTTGCTTTTATCTTCCCGGTTGGAGTAATTTCATACAAACTACAAATCATTAAAGAAAAGTGAACAAAGACAAAAAATCGCCAAAAGTTTCTCTAATTTTTACAAATTACATCGGAGGCAAAGTTTTCTACAAGAATCAACTTAAGAAACTAACTGATTCTGCCTCAAACAATTAAAGCAAGAAGGAGAGTACAACATTCTCAAAATGACCAACAAGAGCAATAAATACCCTCTAGTTACCATTATTGTTCCAACAGTCTATGGCGGAGAAAAACCCCTTGAATGTCTTACTTCTATTAAAAAACTCAATTATCCTCAAGAAAAGCTTCAGATTGTCCTAATAGACAACAATACCCCAGACAAATTCTACAAAAAAATTGGGACAAAATTTGGCAAAGTTATAACAATCAGAAATAGTACTAATGTCGGCTTTCCAAAATCGGTAAATATGGCAATCAAAAAAGCACCCGCCTCTTACTTTTTTATAACCAATGATGATATCGTTTTTGAGAAAAACAGTCTGAAAACTTTGATTGATTTCGCCTCAAATAACCCAAAGGTTGGTATTTGCGGTGGCAAACAACTAAACTATCAGACGAAACGATTTATGGCAGGCGGACGTTACTTTAATTTATTCACTGGTCAGCAAAAAAATATAAAAGGGATAGAAAAAAAACCAATTAACTGTGACCAGGTTGACGGCTGCGCAATGCTAATAAAAAAAGAGGTTGTGGAAAGTATCGGCTTATTCGATGAAGGCTTCTCGCCAATTTATGGGGAGGACTTGGACTATTGCTTAAGAGCAAAAAGAGTCGGATATCTCGTTACCTATATTCCTGCGGCAATTTTTCACCATCATCATGCACATACTATGTCTAAGTCTCCGCTTCCCCAAGTCTATTTTTTAGGTTTCAGAAACCGACTGAGGGTTATCATGAAACACGCAAATCCACCTCAAATTTTGAGTTTTTTTATCTATCATTACTTATTGGTTTTACCTTTTCGGGTAATTATTAAAAGAGAACCAATAATTGTTCCCGAAGTTAGGGCTTTGATCTGGAACATAAAAAAAGTTAGGTTAAATTTTTTTTTATCCTTGTTATTGATTACTCTATTTGGGGGATTGTTCCGAATCCTTTTCTCAATATTTCTTCCCCTAGACCCTGATGAGGCTCATCAATTATTAATCTCAAAAATTTCTGTAGTACAAATGCTCAAAGCTACCCTGAGTGCCTATCCTCCAATTTGGTCTTTAATCCTTCATTCCACCCAAATCATTACCTCAAATTATATTTTTATCAGGCTTTTATCCAGCTTAATCGGTTTAATCTCAATAGTTATGATCGGATATTTGGGGAGGATTATCTTTAATTCATCAAGAACTGCCTTATTGGTTTCAATTATCTTTGCTTTATCTCCAACGCAAATCTATCATAGCGCGAATGTTAGAGTATATTCTTTATCGATTTTGGCTTCGATTCTGGTTTTATTAACATTAGTAAAATTTCTGAAATCTCAATCTCTAAAAAATAGTAGCTTATTATTTTTTTCAAGTACCTTCGGCAATTATGTTTATTATCTTTTCCCTGTATTCTCTTTCAGTATATGGATTTACCTTTTATTAAAAAAGAAATTATTAAGAAAAGCATTTAGAATTTATTCTTTAATCTTTTTATTATCTGTGATCGCTACTATTCCACTTTTCTTCGCTTTTATGAAGGTTGAACCGGTTCCAAAAGAAATTTTACCGAGATTTTTCTTGACAAAGGCCTTTTTAATTCCGATCCATTATACATTCGCCCAAAACCTTGCATTATTAATGTCAACTAAAACTATAGATTTAAACCTATCTAAGCTTTTACTTTTAGGACTTGCACTTGTTAATTCCCTAATAGTAATTCTCATTTTCTCTAAAAAGCAAGAACGATATACAAAATTTTTGGTATTCATAATGATTTTGCCTATTTTACTTGTTATTTTATTTTCTTATTTGATATTTTCAGTATTTGGCTTAAGATCAATTCTTATTTTTTCTATCCCCTTTTATCTTTTAATTGGAAAAAGGTTGGGTTATTACAAACAATTAATAAAAAAGTATCTGATCTTTTCAATAATTGTCGTTTTATTTACTTCATTTTTCTTTATTAAAAAACCTCAAAATGAATTGGATTTATTTCTAATATCAAATATGAATCAAGATGATATAATCCTTCATTCAGAAATTACCAGCTTCTATTACTTTGCTTATAAATTCCCTCAATATAAACATTTCGCAGCTATCGACTCTCTTTATACAAATAAAATCACAAAAATCCTTCTCGGATATTTACAATTGGATCAGAGCGTACTCAACTCGAATAGTTTTTGGTTAATAAAGAGGGTTAATTCACCTCTTCATGAAGATTTACTAAATCAATTTCAAAATAAAATAGAAAAAACACATAAAATTAAGACTGAGTATAATTTTGGGGAGGTAAAGATTTCGAAGTATAAACCTAGATAAAAATATGAAAATAGCCTTAGTTTCTCATGCAGCAGATACCCACTCAGGCTCCAGGGCTCCTATAGAACTTGCAAAACGCTTTGTAAAACTCGGCCATCAGGTATATTTTTATGCATATTTTGATTTATCCAACCATAAAGCTAAAAAGGAAATAGAATCCCAAGGCATCAATTTAATATTAATAAAATCACCGAAAATACAGATTATTGGTAGATTTATAGGGGCATTAAAACTCATTAGTAGTTTAAAAAAGATAAAACCGGATATTATCTCTGCCCACACCACACTTCCCTTTATGCTTGGTTCGAAGTTATCAGGTATACCGATTTTTTCCACTTATCATGGTACTCAGCAAGATGTCTGGTTTGACAGGATTTTCCCTAGAACTCCCGGTATTCTGGACAAAACAACGAATTATTTCCTAAATATATTTATCAAATCAGTTATGTGGCTTCAACTCATTTTATCAGATAAAATTATTACTCTCAGTAAATATTGCTCCCATGAACTTCTAAGTTTATATGGGAAAAAGGCGCCCTTTGTCTTTTGGGGAGGTGCACCACCTCATCTTCTAAATATTAGACGAAAATTGAAAAAATCAAATTCAATTAACCTTCTTTCAGTCTCAAGAATAGTTCCATATAAGAATTTTCATATACTGATAAATATCGTCAAAGATCTAAACCACCAATACAAAAATTTAAAATTGACAATCATAGGCTCTCATCCGGATAAAAAATACCTCTCTTATTTAAAAAAGATCAAACCCAGTAATGTCAAAATCATCGCGGATGCAACGGATTCAATCCTTGCAAGTCATTATCAAAAAGCAGATATTTACATAACCTGTGATAAATTTTTGTTCTTCGGAGAACCAGTTTTAGAAGCGGCTGAGTTCGGAAAACCAACAATCGCTTTTGATTTTGCCTCTGCCAAAGAAATCGTTAAAAATAATCATACAGGCTACGTTGTTAAAAATGAAGAAGAATCTAAAAAAGCTTTCGAAAATCTCATAAAATCCCCTGAAAAAAGAGCTACTTTTGGTAGAAATGCACAGAAATTTGCTAAGCACTTTACTTGGGATAGATGCGCTAATAATTATTTAAAATTATTCGAAATATGGCAAAAACATTAAATTATAATAAGGCATATTTCAAAAAAAGAGACCACTTGGATCTGCATATTGCCCAGTCACTCAAATTGATTGTTCAGGAAAATAATCTAAAACGTATTTTAGACGTAGGATGCGGTTCCGGAAAACTGGTTAGATTTTTTCAAAAAGAAGGTTTCAACGCTTATGGATGCGACAACCAAAAAGAAGCAATATTGCTAGCCTCAAAAATCAATAAAAAGGGTACAATTACTAAAGCATCTGCTGCCAATCTCCCTTATAAAAATAACTCTTTCGACCTAATATCTGCAATTTCAACTATTGAACATTTAACCCAGAAGGAAACGGAAAAGTTCTTGGATGAAGCATATCGTATTCTGAAAATTAAAGGTATTATTTTTTTAATCACACCAAACTTTAATAGTCCCCTAAGGTATCTAACAGGCTCCCGCTGGTTTGGCTACTCAGATCCAACCCATATCACCTTTTTTACCCCAAGAACACTTTTCGATCTTCTAAAAAGGCACAAGTTTATTAACATCAAAAGCCGCTTAAAAAGCGCTTACAACATACCTACGAATCTACACCTTCCAAAACAAGTCCATAGCGTACCAATGCCCTTAAAAAACATGCTTAACTATCTTATGATCTCATCTCCCCTTGCAAACTACCGAGATAGCTTTTGGATACTTGCCCAAAAGAAATCGTGAGCAAAAAATACAAAATCGCAATTTTAATTGATCAACTGGTCTTCGGCGGCGTCCAAAAAATGGCCTTGGAAAACGCGAGAATTCTTAATGAGCTTGGTCATAAAACAGAACTTTTGGTACTCATGAGAAAAGGCTATAGACCACAGTATAAAAGCTTTACCAGGGGAGTAGCAATAAGATTCCTGTCAGATTCGTATCCCTGGCCTCTTAAGTATTCCATCAAATTTCCTATATTTTCTTTCTTTTCAACTCTTCATATTTTAAGCCCGTTTTTAAGCCGTTTAGCTATTAAAGAAAAAGAATTCGACATCATAATAAGCCACGGAACTACAACCTGTTTTACAGCCCAGGGAATAAAAAGAGCCCGCCATGTCCCTTTTCTTGCTGCTATTCACGACCCGATGGATTATATACTTAAAAAAGTCTATTCTCAAAGCCCACTTAGATATATTTTTCCCATTATTACTCCAGTTCTAAGCCGGTTGGAAAAAAATATTGTTAAGGACAGCAAGCAAGTTCTCTTGCTATCAAATCTGCACCAAAAATTCATCTCAAAAACCTACAAAATCAAACCTGCCATTCTACCCCCTGCAACAATTGTTCCAAATAGAATTACGCCCAAAGAAAAAAAATACATAATGGCATCAACAAGATGGGAGGCGGGGAAAAATCCATTTCTTTTATTAAAAGTAGCAAAAGCAATACCTCAAGCAAATATTGCTATTGCCGGCAGCTGGACAAATCAAACCGATTATCAAAACTTTAAAAGCCAGATAAAGAAAAATAACTTGGAGTCGCAGATTCACCTTTTTCCAAAGATCTCGGAAAAAAGGCTCCAAGCGCTTTACCAAGAGTCTAGACTCTTTATTCACCCTATAGAAGAAGCGTTCGGCATGGGGGGTTTGGAGGCTGCAGCCAATGCATGTCCTATTATTATTCCCGATGGCTCAGGAATCACTCAACATTTGAAAAATGACGAGGATGGAATTTTTGTAAAAAGAATCACCGTTAAAGAATTTGTCGAAGCTGCTAAAAAACTTTGGTATAAGCCAGAGCTTGCAAGAAAAATGGGTCTATCAGCCAGAAGCAAAATAATGTCATTGACATGGGAAAGTCACGCCAAAAGCCTGCTGAAAATAATTGATGAAACGTTCTCCGTAAAGAAATATACCACCATAGTTGTCCTGGAAACAGGACACGCATCAGAATCATATTTGGCTGGCGGGGATAAATTATTGGAAAAAATGGCCACTTATTTCCCCGATAACTATAAACTAAAAATAATCTTGCCAGAAATTGGCACAAAACATTGGTATGATTCCAAATTAAAAAATGTTGAGTTGATAGTTCTATCGCCAACCGTGTTTGACAACAGACTTAGCCCAACTTGGGTTTTTTTGTCCTACCTGGTAAGAATCTGGCAAACTTACTGGCAACTGCGAAAACTAAAAAAAATAGGTACTGTTTACTCCTCTACAAATGTCTTGCCAGATGTTGCCCCCGCTTTTTTATATAAATTAACTCATCCTCAAATAACTTGGATTGCCCGGGTTCATCATTTGATTGAAACCCCTTTAAAAAGACCAGGCAGTTTGACTGTCAATACTATTTCTTATCTTATGCAATCTATATCGAATTTTATGATGCGTTCAAAAAGTGATCAAACCATAGCTCTTCACTTAAGACTTCTAGATCGCCTTATCAAGCTTAGATTTAATAAAGAAAATTTATCAATTTTGGGAGCAGGTATAGATTTTGAAAAGATAAATTGTGTTAAAACTCCAAAAAAGAAGTCCTTCGATGGAATCTTTGTCGGCAGAATCCACCCTTCGAAAGGAATTTATGACCTAGTAAAAATATGGCAGGGGGTTGTTAAAAGATTCCCTAAGGCAAAAGCAATAATAATCGGAGGAGGATCTAAAGATCAGGAAAAAAAATTAAGATTGCATATTAAGCGTGCTCATCTATCAAATAACCTTATTTTTGCAGGTTATTTGTCTGATCGCCGCCTTTACCATAACTTCAGAGCCAGCAAAATTTTCCTTTTTACCGATTATGAAGCAGGCTGGGGATTGGCTATTGCCGAAGCAATGGCAGCCGGTTTACCCGTAGTCGGGTATAACTTGGAAATATTTGGGGATGTTTTTAAAAAAGGTTTTTTAACTGTTCCATTGGGAAATACAACTATTTTTGCTCAAAAAATTATCCAACTCTTAGAGAACAAGGGAAATTACCAACAAATTAGCCAAGAAGCGACGCTTCAAGCGCAAAAAATGAGTTGGAGAAAAACTTCTATAAAATTTCAAAAAAAAATGAAAATCTTAACAATTAACTTCTTTTTATTATTTTTGAGCAACTATCAGACTTTGTTTCCCAAAAATTAAATGAAGTAGTTTTATTTTTAAATAGATTTTGATTATAAAGTCTGCTTTTGGAAATTTTGATTTAGAGGTGTAAGGTAAAAATTTAGATCTGACCTCCAGTATCTTAAAACCAGAAAGTTTCAAAGCCTCAACAAGACTTTTGTCAGAAAGAGGAAGTTGATGGTCTAGGAAATCCCAATATTGACTACCGACATACCTGATATTAGGTAACAGGATAATAATCTTACCGCCATCTTTAAGTACCCTTTTTACTCCGGCTAAAGTTTCAACGACATCCTCTTTACTCGGCAAATGCTCAAAGAAATTGCTGGCAAAGACGACATCTACTCCCTCAGTTAACCTTTTAGGTAAATTTGTCGAAGAGCAGATATAGACATTGACAAAATCCCCGGCGAATCTTTGGGTTTCTGGATTCAGGTCAACTGCAATCTTTCGCCTTGCCCTAATATTATTAATAAATTCACAATACCCAGCTCCAAGGTCCAATACTGTGTTTTTTTCATCAATGTATCGTTGAAAAAAACTGCGACAGAGAACCTTCCAGATTTGTCTTCTTTCTAGTTGCTCGTTTTTAGAAAAACGGTTAATATACAGTTCTTTGATATCTTTAATAGCAAACATAGATAACCCAAATTAAAAATTACTTAAATTACTAGGAAAATAAAGATAGACATTAAAAAATTCAAAATTTTCTTTATACTTCTTTTCTGGATTAAAAATCTCTTTTTTGACAAGTTTAAAATTATTATCCAACGCCTGCTTAATCTTGCGCGCCTCATCTGTAACACCATAATAAGGTTCCAGATACCAAATTCGATTTTTCAAATTTAACAGTGACTCTACTGTTATCACCTTGTATCCAAGGGCTTTTTGTGTGAGGTATGTAGAAGTCTTTTTATCGCGTATACCCAAAATAGTAATCCTCGAACCTAAATAATAAGTCGACATTAAAAAAGAACCGAAATGGGAACTAATAATAATATCTCCATCGTGTATATTATCAGATATAAACTGAAAATCCCTACGGGGAACTGAATATGTATATGAAGACTGAAAAAATAAAATTAAACTTAAAAAGATACTTAAAACAAAAACAGAAACAATAATTCCCCGGAACTTAAATAGTGTAAGAATTGCTTTAAGAATTAATAATAAAAGAGCAGGTAGAAAGATTATTAAAGAACCAACAGCAAGCAAAGGCTCAAGCGTGTAAGAAACTGCAATTCCGGCAGCCGGCGGAAAGAAAAATATATAAGCAAATAAAAATTTAATTTTATTCTTCCAATTAAAAAGAGAAATACAAAGAAGCACCCCAGTCGAAACAAAAAGGGCCAGTAAAATGGGGACATAAATGATAGGATTTCCCCAGTAATATAAGTACAAAAAGGTTTCCCAGGAAGTAAGGTTTGCAATTAAAACTGAAGGAATTTTCAAAATCTCGTTATAAATTCTCCCCGAGATTTCCGGTTTCTGTAAGGTCAAAAAGGCAACAAAAAGCGGAATACAAAAAATTAATATCGCGCCTAAAGCAAATATCCACTTTTTCAAAAGATATCTATATCTTCTTTCAAAAACGAAGAAAATAAAAAACGAAAAGTCTATTAACAGAAAATAATAATGGGTAAAAGCACCTAAAACTGATAATATGGTAAGGTAAATTAAATATTTTATTTCACCCTTTCTTAAGAAATCCAGGAAAAAAATTAATGAGATTGTCGTCAAAAGTATCAAAAAAGAATAATATCTTGCATAGATTGATGCCCAGACATATCCTGGCAAAAAAAGACTCAGATAAAAGAGAAAAAGACCGCCTCGTTTTCCAAGAGCCCTGGAACCAAGGGACCATAAGGCCAAGCTTCCAGCAATACCGAAAAGGAGTGAAACAAGCCTGACATGGACAATTGTAAGCTCAACCGGAAAAATGATTTTTATGGCGTGGAGAAATAAAAAATAAAATGGACCATGGAAATCGGCCAACGTCGCGAACCAAATATTTTTGAAGTCTGCTTTGGTCAACAGATAAGCCCATATCTCATCTCCAGCAGGAAATTTTCTTAAATATATTAAATAAAGTCTTAACAAAATTGAAGACAAAAAAAGTAGAAGAAATAAAAGCCTTGATCCCCGGAAAGAGAATTTTTTATTAGCTATCCCAAGACTAGTTCTTATTCCTCTTCTTCTTTTTCCCACCACTTGCCCACTCTCCTCTGAACATGACTAAAGAATTTTCTAAAAACTTTAGTTAAAATTCCTTTAAAAAACAATGAATCTAGAACCAGAAGAAATGCTAGAAATGAAATTAGATAGATGACTTTGTAAACCATTTCTCCTTTGTATTCAAAAACTACCTCAAAGAATCCCTTTTGAGCCTTGTCTGGCAAGAATACATACATATACCCTGGTACCATTGGTCCGGCTTGGTAGATAGGTAATTTTGTATTAAAACCATCGCCTTTAACCCTGACTTCCCAACCAGAATATGCCGCTTCTTTAAACAAAACACCTTTTGCGGCCTTACCCTTTATTATTACCTTCTCGGCTGACAGTCTTTCAAAAGAGACTTTAACGTTTTTATCCTCGGAAAAATCGGCAAATGAATAAAGGATATTTTTCAATAATTTTAATTCTTCTGTATTCTTGAATCTCTGCAAATGCCCAAAAAAATTCATACCGCTCCAAATGACTTTCCCATTCGCAATCGTCTGCTCAACCAAAACAGGATGCCCATGATTTTGAGCAATTACTTTAGACTCTTGATCTAGGACTCCTATCGGATAACTAAAACTCCACGGCGCCTCGTCATACATTGGTTCTGAAAAATCTTCAAATTTTACTCCGCTTGCTATTTCAGACTCCCCTATTTTCCAGTTCCAGTTTTTTCCTAAAGGTTTTCTTTCAGACCGCTCAAATGGGAAAACGTCCGGAAGATTCTGCGAAGTCGATTCTCTCTGCTCTGTTCCGGTGTCAATAAAAAGTTTCCCTCCGTCCTTAACGTAATTTTCCAACTCCCTAAAAGCCTTGCCATAACTATCGTATTTGTACCTGTAGGCGAAAATCATATCAAAACTGGCCAAATCTTCTTTTCCTAATTTATCAATTGGCCTGTCCCATTGGACTATAATGCCCCGTCTAGAATTTATGTTTAAAAGTCCTAAATCCCTCATCACAGTATCTTGTCCAATACGGTCTCCAATTACCAAAATAGAAGGAGCGTTTGAACCCATATAGATAGGCGAGGTAAAAGCTTCATTTACCTCGTAATACCTTAGCTCCTGATCTGTCTCGGGAATATCCCAGCCCCTTCCTTCAATTTGGAAATATTTTGCCGGTCTTTTTGTAAACACCGATTCAGTACGACTAATTAAATTTTTATCATCCGTAATATAAGTTGAAGGTGCCGAAGCATAATTCCTTCCATATAACGGAGCTCCTTCCCAGTATTTGATAGCATGCCAGTCAATAAAAAAGGCCGCCATCGCGCGGGCTTGATCAACTGTATAATCAAATCTTTCAACTACCTCATCCTTCGAGAAAGTGATATTTTGTAAATACTGCCAGCCTGAATAATTTTCAGCGTCAGGCCCCGTCGGAGTTGCATCAAGATACCCACGCGCCAGGGGCATCCTAAACACAGAATTCCACCAAATATTAATTGTTGCATCCATATCGTATAGACGGTAGGAAATGTCATTTGGGTTCATCCAATCCGGAACCAGCCTTGGCAGTTTTTGCGGCCATTCCCCCTTCCTCAAATCTGAACTCAACACAGTAGGGAAAGCGCTGCTTTCCGAAACCAAACTAAGCGTTTCTTTTCGAAAAGGTAGATAAGTGGTCTGTAAAAAATCATTCCCGACAAAAAATACTGCCAAACCAATAAATCCGCTTAAAATCACTAAAAACGTTCTTAAAGCAAAGCTCTTAGCTAAAAAATACTCAAGGATTATCTCTAAATTATTTGTTGCTGACCTCCACAATACCGCCACCAATGAACCTAAAACAGTCATCGTTGGCCAAAAAACCCTGAACCATCCTCCGGCAATCGGGTTTAGATCTTTCGCGAATGAGAAGATAAAAATTACTACATAAAAGAACATTAAAGAAAAGGGTAGTAATAGTTTTATATTGTGGCTCATTCTTCTTTTTACTATTACAACAAGAAGCATTGTAATTATTGTAATTGCAAAACTAATTCCAAGCGCCCAAAAAAATAGAGGGTTTGACCTGGTATAGATATCAACCATTCTCATAACAGGATCGAGAGTTCCGGAAGTGGCAGCAGCAGAATCTGCTACTCCTGCTTGCGAGACTGTGCTTGCGCCTGCAAAAAGGGAGTTAAAAATTTTGAAAAAACCTTTGAATATGACAATTCCGGTTCCCGCCATAGGAAACCCTACGGCGAGTACGATCGTTCCGTAAACAAACAGCGTAAAGAATTTTCTCCACTGAAAAATTTTTATTTTTTTGGAACTATATAACAAAATAAAAATTGCAGTCAGCGGAACCGTGTAACCAATAAAACTCTGAGGATGTCCTAATAAAAACATACCTGTAAGAAGAGCAGAAAAATAAAAATATTTTTTATTTCCACATTCATATCCTCTATGAACCAGAAAAAGTGAGAGAGGAAGTAAAAAAAGAGTTGCAGTATAAGGTATGCTTCCTGCCCAATAAAGCTGGCTCCAAAGATTAAAAGAGTAGGCGCAAGCAATCGCCAATAATGCTGCAAACGGTCTGCTTTTTGATAAAGAATAAAAAAGTAAATATGAAAATACAAAAAATAATACATATGAAGCCAATACATAGACCTGCACAGCTTGGACGGCACTAAAAAAATTAAGTAGTGGCTGAATTAGATAGAAATGGAGAAGCGGATAGGTCTGAGTAAGAGGAGTTCCTCCGTACCAGATGTACTTCCAACTTGCCCATGGCCAGTTAAAATTGTCTCTAATATAAGTAACAAAATCGACTGAAAGGAATAAGTCGATACCTACGGCGGGTTTTTGGTTCCAATACAAGCTTAAAATTGGCCAAATAAAGTAAAGTACGACTCCCATAAAAAAGACATGAAGCGAAAAATTAAAGAATTTTATAGGAAATTTTAATAGAACATTCTTCATTTTTTTAACTTTTTGGTCGTTATTTTATCCACTCAAGTAGGCTTGGATTTTTTACCATTTGAGCTTACCACAATTCTAGAATTTCAACTAATGTAAGACGGGCAAAAATACACTTTTTATTAACATAAAATATTGTATTAAAGTATTTTTTGTGAACAAAAACAAAAATATAATGTATGATATCAAAGACAATCCGGTTGAAATAACCAGTGTAAGAAAAGTATCGGGAAATAAATACTCTGAGATTATAAAAACAAATGATGCGAATACCGCCCCAATAATATAAATCAAAACATTATCCCAAAATGAAAAATCTACATATTTTTTTAGCTTAAAGTAAAAAATAATACCACTTATAGTCACTATAAGGTTTGTTAGACTCAATCCTACAAAATTAAAATGGAAAATTAAAACCGGAGCAATTACCCATGTTAAAAAAACCCATATTACTGCTATATTTCTTATAATTTCAGACCTACCTTTTGCCATTAGTATTTGGCTAAAAACACCAGTATAAGACATAACACTCATCTGCAATAATCCTAAATATATAGCTGGCAGTGCAGGTAACCATCGGTCTGTAAAAATGTAATGCAAAAAAGGTTTGATGGCTACTAAACCGATTGCAACCAATGGTAATGTCGTGATGGAAATTAACGATATAGTCTTCTCCAGAAGATTTTTGAGCAGTATTCTATCGCTTTGTAGTCTGGAACCAACAGGAAAAGAAACTCTATTTATTATCTCTGAAAAAGCCAGAGGGAACACATAAATACTGGCGGCAAATTGAAAATACCCTAAATTTTCAGACCCTATGGCTTTACCAAGATACAAAATAATTAGTGGTCCGTAAAGCAAACCTAAGAAAACATTAGTTTGATAGTTGAATCCAAATCTTGCCAGTGATATAAAACTATTTTTATCAAAATTAATTCCCTTAAACCATGATTGTTGAGGCAACAATAAGACAGCACTTATTAGATAAGTAACCAGTACTCCCCAAATAAAACTGGAAATCCCAAAGCCCCAAAATGCTAATAAAACAGTGATAATTGATCCGAATATTAATGAAATAACCTCAACGAAGAACAAATTCATGTACTTCAAATTCCGTTCGAGAAGAGCCAGCGGAATAAACCTAAAAGGAGACAACAAAAATACTACACTATAAATTCTAATAAGAATCGTTTGGTCTCCTATTTTGTAAAATATTGCAAAATAATTTGCAAAAATATTTACTAAAAGAAAAATAACAATCCCCAATACCAGCTGGACTGTAAATGATGTTTTAATTTCTAAATTGGAAACAATTCCTTTTTTTTGAACTATAGCGGCAGCCAACCCAATATCACTAAATACTAAAAAAATTGACCCAATTGAACCAATAATTGCATAAACACCAAAATCTGTTGGGAACAGTAGTCTAGCTAGAAATATATTTGACACTGTATAAACTGCCTGTAGTAGTACTTTTCTTATAACCAAAATAAGAAAACCAACGATGGCTTTTCGATGGATTTTTTCTTGAACTCCTTCAGTTGATTTTTCTATCATTTAAAATAAGAACACTTCTCTGGTATATTCTAATAGAGCTAATTAAGAAGTTAAATTAAGTTTATGACTCACAAAATTTTTAAACAATCCCCAAAAACTGCACATCTTGACAATAACGCAAAAAGTCTACCAAAGGTTTGTTTTATAAATCCATATTTCGGCAAATTGCCCATTTGGATGCCACTATTTCTGGAAAGCTGCAGAAAAAATAGTGCATTTTCATGGTTTCTATTTGGTGATCATAAAAATTATTATAAACTTCCAAAAAACGTAAAATGGGAGAAAATGTCGATGGATGATTTTAACAAGCTTGCCAGAAAACAAACCGGTCTCCCCTTTTCAATACAAACGCCTTATAAAATTTGTGATGCGAAACCGATGTATGGAGATATATTCAAACATTATTTAAATGGTTTTACTTTTTGGGGAAACTATGATTTGGACGTAATTTACGGTGATTTAGACTCTTTCAGTTTAAGAAAAAAAATAACAAATTGTGATATATATACTCCGTTTGACTCTCCTGTTGGTCATTTTACCCTTTATAGAAATGTTAAACCGATTAACAAACTATATCTTAAACTTGATAATTTACATCTTGCTTATCAGGACGCACCCTCGTGCTTAGGATATGATCATAAACCTATGTTAAAACTTATAAACAGTAACAGGCATTTACGATTTTTTAACGTTAACTATAGAAAAGAACTCCAGAAAAGCCGATGTGAAGCAGGTGCCTCGATTATGCCATCAGGACAACTAGTAGGTGAACTATTTTCAGCGAAAGAACGTTATTTATGGGAAAATGGCAAGACATTTCAATTAAATGGAAAACGACGCCGTGAATTTCTCTATATACATTTTTTTTGCTGGAAAAGTAATGACTTTTGGAGACGATTTAATGCAAAGTCTAAACCAATAAGCAAGTTTTGGTTGGATTTAGGCGGCTATACACCCAACCAAAAAGATCTTTTGGCAACGAACAGGCTGTCCCGCATGTTTCGATTCGCAGTGCGCTTCACAAATTTAGTTATTCGGGCAAAGAAAAGGTTATTATTCTGAAAGATTTATTGGTAGTTTTTTTTCTTTAGAATATAAAGAAACTGATAGCAAAATGGTTTCGGAAAGGGCAGAAAAAATCTTCTATTTTTAGGCCAAATATTAATTCCGCCTGAAGCATCATAAACTTTTACACATTTCCATCCTGTATGACCACAAAGTTCGATCATTGTTCTGAAAGGAAAAAGGTTAATAACAGAAGAATAGTCAGGTTTAACAAACAGAAGGTTTGCAAACATAGTTAAAAGATTATATGGATTAGGAGCGGAAACCAATAAGATTCCGTCGTCTTTTAAGATCTTCCTTGCTTCCCTCAAAAAAGCAGATGGATTTTCCAAATGCTCAATTATCTCACCGGCAATAATTGTATCGAAAGAACAAGCAGGAAAATATTTAGAAAGCTTTTGGCAGTCACCTTGTATAAATTTTAAATAATTCTTTGGCCTTCTGGAAATTTCTTTATCAAAACCAATCGCTCCTTTTAGAAAATCATTGGGGAATTCATTGTAGCCAATATCTAAAATTTTACCGTTAGCTAACTTTACCAGAAGCTTCCTTCGCTTTTTTTCTGTATGTAAATCAGGTCGCCAGATTTCTTTAGTTTTCTTGTTAACTTTCATTTTGTACTAAAGTCCTTCTTACAAAAAATACATATTGCTTTGAGTCTCTTCGGTCTGACTACAACCAAAATTATCTCATGTAATTTAAAAAGGCCAACACTTAACCCTATTAGCAAAATTGGCAGACCAATGGCGATTCTGAAAAACTCCCCTTGGGCAAATTTAAAAATCGCCAAACCGCCAAGAATCATCACTATCCCAACTAAAAACCAAATCAAATTTATTACTTGTGTATAAACCACCATCACCAAATGATGCCAAAGAGTATGCCTCATATAATTTTTAATTCTTAATTTTCAATTTTCAATCAATTTTCAAATTTAAATATTTACTTTTTTAATTTATTAAAAAATACGCTCTCGTATTTTCATTTCAAATTTTAAATTTCAAATTGAAAATTCATTTGACCTTATAAATTATATCCCCTCGACTTTCGTAAATCTTGCTTAAAGATTCGATCTGTTCAAATTTTTCTGGATTCTTAAAGTCATGATAAAACTCACGAGATTCCTCTGTGTGCACAACCAAATAATTAACCTTCAGCGATTTCAGCGCTTCTTCAGCATCATCAGCGGATTTACCTTCCCGAATCTCCCAAGCCGACTGGCGCCATGTCGGATGAACCGCTGCCTGATCTGCCCCGCCCCGCACCTGAACGACATCTACCAGCGAATTTAACCAAAAAGCCGTCGTGCCCGAAAGAAAAACAAGAGGTGAATTGTTAGATTGTTGAATTGTTAAATTGTTAGCTAACCAATTGGCTGTCTTGTATTCCACTGTTTGGGAAATATCTGTGCGGGGCAACCAAAAATTCCGATTCTGCCAAGCAAAAAACCAAGCAACAATTAATAAAACTCCAATGACCAAACTCCAAACTCCAAATAAGCGAGGGGTGGCGGCAGCGGAGGGGGTCCCAGCGAGCGCCCGCAGGTCGAACCTGCGAGATTGATCAAGGTTCGAGTTTGAACCGATCGAGGACGTCGGCTGGGACGAGCTGCCGACAGGACCCCGAGCTATTTGAAATTTGACATTTAAAACTAATTGGCTTACGAAAAGCGCAAGTCCCACCTCTACCTCCCCCATCCAGCTCGTCCAATCCATCCAGAAATCAAAATCTGCCAAAAACCTCATCAGGCTCAAGGTACCAAACAACACAAGCCAGGCGATGATAAATTTTTGAAAAATATCTTTGGGCTTTAGCCGCCAAAATACCAGCACTATTGCCAAAATTATCGGAACAAAAGATCTCAAACTATTAACTAGTGATATAAATGTGCTCAAAGCGCTCTTACCCCCAAAAGATGGTGCCCCCAATATCGTCGCAAAATAGCCAGGTGTATACCACCAAAGTGTCAAAATCGCACCCGCCACCACCACAATCAGCGCTCTTTTTAGTCCCCTCTCCCAGTCACGACCTACCACCACCGCCAAAATCAAAAGCCCAATTACAGCCGGAATCGCAGCCACAGCATTAGTCAAAAGCAAAAGGGCAAGAAGCACGCTAGCGATTAGCGGATAGCGTCTAGCGTTTAGTTTTTGTGTTTGACTAGCCCCTAGACACTGAACACTAAACCCTAACAAAACCCACGGAGTCAGCGCACTTGCCAAAACGGCTGAAACTTCTCCTAACCCTAGAGAAGAAACCCAATGCCAAGGCAACAATAAACTGAGTATGCCGACAATTACGCCGATTTTGCGCTGATTTGAAAGCTGCCACGCAAAAAATCCCCAACCAAGAGAAAGTATTAAGAGTGAAGTAATAAGTGTAAAGTAAGCAAGATCAAAAAGAGAAAACTGGGGAATCAATTTGTGAAGACCTGCCAACAAAAATGGCACAATCGGACCAGTTAAGTATCTAAATGGCGTCGATCCTAAATACCAATAAGGATAATTGCCCCAAATATCGCCTCCTCCTTCAATAAATCTTGCCAGAGCCACTGAAACAGGGATAAAAGAAAGCTGGGGTGGATACATCTTTCCAAATTAAAAATTCAAAGTTAAAAGTTCAAAATTGCAATTCAATTAACTATAAACTATACACTGTAAATTTTAACTTTGCACTTTAAACTTTTAACTATTTCGTCTCTAAGACGAAATCTAAATTCGCATAAATTCGTGAGGACGACCAACTCAATCCGCGTTAATCAGCTCTAATTCTGTATTAATCAGCAGCCTTCGTTTCAAGTACGAACGTATAGCTAAACCACCAGAAGAAAAACAGCCAGCCGATTACTGCCAAAAGAGAACCGTAGTCGTGAATAATAATGGCCGGAAATTGCCCGAATAAATAAGCGATCAAAACCACCGCCACAATTCGCAAGATATTGACCAAAAACGTTCCTAAAACTCCAATTAGCGCTGCCTTAAGCTTTGAAAAATTAGTATACCTATCCCCTTGCAAACCAATAAAGGCAGTGATCGCGAAAAACAAAAGCGATTGCCAGCCAATACAGTTCCAAACAATCTCCGTAAAAAATGGTTGGCTGTTACCCAAAATTACATACTCGCGAGTTACCGCCACTTCAAAACCCAAACCTGCCAACACCACCGCCACCATCCGCACTTCTGCTGGCACAATCACCTCTCGAATAAACCAATAACCGCGCAAGTTAATTACCAATCTCGTCAATAGATCATTAAACGTTGCCAAAAAAGGCATGAAGATTAAGACCAGAACCAAAATCAAAAAAAGCGTAATAAAGGTATCCTTGGAAACTGAAATTGTTTTAAATTTAGGCCGGGTCAACATAGGTTAAATTTTGATAGAATAAATTTAGTGAAAGTTTCCTTTAAACCAACAAGGCCGCAATTGAAGGTATTTTCTGCTATTTGTGCAAACTTGGTGGCAGTTTGGTTAATTGCAATTTTTGTGACAGGCGATCCGTTGACAATTGTAGTCAATCTGTTATATGCTTTCGTTACTTTGTATTTGGCAGTTATTGCTGAAAGGTTAGCTGAAAAATGATTGATCTTACCTCTCAAATTAATTTGGCTCAAATTGCCTTCGGAATTGCGGTTATTGCCTTGGCCGTAGTTTGGTATGTTTTTGGCAAAAAACCGACTCGTCCCCAAAAATAGATTATCTTTACCCATACTTCTTTCTTTTTAACTTTTTCAAAACTCCCGGCAAAAATGGTATTGTCCCCAGAAGAAACAAGCTTTTTTCCGGCACCGTCGCAAACTCAAAATTTGTTCCCTGCCGCAATACAACTCCAACCTGTGTAGGTCCCGCAGCAGTCATTGGAGCCGAAATATGCCCCAAATCCCCGGCTGTAAAGCCATAGGAATATTCAGTCCCCCAGGCAATAGTCGTCTTGTCCGTATCTCTAAAATAAGCCTGTTCTGAAGTGTCCTTGATTACATGAGCATAAAGCCTAGAATTAGTTGAATCATAAGTTAAGGAAACAGATGTAATATTAACCGAAGGCTTGATGGAAACCCCCCCAATCGCCCATCTCCCTGACCCTGATTTTGCCCAGGACATTGTTACTGGCGAACCGCTAGCTGCCTCACTACTCATTGCCGTTCGTCCAGCGCCTTCAGTTATGCGTTGTCTTTCCGTCTGTGAAGCATCAACAGTTAAAGTCCCATCCACGGAAGTATCAACCACAACATCTACCACCGTTTCACCTGAAGCGCTGGTCACATTAACGGAGGGTGTCGTACTGTTTGCCCGCGCTGAAGCAAATGTACCCCACGGATGGCTTTGATCTATCCCTGTCCAGGTTAAAGCAATACCCATTTGGTTCCCACCATTTATGGCGCTAAAGTTAACTGTTACTGTATTAGTTCCAGTTGCTGGATTAACCATGCCATAAAGCCAAAGGCTGGCACCTCCTGAGGCTGTATCTGAACCTAGAAAAGTCAAATTAACTCCATTATAGGTCACGCTTGAAACAGGTTGAGGAGTATCTGCCCAAACACCAACTCCAACAAGCATCAACCTATTGGCACTACTACTCGTAGTCGTATGCGACCATGAAAGTGAAGACTGATTGGTGTTTCCGGCTGAAGATGCCACATCAAAAGCGATACTTCCCCCATATGGAGCAGTCAGTGAAGTTGCCGATGGGAAACAATTAGTCATGTCACAGTCGGCAAATTGCACTGTTGGGTTGGTTGAAGCTGTTCCCTCATAATAGGCAAACTTGCAGTTGGTTGATGAAGCAACACCCGAGGTATCAACACAGGAAATTGCCCCCTTAAACCTTGGTCCTGGCAAAGAAATCACTGAACCGCTATCACAGGCAGCAGCATCACAATCTACAACGTAAAGCTTTTCTGTACCTGATGTTAAGTCTCCAACGTAGCTGAATTTACAATCAGTAACTGAAACGCAATATAAAGACACACTAGGGGAATCACTGGCATCTTTTGCCCCGCCAACAGAATCAATGCGTGTGTTGGTGGCATTGGCAACAGTACATGTTGCGTCACCACAGTCAACAAATTGCAGCGTATTGACCGAGGTAGCTCCGTCTAGCAGATTCCCATAGATAAATTTGCAGTCGGTATCACCTCCCACACAATCAATTGATACTGGACTCTGGCCAGTCGTTGTCCCAATATCTCCATCAAAGGCAGTATTAGTTCGGCCTCCAGCACTAGTGCAAGCGGCATCGGCGCAATCGGAAAATACAACAATAGTAAGTACGGACTCATAAAAGACCAACTTGCAGTTAGTAGCAGCCACGCAGTAAAGATCATTCTTTGAGGCAGTTCCTACAGAAGTAGAGATGGAGGTTATGGTCGCAGCGCTTCCACCAGTTCTCGGACAAGCGGCGGCATTGCAATCTACAAAAAACAGCGTACCTGCCCCAGAGTCATTATAAAGAAACTTACAATCAGCAGCCCCTGGTCTACAATCAATTGAGGTATGAAGTACAGAAGTCGAATCTCCAAGATCTATATCTAGGGTATTGATTGTTGGAGCACTACAAGCTCCATCATTACAATCAACAAAATCCGCATCTGGTGCAGTCGTATCCATATCATCCCCATAGACAACTTTGCAGTCAGTGGCTGCCGGACAATAGATTGAAACTCCTGCTTGATCACCGGCTGCCCCAATATCACTATCAACAGTAGTCAAAGTTGGAGCCGAACATGTCTCATCATTACAATCAGCGAATATCAATGTGGGGGCAGTCGTATCAATATCGTCAGTATAAACAATTTTGCAGTCGGTAGATGCCGGACAAAACATGTCAATATCCGAAACATCATCCTGTCCGTTTCCGCCCGCATCAGAATCTATTGGGGTTTCGGCAAAATCATCAGTACAGCATTTGTAGAAATTGGTGGAAGTTGTTCCGGAAACTGTCAAAACCCAAACTGTGGTGCCGTCAGTTGTGACCGAATAGACATTGTCTGTGACAGAAGCAATCGTCAGTTTGTTCCTTGTCCACTTGTTGAGGGAAGCATCATAACGGCTGTAAAGTAGACTGCTGCCATCCTGAAAGATCATATCGACTGTGTTACCTGTAATAAAAACGGCCACTGGCCTATCTTGAGCTGTTAACCCTGAGCCAAAGGTGATATTGCCAGTTGAGTTATCAGTTGTATTGTTAGCACAAGTCCCACCCAAAGTGTCAGGATTGTAGACACCAAAATCAGCACCAACCGCATCAAAATCAGATATGGCCACAACAGCTTCCGTGGTCGAGACAGCCGCAACGGTAACCATGAAACTGCCATCGGCACTTGCTTCTGTCCCCAACTGGCAGAGCGTTCCTTGAGCATCGGCACTGGCGGTATTAATAGTTCTCCCTTCTGAAAGATTAGCCCCATCGTCTACCCAGAAGACGATGATCGTATTGCCAGAAACTGAAATTGAAGGATTGTAATTGTCAGGATCTGTAGAGTCGACATCAGTACCGTTGGATGGGGTCCAAGTTGTTCCATCTGATGACTTCTTGAAAAGAATTTTTCCACTTGTCCCGCTACTACATCCAGTAGTCGTATCACAATTATAAAAGGCGTACCAGTTACCGTTAACATAGGCCACTTTTCTTTGAAGGCCTCCGTACTGCACTTCGGCTTCCTCAATCCCTCCAGAAACAATTACGGATGGATCAATGGAAACTGGATAGACTCTTTGTGGATCAACAAGCCAAGTTTTGGCAGATTCTCCCAAGGTTTTTGTCAGTCTATAGCCCTGAGCAAAGTCGAAGGGTTTGTCAAGTGTCAATTGTAAATTGTCAGTTGTTTCTCCTTTGGCATCTTTAGCAAAAGGCGAAGATAATTTAAAGAGCTCCTTACCTTGTTCTTTTTCGCTGTAAAAACCAAAGGTTGTAGGATCCGGCGAAACCACTTTAACATCAACGGTTTTTACAGACTGTTCAATTGTTAAGTTTCCAGTTTCCAGTTTCTGGTTTCTAGTTTTCAAAATAAATTCTTCAACCAAAAGATCGTTAGTTACTGAATATTTAAGGTCAACATCTTTAACTATCTCCTCATAAATAACTTCTTTATCCTTGTAGATTTTGGATTTTTGTGGGTTGACCCTTTGCCCAAAAACACTCTTTGTCTCAAATTCAACTTCGGCGTTTTCAAGCTTTACTCTTACCCTTGGTTCCTGGTGAAAAATAAATTCCAGGTTCTTGCCGCCTTTAGTAGTTTTTGATATCACCCTTGGGGTGGTGATCTCCTCAGTTTGCGCATTTTTCAAAATCTCCTCCTTTAGGCCCGCATCCGGTTCTTCCGGAGAGGACCGCAAGCTTTGCTTATTTTTAGGATTCTTCGCATCTATGATTTCTTGTTTCTTGTTTCCAGTTTCCTGTTGTTTAATCTGCTCAACCGTTTTTAATGTTGGCTGGGAAGCATAAGAAGTCGTTGCCGGAATAAAAGGCGCAAAAACTGACATCAACGCAGTTACCGCAATTATCACTGCCAGAGCCAAGTTGCCAACCCACTTGATATGTCGAGGTTTGATTCTGAAAGTCCCACTAAAGTGATTGTAGGCTCTCGCCAAAGCCAGGTTCGGCGTAAATCCGCTACCCTCAGCAGTAACCTGCCTGCCGGCAGGCAAGGTCGGCGCGCCCGCAGGTCGACCCAAGATATGTCCAAAGAGTTTAGCAAAGCGTGACCTCTCAAAAACATCCGTAATCGCCCCGGTCTTCGGCGTCCTAAACCAAGGGCCTTCTCGGCTCTCCAAGAAGCCTTTAATGGCAGCATAGGCCTGAAATGGCACCACAATATATGAAAGGGCAATAAAGGAAAGAATTCCTA
>Ga0209542_10002220_pt1 | contig 43941 bp, 47 predicted proteins | sample RifCSPhighO2_01_FD_184028 | JGI IMG/M metagenome (GOLD analysis project Ga0209542, IMG submission 184028) | Soil microbial communities from Rifle, Colorado - Rifle CSP2_plank highO2_0.1 (SPAdes) (version 2) | ecosystem: Environmental > Terrestrial > Deep subsurface > Rock core/Sediment ...
TTGGCTTTGGACAAGATGTAGTTGGTTCAATTACTTCTTCCCCATTCAAGCATAAAGCCCTGTAATGTCTTGATCCAACTACATCTTGTCCAAAGCCAACTCTTGCATCATATAAGCACCATGATTCACCTGTTTCTTTTTTACCGCCAGAATCAGGGCTTGCAATATTCTCAGTAATTGTTTTGCAGCTTAAATCATTGCAACTAAATTCACCAAAAGCCATATCAACATTGTCAGGAGCTTTTCCGCATAAAGTTCCCTGACTATAATCACACATTCCGCAATTAGGATCATTAGGCCCCTTTAAATTACAAGAACTTCCTTTCAAGATAAATCCCTTATTGTAAGATCTGTCTTTGTTTGCATCAAAAACATTTTCAGGATTTCCACAAGAATCAAGCCAGAAAACTTTTTCTTCAAAACACCCTGTCTTTTGTTGTCTTGCACAATTAGTTCCTAATAAAGAATTACTGCACAAAACATTGGAATGAAATCCTGTTTTCAAATTTGTATTTTGAGTATTATCAGCTACTGAAGAGCTTTCTTGATTGCAGTTAGCTCTTGTTGTAAAAGTACAACTTCCATCTAAAGAAACACAAGCTCCTTTCTCATCGCTTCTGCACTTGTCTACGCAAGCAGCTTCATTCTCAATATTCTTGTCAAAAATCATGTTCAAATCAGGAAATTGTGAAACAATAGATTTGCATTTATTTTGTGTTACAAAACTACATTCATTGCTTAATTGGCAGCATCCTTTCTGGCATTGTGAAATTTGTTCTATAGGTTCATTGCTCCATACCCCGTTATTTTTCTCGCACAATGATTTTGGGGTATTTGCAAAACACTCTCCTTCTTTATCATAAATGCAGGTGCCGACAGAACAATAATTTGTATTTTCACAAGTTGTTAAAGAACTTCTTGAATTTCTATCGCATTCATTTTTATCTGTATAAACACAAAAATCTCCTGATTTAGTTTTTTCACAGCAAGCTTGTTGTGTACTTAAACTTCTACTAGGACTTCTTTGTGCTTCAACATCAGTAGTAGACAAGCCAAAATAAAAAACAGAACAAATTATTATAAATATTAAAAATATTGCTCTTTCTTTCAAACACCGAACTTTTTTTAACATTCTCTTCTTAGTTAAGTTTTTTATGCAAAATTATTTTGTTTCAACTAAATTACATTGTCACAAACTAGGACATTTTTTCATTTTTAACTTTCTTACTTCTCTAATTCTATAACTATTTTATTTCCTATTTTAGTTATTCCTATTTCTGTATTTTCATTTAATTTAAGTTGTTTTTCTAAATCACTCGGAATTCTAAAAACTAAACCACCACCGCTTCTTGAAAGGTGTCTATAAAGCTTCATTGGTTCTGGCCAGACTCCCAGTTTCTTTGATGTTTCTATTGCTTTGTGAGTTTCTTCTTTATAAGGAAATTCTTCATTACAGTAGCTGCATCTTTCTCCTTTAAGTATAAATACATAATTCTCAACTTCAAAGATTATGTCTTCTACTTTTATGAGATTACCTTTTTCACAAATCAAACATTTTCTCATTTTCCTTTAGCTCCTGTTATAACGAAAATATCCTTATACTCTTCATCCTTTATGTATATCAATTTTATAGTTTTCCCTTTCATCTTTGTATAAGATTCAAATTTATATTTTCCAACCTTGTCAATTTTATAAGCCTCTACTAAGGCCTTCTTCAACCCATCTGAATCCATGCCCAATTTTCTCATCCATGTCAAAGCAAAATGTTTTGAAGACCTAATTTTATAATCATCATAATCCATCTTTTTTTCACTACATTTTATAATGTTTTTGTTATACTTAAATCTTTCTTTGTAAAAGCCTTTCTATAAAGGTTCATCCTGTATAAAAAACTGGAACACAAACTCTTTCTCTTTTCTAGGCACATCTTTTATCTTCAAAATAAATAATTTATCAGGATAAGGTTGTAATTTCTGTACAACATATGGCTTTCCAGTTAATTTTGTCTTTAAAACTGAGTATGTCAAAGTATCAATATCTCCATAAACAGCCTCGCTATCAACAATATCCTTAGCACTATTATATAATCTTCCTAATGGATACTCTAATTCAGCTGAAAAACTATTTCTCTGTGTCTCTGTATCTCCCTTGCTTATTTTTATAGGCAAGTTGGCATTTAAAATTACAGTATCTTCACCTATGTCAACATTTAATTTCAAAGTTCCTCTCTCAGCATTTAATCCAATTTTGTCAAATTGATCAATGTCTAAACAGGAATTTACCTCATCTAGCATTCCCCTTTCTAAGCTAGTTTTAATGTCAAATAATCTTAAACCCCTGTTGCTGCATTCTGGTTTTCCTTCAATATTATAACAAAGATAATTGATTCCAACACCTTGGTTCTGCCTAAAAGTCCCAGGATTAGTTGTTAAATATCCGCCTTGCTTTCCAATTAAAACAATATATTTTTCTCCAACTTCTTTTAAACAATCATCAATATGCCCCTGAATCTGTGGAAATTCCTTTTCCAAATCCTCAATATTAGCTCCACCAATATAAATCTGGTTTCTAATTACTAAGAACAAAACAACTAAAGCAGCAATTATAACTCCAACTATTGCAAAAACAGTAACTTGTCCTCTTTTTTTCATCTCTTATTCTTCCTCTTTTTTAAAATATATAAATATTCTCATCTGATTTTCCTGTCTATAGTATCCTATAAGAAACTAATCTAATAGCCATTTCCATAAAGGAATAAATCTAATTTTTAATTTTTTATCAATATTTTCCTCATTTTCATAATCATCTGTTATAATTAAAAGATTATCACATTTCAACTCTTTGCTTCCTTTAACCAATGCTTTAATTTCTCTGTTTTTGGTTTTCTGATTCTTAATATTAAAACATACTTGTACAAGCTGTTTAATTTTTATCCCTTCTTTAATTACAAAATCAATTTCTTCCTGCTTCTCATTTTTCCAATAATAAATATTTATTTGATTATTTAATTCTCTTCTTTTTAATTCAACTGCAACTAAATTCTCATAAAGTTTTCCTATATCCGGGCTTAATTTAAAAGCTTTGCTTTGTATAAATCCATTATCTAAACAATAAATTTTTTTATTAAATCTTAATTGTTCCTTTAATTTATACGAAAACCTGTTCACATTAAAAAAAATAAAAGATTCTTCTAAATAATTAATATATTTTTTAACAGTGTGCGAACTTTTTATTTTTATATTTTTTGTCAGAGATAAATAAGAATATTCCTTAGTAATATTTGATAAAAGAAATAAAGCCAAATCATCAATCTCATTAGTTGCTCTTATGCTATATCTTTTTATTATATCCTTATATATTATTGAATTAAATAAAGTTCGTAAATATTCAACATAATCTAAATTTTTTATATAAGGTTCCGGATATCCCCCAACTATTAAAAAGTTTGTTAATTTTTCTTTTATTTCTAAAGTTGTAAGCTCTTTATTATCTAATTTTATATATTCTTTAAAAGAAAAAGGAAAAATATAAATTTGAAAATGTCTTCCTGTTAAATGTGTAGCTAACTCTTTGCTTAAAAGTTTAGAATTGCTTCCAGTAATAATTAAATTATAACCTTGCCTTTGTAATCTATTAACAAAAAGTTCCCAGTTTTCTAAATTTTGAATTTCATCAAAAAGAAGAATTTTTGGATTATTATAAACTAAATTTATTGCACTAATCAATTCATCATAATTATTTAAATTAATTAATTTCTCATCATCAAAATTTATATAACCGAAATTACTATTTCTCAAATAATGAATAGAAAAAAAAGATTTTCCTGCCCTTCTAGGCCCCATTATAATCTTTATTAAATCACTTTCCAAGCCTTTAATTTTAGATTCTCTTGAGATATATTTCTCATTAAATCTTTTCTCTAGTTCTCGTTTTTGTAATATTAAAATATCTTTTAATTCTTGTAGCATATAAATATATATAAATAACTAGTTTATAAAGGTTTGTATTATAATACAAATAATTTACTATTTTTTTGCATTATGATGCAATTTTTCTTTAATTATGCTTTTTTCAAAAAAAATCATACATTTATTTCAACGCCTTTTATTTCATTTCCCTGATCATCCCTGCATTTAACATAGTATTGATTAAATTCCAATGGTGCTGTATGAACTGTTGTATCCTCCCCCATCTTATTTCCAGTTCCAAATACAAAATCCTTATCTTTATATTCGCAGTTTGCTGCAACATTTAAAACTACATATAATGTTGAAGAATCTTTATAAGTGTAAACTATTTCATTGCCTTTTTTATCTAATATTATCTTAAAATTAGTGTTTTCTTTAGCCTCATTTCCACTACTGTCTCTGCATTTAACATAATAATTATAAGTTCCTCTTCTCAAATCAGTTTGTGATTGCAAGTGGTTATTAGAATCTGTAACCTTAAATTCAGTCATTTGTTCATAAGCTAAATCTTCCAAACTATATCTGCAAATGCTTTTTCCATTTTCACTTCCGCCAATAGTATTTACATTTAAAGTTATATCATTAACATAAATTAAATCATTTTTCTTAGGCTCTATTTTATTAATAACTAAATGATTGCTTCTAACTAAAGTAAAAGGAGAAGATTGGGTATTGCTGTTTCCTTTAATATCACTGCATCTAATATAGAAATTATTGTTTCCTATCTTTAATTTATCAATAGCTAAATTACAATTGTAATGCATAGGTATTGAACTTGGCTCATCAGTGCATATTCCTTGGTTAGTCATCTTGTCATAACTATTGTCTTTTACATCAAATCTGCAATAGCCAGGTTCAGTAATTTCAACACCTAATAATACCTTATCTATATTATTGGCTATATTAGCATTATTTTTTAAAGTTGTGCTTAAAATTTTTGGAGCAGTTCTGTCTTGTCCAGGCTTAGTTTTAAATCTTATTTCATAATCAGCATCATTAGTATTGCCTTTGTTGTCTGTACATCTTACATAATACTTAAATTCCTTATTCCCAACTAAACTTAAACTTAAATTATGTTCTTTCTTGAAAGAAGAATCACTTAAGTCATATCCCATATCTTCATATTTGATTCCTACTTTTAGATCATATTTGCATAAAGCAAACTCATCTGTTATCACACCAACAGTAAATTGTTTGTAAGGTTCAATATCTTCAACAATTTTATAGCCCAATCTTACTTTTTTAACAGTAAGTTTTTGTTTCCCAAAATCAATAGGTTCTAACTTAGGAGCCTTAAGATCATTTGGATTTCCATCAACACATTTTACACTAGTAGTACCTTCATTAATTAATTCGCAGCCTGCTCCTAAACCTCTGCATCTATATTCTGTGCATTCTTTAAAAGGATCATCAGTGCATTTCTCGCAATTAGCTCCACCCAAAGGAGCTTTCCAAGGCTTGCATTCTATATTAATTGTTTTTTCCCTTACACTTCCACCACCTAGAATAATAGATGAAACAGCAGCAGCAATAAGAGCAATAGCAGCCAATATCCACCCAGCTACAGGAACAGCTGCAAACACTCCAGCAGCTGCTATAAGAGAGCCTTCAAGAGCAGCAGAAGCACCAATTGTAGCAACAGAAGTTAGAAGAATATACGAACCAGCTAAAATTGGTAGCCCATTAAAAACAGTAAGAGTGACTGTAGAATAAAACAAAGCTTCACTAGCAGTTTCAGAAGCCTCAAAAACTTTGCTCGCATCCTCAGAAAAAGAAATTATTTTTTCTGTTTCAGAATTTAAAAATTCCATTCCTCCAAAAATTCCTTTCTTATTTAAATCATCTAAATAACTCTGGCTAAGCTCTGTAGGTCTATCACCTAGACTAGAACCAGTCCAGAAAATACTTAATCCTGCACTTCCTTTTTCTTCAGCAATATTATAACTAAAACCACAATCTCCAAAACTTCTGCAATAAGTATTTGCTTGATCTATAAATTCTTGAGATTCACACTCACAATTTCCTTCACAATCCCAATCTGATAGCTCGTTTTCCTTTACATAAACAACAGTGCATCTTGTTGTTCCTTTATTGCATTGTTCTTTATTTTCTTCATTATCTTCCCAAAATTCAAAACCTTTTGCAACAGTTGATATGTTGCTATTTACAGGAGAGTTATAAATATTGTTTCTCACAGGATTAGCTCTTGAAAAACCATCTTTATCAACAGCCTGCAAGCATATCTCTTCTCTAAAATCTCTGCCACTTTCAGAAATTTCCTCTCCATTTTCACATTTAAATCTATAATGAATGCTCCCAGGTTTATCTCTAAAATTTCCAGTTTGCCCCTCATAAACACACCAGCTTTCTCCATGTTCTCTGGGCCCACCAGTATAATCTAACCCATCATACTTTTTTGTAGTGGGACAATTTATATCCTTGCAAAAAGCATTTTTATTATCTTCAACACACAATTTGCTTTCATCATAATTGCATTGCTCTATTAATTCACCAGTACTTCCGCAAGAATCAAACCAATAAAGATCTCCATCTTTACAACCCTTATGATCTCTATCTTTACATAGATTTATACAATCACCTACTTGACTGCACGATTTTCTAAAATTAAATTCTCCACCGCAATCAGATTTTTTTCCATAATTGCACAAATTATTGTCAACACAGCAGCCTTCTTCATCTTTTAAACTTAAATCTAAACATTCTAGCTCATTATTTGCTGACTTGAAAACCTCATTGAAATCATAATTACTTCTTCCATAAACCTTGTCAGCTAAATTTTTGCATTCAAGTTCAGAATTAAAATTGTAATTTCCACCCAGAATACAGCATCCAGTTTTGCATCCGCTTACACTATTACAACTTGCATCACTAAAAACTTGTGAACCTTGTAAATTCTCACAAATACTTTTTGGAGTATTTGGTGAGCAGCTATTTCCACTAACACAACAAACATTTGTGCAATAAGCTACTGCTTCACATCTATCATAATTTGTTTTAAGATTATTAGAATTATCACAATTATTTCTATCTGTATAAACGCAAGACTCGCCAGTTTTAGTTTTTTCACAGCAAGCCTGCTGTTGACTAGACTGAGCATAAGTTTCTTTTGGTATTTGTACAAAAAAACTCAAAGAAATCATCAAATAAATTAGTAAAACACACTTCTCTCTGATATACTTTTTGATGAAACTTTTTAAGAAAAAGTTTCTCCTCTTTTTTTCAGCCATATATAACATTAATTAAAAATACAGATTATATAAATATTATCAAAAGAGATTCTGTAAAGTTAATTAATGGTTTATAAATAAAAGTTCATTTGAAAAAAATGAGATTAGCTTAAAACGACAAAATTTCACACTTTTGAGAGAAAGAATTTCTCCACATTAGTTAATTATACAGAGCCTCAAAAGAATAAAACAAAAAGTATTTAAACAAGTGTTAATTTAATTTAACATATGTTAAAAATATTTAACAATCTAAAACCTTTTTTTGAAGACTGCTATAGAAGGTATTCTGTTAGGGAATATGCTAGAAGTTTTAAGATAAGTCCGCCAACAGCATCAAAAATATTAAAGAAATTTAATAAAGAAGGTTTGTTAAAAGTAACGAAAGAAAATAATTACTTATTCTTTTGGGCAGATAAAGAAAACAAATTATTCATAAATCTATCGAGATTATACTGGATGTATGAATTAGAAGATTTTACAAAATATATAAATAATATTTTCATAGATCCGACTGTGATTTTATTTGGTTCTCTTTCTAAGGCAGAAACAAAAATAGACTCTGATATTGATATAGCAATATTTGCAAATAAAAAGGAATTAAATATTCAAGAATTTGAAGAAAAATTAAAAAGAGAAATCCAGATTTTTATTTTTAAATCTCCTAAAGATATAAGTAATAAAGAATTATTAAATAATATATTAAATGGATTTATATTGGAAGGAAAGGTAAGACTATAATGGATTTACTTGAATGTAGGAAAAAAAGATTTGTAAAAGAAGTCTCAATAGATGAAAATAAAATTAATTCTATTTTAAAAAATAGTGAAAATAAATTAAAATCAGCAGATTTGTTGCCTTTAGAAGGATTTTCAACAAATTCAAAAATATCTTTAGCATATGATTGCTTAAGAGAACTACTTGAAGCTTTAGCATTAAAAAATAAATTAAAAATTTATAATCAAGAATGTTATACTGCTTTTCTTAAAGAAATTATTAAAGACTCATTATTAGGAGATGAATTTGATTCTGTCAGAATAATAAGAAATTCAGCAGATTTTTATGGGAAAAAAATTTCAATAGAAGATTGTAAAGATACTTTAATTAAAATAAAAGATTTAATAAGAAAAATAAAAGAGGAATTATGAAACATGGTCACCATAAAAAATTAACTTTAAGAAAAGACCTAAGTTTATTTCAAGCAATAGCCTGTGGCGTAGGTATTATAGTAGGAGCAGGAATTTACGTTTTATTAGGGCCAGCATCAAGTCTAGCAGGAAATGCTGTCTGGATTTCATTTGTAATCACAGCTTTTGCAGCTTTATTTACAGGTTTTAGTTATGCAGAATTATCTTCTTTATTTTCAAAAGACAGCTCAGAATATATTTATGTAAAAGAAACATTCAATAAAAAATTAGCCTTTTTAATAGGATATTCTATTTTACTAGGTAGTTCAATATCAGCAGCAGCAGTTTCTTTAGGATTCGCAGGATATTTTAGTGCTTTATTAAACACAAACAACCTTGTACTGACAGCAATAATCATTTTGTTTTTAATGTCCTTAGTAAATTTATTAGGAATAAAAGAATCAGCAAACCTAAACATAGTTTTAACATCAATAGAAATCTTAGGTTTAATATTTGTAATCTTGGTTTCAATAAAATATTTTGGTTCTGTAAATTATTTTGAAGCACCTAAAGGGATAACAGGAATTCTATCAGCTTCTTCATTAATATTCTTCGCATATATTGGTTTCGAGAGTTTGGTAAAATTATCAGAAGAAACTAAAAATGCAAAAAAAATAATACCCTTGGCTTTAATCTCTTCAATAATAATAGCTACTATATTATATATCCTAGTTTCCTTGTCAGCTGTTTCTGTTTTAGGTCATGAAAAATTATCAGTTTCAAAAGCACCTTTGGTAGATGTAGTAAAACAGGCATTAGGAAAAGACATCTCTATAATATTAGTCATAATTGCTTTATTGTCAACAGCAACCACAACATTATTAATTATATTATCAGCATCAAGAATTTTATATGGCCTAGGAGAAGAAATAAAGCAGTTAAGAATTTTCACAAAAGTCTCTAAAAAAACAAGATCCCCTTATCTGGCTATTTTAACAGTTTTTTTCTTATCTCTACTTTTTGTCTTAATAGGTAAAATAGAACTAGTAGCTAGCATAACTAATTTCACAATATATTTAACATTTTTTTTCGTTAATTTGGTTTTGCTAGTATTAAGATATGAAAAACCAAAATTAAAAAGAAAATTCAAAGCCCCATTAAATATTGGAAATTTTTCAGTAACAGCTTTTCTAGGCTTGCTATCCTCAATATTCTTTATTCTAAATTTAGAATTAAAAGTTGTTCTTAGTGGGATTGGTTTAGTTATTCTTGGTCTGATATTTGGAAAATTCATAAAAACATAGATTATTGTCCTAATTAAGTTACATTTTGAAGTTTGTTTTTTTTATAATAAAACTTAAATACTTTAGTTTGGTACAATAAAAATTTAATGGGTAGTGCTAAGAGTTCCTCCAAGCGAAACAGATTTAGCAAGTAGACAAATAGAAAAAATAACAGTATCTTTTTTTGAACATTCCAAGAAAATTATAGATAGAAGTAAAAGAGCAGAAAACTTGGAAACCATAGTAAAATAAATTTATTTTTTAACTATTCTTCACTTACTCTCGGAGCTAATATAAACACTAAATCTAATTTGTCCTTTGCCTTAAATTCTGCTTTCAAAGGATAATCATTTGAAAATTGTAACAAAACATTGTCAGCTAATTTGCTTGCTTTTGATATTTTCTTCAAATACTCAATAGAATACTTTGATTTTACATTTTCTTCCCCTGTTTCTCCCCAGTTAATTTTTGTTTCTCCATCATTTAAAATTTCAACTTTCGCATTATTAATTCTGCTTTCACTTTCAACAATCAATCTTTCTTTGTTTACAGTAAAAACAACAGAATCAGCAAATAAGCTCATGTCCTCAATAGCTTCATCAAAAACATAAGTGCTTGTATTTATGTTAACTGGATAAATTAATTTAGGGACCTTGTGTTGTCTCTCACCTAAATCTAAAAGCCCTAAGGAAAAAGTTCTTGTGCTATCCCCCTTAATTTTAATATTTAATTTGTTTTTTTCTTCATCTAGTTCAATTATCAAATGATCGCTTGGTTTAGCTCTTCTTAAAATTTGTTTAAAAGAGTCTAAATTTAATGCTATCTCAACAGGCTTATCAACTTTATATTCAGTAAAAGCTGAACTTAATAATTGAAAAACAACCATAGCCACATTCGCCGGATCCATTGCTATTAATTCTAATTTTTCAGAATCAATCTTAAATTTAGCATCTGAAACTAATTCAGATATTACAGAAATACTATCACTTAATAATTTTGGATCATTTAAAGCTAATCTCATTTCCCATTTCTACTACTTAAATTTGATTTATATAGATTTAGGTTCAGTAAAAAATATATTTAGGAAAATCTTTTTAATTTAATTGAATGTGAACTACTCAGCCTGTAAAGGAGTGAGGTTACTTGCCTATTCAATCTTAAAATTTAATACGCTCTCCAGGTATGCATGCATTTAACACATTTAAAAAATCTTGTTGCAGCTTCGTCAGCAGCCCTTGTCTGGACTAACCAATAATAAGCCTCTTTATGCTTGCACTTTGGACATTCTTCATTTGTTTTTGGTAAAATCTCAACTCTTTTATCTATAATTTCAATTTCATCCTTCTTATTCAGCTTAACTTGTTCTTTTAAAATTAAATCAGGCTTCTTTTTAGGACTAAAACCGCATTTGCAGGTTATATCAACCCTTTTGCCTTCTTTTCTAGGCACTAATAACATGCTGCATTTTTCACAAAACATCATTTTATTTTCCTCTTTGTTTTAATTAATTATAAAATTTTGCTTTTTCTAACATATCTTTTAGTTAATAGAATCTCGATTCTTATTTTTGATTGAATTTTTAGGGGATTATAAGAACCTGGATTCTTATTTTGGTAAATCTTTTTTCTAAAAAGGTTTTAGCATTTAATTATTCCTTGTCCAATTAATCCATTAAAAGCAATTTTTATCCATCCTAAATAAGGAATTCTAAAAACAGCTTTTCCAATAAGACTATTTGTAATTCCAATGTCAGAAACTGGATTATTATCCCCTTTAGTTCTGAATCCTTGTTCATTTTCTTCAATTACTCTGTGAATTATAGGGTTTCCTCTCCCATTAAAAACAATTACATCTCCAGCTCCTATATTATCATTGTTTTTCAAGACCATTATATCTCCCTGATTAATTCCATTTTTAAAGGAAAATTCACTAAACTCTTTTTTTGTTATTCCAGAATCTTCATACCACTTTCCATTAGCTTGCCACCAGTTTTCAAAATCAGCATTATGATCCATAGAACAGCTTACAACTGCAACTAATGGATGGCTTGTTCCTAAAATTAATCCAATTCCAGGGTAAATTATAAATTTCACCAAAATAAAAGCAATTATTACATTAAGAAACCATGATAATAAAGAATCATCATACCAAATAAAATACCAAGCCTTTTTCAAAAAATTCTTAAAATCTCTCTTCATTATTAATAACTCTTTTCTAAATTTTTATTTTTTTAAAAAGTTTTAAAATAGTTTTTTCAAGTTAGTTAAAAGATTCTCATTTAATTTTTTTAATCTTTGTATAGCTTTCTCCATTACATCCTTGGCGTCTTTTCCATCTGTCTCTAAAACAAAATTAGGTGCAGTGATCAAAGAATGTTCTAAATTATAGCCAGCTAATTTAGTGTTTTTGTCTTGCCATAACTCTTTTCTTAATATATTGGCAAATGTGTGATCTTCCCCCAAAATCTGGAATTTCAGCTTTTTTCCAGTATATTCTAAAACTCTTAATTCCATGTAAAATTTAATCCAGATTCCTCTTTTTAAAGTTTTTCTTTTAAAGGGCTTTGCATATAAATTCAATTTCTGGAAATCTTCCGAAAAATCAGTAAATTTTTCATCAAAATCGGAAATCTTCCGAAAATAACTCCAGACTACTTTAAAGTTAAAATGAATATTTAAAATAAATATTATCTTATTATTATAAAAAAAGAAATGAAAAATCCTAATTAATAAGTTTTAATTTTCCAGTTACTTTATCTATTTTTTCTTCTTTATCTGGACCTATTGCTAGGCATGTTTTTGTTGGTTCTTTGAAAAAGGTTTTTCCCGCATCTGTTATCATTGCTGTAATTAAACCAGAATCTTTTGCCTGCTGATTATATTTTAGCAACTCTTTTTCATTATCAACTTTTAGAACGACTTTCATCATACCATCTTTTTTCCACTCATTTATTTTTTCTTTGTCTGATTTTAAAACTGCTTCTACAGAAGCATGTGAAGATTGTGCTGACATTTTTCCTTTCGGCATTTTTAAGTCATTTCTCACTAAAATCGCTTGTTTCATGAGTATTAAGTGAGAAATTCTTTATTTAAATTTATTGAAAACTTTTAAATAATATTTAGAACCTATATAAATATAAAATGAAGCAATATTTACTATTTTTAGTTATATTAATTTTTTTAATTTTACCTGTTAATGCAGCGAGAGTTAATTTGATTGAGGGAGAGAATTATTACACAGACGGCAGAAATATAACTGTACTTGGAATTGACAATAAGAGGGACAAGGTTTTGGTTTGTATTAATAATGAAAGAGCTATTTTATCTAAAGAGAGGCAAAAAACAGTTAATGACGTAAGTCTCCTTGTAAAAACAGTTTCAGACGAAAAAATAAGAATTGACATAAAAGTTTATTGTGAAGACTGCGAATGTAATGAAAATTGCTTAAATACTGAATGCATAAAAGCTGGAGAAAATGTAGAAGAGGAGATTGAGAAAGAAATTTTAGGGGAAATTGAATTACTTGAATCTTTTGAAACAAATGAAGAAATAATTGAGAATCCTGGACTAAGTGCTGCTAATATTACTTTAGCCTTAATTATTCTGGTTTTATTTACTGCTGGATTATATTATTTGATTAAGCGATAATTTTTTAGAAATGAATTAACTCTTTACATTTTTTAATTTCCCAAAATTATAAATTTTATCTGCAACTACATAAATTTCAAAATCATCTAAATTAGATTTTTTTAAAAAAGGGCTTAATAATTTTTCTTTTAGAATATTTGAGCCTTCAATTAGAATATTAAAACTAGGCATAACAATTAGATTTTTATTTTTATATTTGCCAATTAAAAAACACTTGAAAGTTTCTGACCTTGAATTTTTTGATATTGATATTGCTGGGTGCTCGTGCCCAATTATAATTGTATTTGAATTGAAGAAATCCAAATTTTCCATAAGCCTATCACCATGACAAATGAAAAAATTATTTATTTTATAATACTGTTTTAATTCTATATCCCTTTTTTGAACAATATAAGTTAAAATTGTATCATGATTACCCTTTATTATAGTTACTTTGTATTTTTTTAATAAGAAATCCAAAAACTGCAAAGTATCTCTTGACTCTGTATACAAGATTTTACCAAATTCGTGTTTAAGATCACCTGTAATTACGACTTCTTTTATTTTTAATTTTTTCAATATTTTTTCTAATCTTTTTATTGTCTCTTCTAGCTGAAATCTTGGAACTAAGACCCCTTGCTGAGACAATGATTCCTCATAACCTAGATGAATATCCCCTATTATCAAAATTTGTTCCTTTTTTAAATATAAAGCTAGATCCATTAATTGAATATTTTTATCCATCTTATGAAATTAATATGATTTAAGACAAATAAGCAGATAATAATCAAAAAACTTTCGAAATTTAATAAACCAACAAATTCCTTATATTCAGAACCTCTTCAATATCCTTTAATTTTTCCATAGCTATTGGTAAAAATGACTGGGGCAATGTTCCTTCTGTTGTTCCACTTTTATAACATATTACTGTTTCAGCTCCTTCTTTTACGAATGTTGTATAAACCCATAATTTATTAAACTTAAATTTTAAGTGCTTATTTCCAACTTCATCAATTTCGTAAATTGTATCTTCAGCAGAATCTATTTTTGGTGTATTTCTTATTATTAGATTATCTGGATCTTTAAGAACTTTGATCTGAACTCTTTTTGAATCTCTTATTACTTCTACTTCTATTTTATTATTAAAAATATAATATATTTTTGTTATTTTATTTGCCCCTTCTGATTTTTCCTCTAAGATCTGTCTCCTTGAATAAAATGAGTCTATTTCTTTTTCTAATGATTTATGTGTAGCTGCACAAGGGGCTATTGAAGTCAATGTAATAATCAGTGCTGCTAAATTAAGTTTCCTTGAAAGTCTTTGCACAATTCTTTTATTTTTAATTGTTTTATAATAATTATTATGTTAGAGTTTTATTTTTTAGTCCTATTTTGACTAAAACTAATTTATGTATTCTTTTCAAAAACTCAATTCTATCTTCCATTTTTAAAATGTCTGAATAACCTTGAACTATTAAATTAAATGCAAATGGAGATGGTATTAGGGTGCTAGTTTCCTTAATTTCTAGAGTCCCTTTTTCCCTTTCTTCCAATATTTTAATTGCATTTTCTATATCCATTAAATCTTCCATAATTTCCCTTCTTGCTTCTTTTAAAATTATAAAATCATTACTTATTCTTTTTACTGCACTCATTAAAATCATTGCACTAACTTGCTGTCTTCCAACTCTTTTTCTTCTCCCCTTGTATTCCCTTAAAATCATTAAAGACCTTAAAGCACAATGCCTAAACCTTCTTTTCAGAATTTCACTTTTATCTATTGATAATTCCAATATTCTTCTTAAATCTTTAGATTTTATTTGATTGAATGCCTTAATTACATTAACATTTTTTTCGTAACTTAAATAAAAACCATTATCATTAAAACTTATTTCCACATCTCTATGCTGGGTAAGACCAATTACATATGCTAAAGCTCTGCTTAAAACATCATTTACCCTTCTGCCATATAATGTATGGAAAATAACGTATTTTTTTCCTTTTTCATCTTGATAATTTTCTATCAATATTTTTTTTGAGTGGGGAATTTCAAGAAAATCGTATTGTTCTTTGAAATAATTGTATATTGCTTCTGCTGCGTTTTTGTCTATGTATAGGTATGAATTTATGAAATCTATTACTTCTTGTCTTGAATAATTTCTAATTTTTTGGTCTAACAAAAACCTGAATTTTTGTATTTCTTGAGCAAGATCAAAGCTTAAAGGGAGCATTTCTGAGAACCATGAAGGGACTGTTGGCCTTTTGCCTTCTGCACTTCGAACTTGAGCTACTGTCCCTCTTGAGAATTGAAATTCATAAGTGTTTCCTCCAAGAACAAATATATCCCCTTTTTTCAGTTTTTCTAAGAATTCTTCTTCTATTGTTCCTATTAAATTGTCTCCTATCTTTACTTTTACAGAACTTTCATCTGGTATTGTTCCTATATTAGTCATGTAAATTACTCTTGCTAACCTGCCTCTTTTACCTATTTTGTTATCATTGAACCAGATTTTTGCATAAACATTCCTGTCTTCCAAAGAACTGAATTCACCGCTCAGATATTTTATAACATTCATGAAATCTGCTTTGCTTAAATCCTTGTAAGAATAACTTTTAGTTACTAAATTATATAATTCATCTATGTCAATTACTTCTTCTAATGCTATTCCAAAAATATGCTGACAGAGAACATCTAGGCAATTTTTAGGAATATGGACTTTGTCTATTTTATGTTCAATTGCATTTTTCAACATTACAGAGCATTCTACTAAATCATCCCTATCTAGAACTATTATTCTTCCCTTTGTAGTTGCATGAAGCTGGTGCCCACTCCTTCCACAATTATGAGTTAAAATACTTTCAACAAAATAATTATTGGGCTCTTTTTCTAGGGTAATATTATAAGTGAAATCAAAATTATCCTTTTCCTCTATATTTATTATCTTGGTCCAACAAATATTTTTCTCTATATCTTTATCTTTAATTAAAAAATGTATTTTTTTATCTCTTAAGAACCTTGCTTTTTTGCCTTTGAATATACAATATTTTAAAAATTCTTTAACATGATTCATTCTTCTTATATGTAGCCAATAAGAAAATTCATAATTTATTTTTGGAATTAATTCTGATATTTTAGCTTCTTCTTCAGTAAAATAATTCTGAATTCCACATTTATTTAATAAATTATGTAGACCAATTGCAAACTTTTTGCTGGCTGAAAATATTCTTATATTACTATTTTTATTTCCATCTCCTTCTAATATCCCTTCTATATATGGTATTATGAGATTTTTAGGAAGTTTATACATTAAACTGGAAACTTCAATATTTGGACTTTTTTCCTTTCCTTTTTTGATTCCAAAAGCTAAAAAAATCTGTGCAAGTAACTTTGAACCGCAATCTATCGCATAGAAATTTTTCCCCTTTCTTTTAAAAATTTTAGGATAAAAACCAAATTTATTAAATATTTTTTGACATTCTTCTAAAAGTTTTATGTCTTTATTTCCAATTTTTATTTTTAGTTCTTTTGTTTTTTTATTTTCTATTAGAGATCCATCAGAAGCTACCATACCAGCAAGCCACATTAAATCAGAATTTAATTTCAAAGGCAATGGAAGCCTATGATGCGATTTACTTTTTAATTCTGTTAAAAAATTGAGATATTCCTTTTTTTGAGTTTTACATAAAGCTATTATTCTTGAAAACAAATCAAGACGAATACTTTTTCTTCTTCCTTTTTGCCTCATATAGTTTTGCAAATGATTTTGTTTTATTCCTATATTTTTAGCAAAAGCTGAATAAGAAATCTTATTTTTTTTAACATACTCATTAACAATTTTTCTTATAAAATCTTTTCGATTTTCAACATAAAAATCTTCTTGATTTATTATTTCATATATAAAGGGAGAATTATCTTGTAATTCTAAATTAAATAGTTCTGCTATTTCTTCTCCTTGGCTTAAATCCTTTGCCTTTTTCCAACCTTCTCTAGTTAATATTGGATGTTCGTTAGTACATTCTAAGGATAAACCAGAATGTAAATTTAATTTTAATAATTTATTACTTTTATTTTTATGAGATTCTTTAATTTTATTTTTAATAAAACCTTTTTTTTCATCGAATGATAAAATCTTAATATTTTGTTTATTTTCAACAATTTTGCCTATTTTTTCATAGGTACCATCAGCTAACAATATTCGGGAATTAAAAGGCAAACATCTTTGCTTTAGACGTGCAATACTTTTTGGTGAACCTAAACAAACTACTAAATCAATATAACCTATATCAATTCCGAGTTCGAGTGAAGTAGAACAGCAAACTGCACGTAATTTTCCTTTTCTTAAAGCATCTTCTATTTCAAACCTGTGTTCTTTGCTTAAACTTCCGTGATGTGCTCCAATTAAGCTTTCTATTTTTACTGGCGGTCCCTCTTCTATTTTTTTATACTTATGCGGGAATTTTGTCTTTAAATTATGTACAACTCTTTCAGTTCCTGATCTAGTATTTGTAAAAACCAAAGTTGTTTTATGTTCTTGGATTAATTTGTCCAATAAATTATAAGTTTCCTTATTTAAAGATGTAAAATTCATATCAATTAAATCTGGCAAAGGACTTAGAACTTTTAGATCTAACTGCTTAATAAATTGAACATCAATTATTTTACAAGGCCGATTATTACCTACTAAAAATTGTGCAATTTTTTCTAATGGTGAAATGGTGGCCGATAATCCGATTCTGCAAATTCCAGGATTTAGTCTTTGTAATCTTTCTAAGCTTAAACTTAAATGAGTACCTCTTTTATTCTCACTAAGTGAGTGAATTTCATCAATAATACACCAGTCAACATTTTTTAAGTTTTCACGGAATTTTATAGATGATAATAATAGAGCTACTGATTCTGGAGTTGTAATTAAAATATGTGGGACATTTTTTAACATCAAGGCTCTTTCTGCTTGTGTAGTATCTCCTGTTCTTACTGCTACTCTAATAGGAAATTTTTTTCCTGCTGTTTTTTCTATTTCTTGTAAAGGTTCTATTAAATTGGTGTGAATATCTCGATTCAATGCTTTAAGTGGACTTATATAAACGCAATAAATTCGATTTTCTAGCAAATTCTTTTCGCTTAAATCAACAAGTTCATTTAATATAGATAAAAAAGCTGTTAATGTCTTTCCAGAACCTGTTGGGGCTGAAACCAGAACATTTTGCCTTGAGTGAACTTCTAAAACAGCATATTTTTGTGGCAGTGCAAATTCCTTGAATTTAGAAGTAAACCACTTTTTTACTGTAGGATTGAGCAATTTAAGTAAATCTTCTTCTTTATCAGGTTCTTTCTTGAAAGTTATTAGTTCTTTAATCATTTTTCTAAAAGTTTATAGATTTTAAGAATAAGGATAATTAGATTTAAAAAGCTTGGGCAGGTATCTAAAATGTCCAGTTGATTTGTCCAGTTGTATTTATAAAGGGAAAAGGTTCTAATTAAAAAGTAATAAAGACTGGAAAATTTTCAGAGAAAAAAAGGAAGAGAATATCTATGGTTAATGAAGGAGTTTTGATTTATTCTTTAATTAGTGTTATTTTGGTAAGCTTGATTTCTTTTATTGGATTAGTGACTTTGTCTATAAATATTAAGAGATTAAAAAAAATTCTTTTGCTTCTTGTAAGTTTTTCTGCGGGGGCTTTGTTAGGAGATGCATTTATTCATTTATTGCCTGAAATAATTGAAGAATATGGTTTTACTCTTAATGTCTCACTATACACAATAGTAGGTCTTCTTATGTTCTTTGTGATAGAAAAATTTATTTATTGGCGACATTGTCATGTTCCAACATCTAAAGAACACCCGCATCCTTTTGCTATTGTAAATTTAATAGGAGATGGTCTTCATAATTTTATAGATGGCTTGGTTATTGGGGCTAGTTATTTAATTAGCATTCCAGTTGGAATTGCAACTACATTAGCAGTGATACTTCACGAAATACCGCAGGAAATAGGTGACTTTGGTGTTTTAGTGCATGGGGGATTTTCAATAAATAAGGCCTTGTTTTACAATTTTTTGTCAGCTATTATAGCTATTCTAGGTACTATATTTTCTTTATATTTTAGTTCTTTTTTTGAAAACTACAATTTATTTTTAATACCATTAACAGCAGGTGGCTTTATCTATATAGCTGCCTCTGATTTAATCCCAGAATTGCACAAGGAAGTAAAGATTAGTAAATCAGTTATGCAATTATTAGGGCTAATTTGTGGTGTTATTATTATGATAAGTCTTCTTTTTTTAGAATAAATTTATAAATTAAGATTTTTTAAAAAAATAAAATGGCAAATCTCGAATATAAATTAGGTAAAATAGAAATTGATATGGAAAAATTTAGATATTTTGGGGAAGATCCTAGTGAATCTCAACATAAATTCTTAGTTGTTGGAAATGGAAGGACAATTTATGCATATATTGCTCCAGTTGGTCATGTTAAAATTGTTAAAAATAATAGTCTGGAAAATGGGAGAGTATTGGGTGGAGGAAGCATTTATGTTAATAGAGAAGGAGATTTAGTCTTAAATCATTTGTCATATATATACGGGGCAGTTCCAAATAATATAGCTTGCAAATTTGCTAAACTGATTCAAAAAGAATTAAAGAAATTGGGTTTAAAAGGAATAAAAGTTATAGTGAATCCAAAAAAAGATTTAAGTTCTAGATGGTCTGAATATGGCTACCAAGATAAATCAAAGTAAATTTTTTTAAAAGTAAAACTATTTATAATATTTTAATTTCTTAATTTCATGCCAATTAACGCTGGAATTGCATATGGATTAGCTCTTGAGGAATATAATCGAGCTAAAACACCAAAGGAAAAATTGAAAGCTTTACAGAAAGTTTTAGCTGCTTCGCCAAATCATAAGGGTTCTGAACGTTTAAGATCTGGAATAAAACAGAAAATGGCAAAATTAAGAGAACAGATAGAAACCCAAGGAAAGAAAAAAGGAGGGGGAAAATCTTTATCTATAAAAAAAGAAGGTGCTGCACAAATTTGTTTAGTTGGAACTACGCAATCTGGAAAGAGTACTTTTTTGAATAATGTTACTAATGTAAAAACTGAAATAGGTACTCATCCATTTACAACAATTAAACCTGAAATTGGAACTCTTGATTATAAAGGGATAAAAATTCAAATAGTAGAAATTCCAGCTATTACAAAAGATTTTATAATGCAGGAAAAAGGAGGAATTTATTTGGGGATAATAAAGCAATGTGATTTAATTGTTTTATTTGGGAGAGATAAAAATGAAGTTAATCTAGTTTTAAATGAATTAAAAGACAATGAAGTTAAAGTTTTTTATATTATTTTTGATAAAAATGAAAACTTAGTTGAGAAGATATGGAATAATCTAATATTAATAAAGGTCTACACAAAGCAGCCTGGAAAAGAAAAAGATTTCCCACCAATAGCTTTCAAAAAAGGATCTACAATAAAAAATCTTGCAGAAATACTTCATAAAGATTTTGTTAAAAAATTTAATGAAAAGCATAAATTTAATGATAAAGTTATAATGCCTTATGCTAGAGTATGGGGTACTTCAGTTAAATTTCCAGGTCAAAGAGTAGGTTTTGAGCATGTTCTAGAAGATGAAGATGTTGTAGAGATACATAATAAATAAAATTACTTCTTCTTTAAAGCATTTGCAATAAAGTCTACAGATTTGCTAAATCCGAAAAACTTCGTTAAATCGCGATGTTATAGGTGACGTTTACTTTACAGCTCAATTTAAAGTAAGCTTTATTAATATAAAAAACATGTAGGTATTTTATGGCTCTCAATTTTGTTGGTCTTAATTCCTTAGATGAAAGCGAAATAAGCAAACTAACTATGTATAGTGAGAGATTCTATCAAAAGATCTGCAGAACTGCTAATGATCCTTTGGTTGTTTTGCATGTTAAAAAAATGAAAAGTTCTGGGAAGAGGTGCAAATATTCAATTCACGGCAGAGTTGAAGCACCTAGTTTACTGGCTTCTGTTGAATATAGTGACTGGGACTTCATACGAACTTTGAATAAAACATTTTCAAGAATAGAAAACGAGATAGGGCATAAATTTAAAACAGAAGGGAAAAATCAAAGAGTTAGTTTTAAGAAGAGTTCCAGAGAATAAATTTTTTTTAATTTTTATTTCTATTTTTTAATTTAAAAATTTATTCATATCTTAGTGCATCTACTGGTTTTAATTTTGAAGCTTGGATTGCTGGCAATATTCCAGATATTACGCCTACAAAAAAAGCAAATAACAATCCAAACAACAAAACTAAAGGCTCTATTTTAATTGTTATTAAAAAACCTGAATTTTTTGAAAAGATTCCAATTATCAAAGCCATTGCAGTTCCCAGAATACTACCAATAATTCCACCGACTAAACCAATTAATCCTGATTCTATCAAAAATATTTTTAGAATATCGGAATTTCTTGCACCAATAGCTTTCATTATTCCAATATCTTTTGTTCTTTCCAAAACGCTGGTGTACATTGAATTCATTATACCAATTGCCCCAACAATTAATGAGATTGCTGCTATTCCAACCAGGAAAATTTGAATTACTCCAAGAACTTGATTTATTTGTTCCAATATCTGAGATGCTGTCAAAACCTGAAAGTTTGTATCATCCCTTTTTCTTTCCAATTCTTTTTCTATTTTTTTCTGCAATATTGAAATATCATTAGTTGACTTAACTTGGGCAATAATTGTATCTACTCTTATTGGTTCATCAAAAACTTTTCTTGCAGATTCCAAAGGAATATTTATCTGATTATCATCTTGTTGATTTCCTATTTCTTTAAAAATACCAACAATTTTGAATTCAATTTTATTAACTTCAATTTTATCTCCGATTCTCAGCTCCTTAGAAAACATATCTTTTGAAATTCCTGATCCTATTACAGCCACATTTTTTTCTTTATCTTTCATTGTTCTTCCTTCTTGAATTTCTACACCTGCATCTTTAAAGAAAGTCTCAAAATCTTCTGCTGGCAATCCGCCGACTAATGTAAAACCTTTTTCTTTATTGTGCTTTGTTTCAGCTGTCCTGAATAACCCTGGAGTTACATACTTGAAACCAGGAATATTTTCTATTGTTTTTACATCTTCTTGTGTTAAACCTTGGGATAAGGAGCCTGGACCATGAAATCCTTTGGCAGAAATTAAAATTCTATTTGCTCCAAATTGTTCAAATTGAGTTTCGATTGTATTTTCCAAGCTTCTTGATGCTGTGATTAAAGAAATTATTGCTGCCACACCTATAATTATACCGATTACAGTTAACCAAGACCTTAGTTTTCTATGGCTAATGCTATTAACAGCCATTAAAAAATAATCAAGCATCATGTTTCTTTCTTCTTCTATATACAAAGAATAAAACCAATACTAATGCAATTAAAACAATAAAAATCCAGTTAATATTTTGATTTACTAAACCTAGTCCCTTAGCTTCATCTTCTGTATAAACATTTAGATTTACAACTTTGTTTTCTGTAAAAGCATTATTGTTTATGTCCCTATATTCTAGGAGGAATTTTAATTCTGGGTTTTTTGCTTTTGGTATAATTGTAAATTCTTCCGATTCAAAGTCATCTACGTCAACTTCACCAATATAAATTGAATTTGCTGACAAGATTTCATAATTAGGATCTTGCTGCAAAATAACTTTCAAGAATTTTATTTGCGCCAAACCTTTATTTACAAATTTTAGACTTACTTTTCCTTTATCATTTACTTTTACTATCTCAGTTGTATCTAAGATTAAATCTAAATTTGCTTTTGCATTTACTTCTAAACTAATTAAAGAAGTTTTTTTAGTTTCATTATAAATTATTTCTACAGGTACTTTATATATTTGTGATTCTGCATTTGGCAATGCGACTAGAGCAAAATTTACAGATTTTGTATTATCTTTTCTAATTTCATCAATTACCCGCTCTGTTGAAGATGATAATGGAGCAAATGGTATTTGAGATAAGTCTAATTTAACTATAATATTTTTGATCTTTTCTTCTCCGACATTTTCCAATGTTAATCTTAATCTTAATGTCTCCCCTGGCAAAACTTTATCTGGGTTAGAAAAAAATGATTCTATTGTAATTTGTGCACTAACCAACTGAATTGTTAACAATAAAATTAAAAAAATTAATTTTTTCACTTTATCCTCCGATTATTTTTCCATCTTTTAATATAATCTTTTTATTAGCTAATTTTGTAAGTTCAGGATTATGAGTAACTAAGATTATTGTTTTTCCTTTTTTATTGAAATCTTTTAAAATCTGCATTATTTCATTACCTGTTTTTATGTCCAAATTTCCAGTTGGCTCGTCTGCCAAAATAATTTCAGGATTGTTAATTAAAGAACGAGCAATTGCAACTCTTTGCTTTTGCCCTCCAGATAATTCACTAGGCAAATGTTTTAATCTATTGCTTAGGCCTACTTGATTTAACAATTCTTGTGCTCTTTTTAGCCTCATATATCTAGGAATATTCTGAAATGTCATTGGCAAAGCAACATTTTCTAAAGCTGTCAAACTTGGAATTAAATTAAATATCTGAAATATAAATCCAATTTTCTTTCCCCTTATTTGGGCTAAATCTGATTCTGGCAAGTGGGCTATGTTGTGTTTTTCAAGATATATTTCACCTTTAGACGGGGTATCCAGACATCCTATCATATTTACTATAGTACTTTTTCCTGATCCAGACGGACCTTGAATAGAAACAAAATCTTCTGGATAGATTTCCAAATTAATTTTGTCTAGAGCTGTAACTTTTTGATCTCCCATTTTGTAAGTTTTTTCTACATTTTCCAATTTGATTAAAGGCTGCATTTTTTATTCTTTTTAAAAAATTTTAATTTAAAAAGTAGTATTATAAAAATTTACTCGGTTTTAGGGGTTAATTTTATTAGAAATTATCATTAGCCCTTTTCCAATATTTAATTCCTGATAATATAAATTAGAGTTTTTTAAATATCTGAAAAGATCTTCCATAGATTCTTTATGAGAGATTGTATTGTCTGCAAAGATCAAACTATTTTTATTTAACAAATTTAATGACAATTCTAAGTATTTTTTATATTCTGATTTTTTAGCATCTATAAGAATTAAATCGAATTTTTCCTTTAAAGTTTTTAGAATCTCCAATGCACCACCCTGAATTAAATTTATATTATCTGCTTCAGCTTTCTTGAAGTTTTTTCCTGCTTCTTTTACTGCATTTTCATCTATTTCTATTGTTGTTACTTTTTCAGTTACTAATGAGAAATTTAGGGCTGAATAACCATGGAAGGCACCTATTTCCAAGACCTTTTTTGGCTTTAAAATTTTACAGATAATTGAAATAAAATCCATAGCTTCCTTTGATAAATAAGGCTGCAACCTGTTTTTTTCCAATTCTTCTATAATCTCCAAGACTTTTTTCATGATTTCAAAGTGATTTAATAAACTTTATAAACCATTATTTTTTGTTTTTTATATATGGGGAACAATGGAAACTATGGAAATGGAAACTGGCATAAACCCTTACATAGCTATAGCGGGAGAGTAAGAAAGGTAACTGGCGAAAAAATTGTAGCAAGGCTTCCGGATCCAAGTGGATTAGAGAGAGATGTTGTTATGGTTATTGATGAAATTGAATCAAGAAGACCTATTAAAGTAGGAGATTTAATCTGCGTTGATGTTCTTAGATCAAATGGAAATCTTGATCCAAAAATAGTAAAACTTGGAAATTTTGTTGAAGAAAAGAAATATATAGTTGACTAAAATCGAATTCTAACATGAAAATAATTGTAACTTCATATGAGATAAACGATTAAGGTGTGCTACCCCTGGCTAAGCAGGTAGTTTTCTTGGGTACGGCTGTCATAAAAGACGTAATTTATGGGGGAGAATAATCTAGAAAAAACAAGAATTGAATATCAAATTCAATTTTATAGAAAAAAACAAAAGAATTTAACACTACAATACTTGAAATATGAGCACTATAAAGCCCAAGTTATTAATTTATTTGATTTGGTTCCCACTTTCACACTTTCCGATCAACTGGGATAGAGAAAAGATTTTAAAAGGTTTAATTGATCCATATTCTATTGTGCAGGGGTGCCGGAGCGGTCAAATGGCTTTTCTTAGAAAGAAAATCTAGGAAAAGAGAGACCAGACGGGACAGAAATTCTTAGAATTGTCCAACCTCAAAAGCTGTTGGCTCAGTGCCTACCAAGGTTCAAATCCTTGCCCCTGCAGACATTATTTCTTTTTTAACCACCTAAATTGGATAAAAATAAAATAATATATTGATAAAAAAGAAAAGTAAGTATTTATTATTAAAAGGATTAATTCAAAATAATTAATTTTAAAGAAAACAAATAAAAATAATGATAAATAAACTAGTGCGTTGAAATGACCTATTAATGGCGCTGGCTTAATAATCCAGTCTGTTTTTGTAAATTCTTGGTTTTTAATTGTAGATAAAATTACTGTTATTGGGAAAATAAACAGGTGATAAATCAAAAAGTTTTTATTAAAAAAATCAAGAAATATTAAACTTAAGATAACTGTTAAATAAACTGTGAAGTCACCGAAAATATCTATGAATTTTCCCTTATCTGATTGTTTTTTTTGAAATCTTGCCAAGGGTCCATCAAAAATATCTATTAACAGAGACAAGAATAAAAATAAAAAAGCCAATTTAGGATTTTTTGAAATAAGGAAAATATAGGGAATAAAAACAATTAATTTAAAATTACTTAAATAGTTCGCTGTTAAATTCAAATTAGTTAAAAATCTTGAAACTGGCTTGAACATCAAGTCTCTTATACTTTGATTTTTATCTAAAAATTTCTCATTAATGTTTTTTTTCACCATTTTGTTTCTCTTATTTTTAAAAAATAACCTATGTGATTAGTTAATACGTGCAAAAAAGGAGTTAATAATAACAAAATTGTAATGCTTTGAAAGGTTAATCTTACAAAATAATATAATAACAATAATGCGCCAACCATGAAATCCAACTGATCAAATGGAACCCATTTATGCCCTGATTTAATCCCTCTTTTTCTTTTAAAAAAGCTTTTAATTAAGTCTCCCAAGATAGCTCCAAATCCTGACAAAAAACCCAGTAAAAAAATATTTTCTTGATTGTAGTTAATTAAGCTGATTTTTCTGAAAAAAGAAATATCATATAAATATAATTGGATGTACATTATAATTATAGCTGCCAAAATAGCGCTAATAAAACCGCGAGCTGTTTTGTGGGAACCAAATAATTTTTTATTAATTGGGTAATTTAATAGATTAATTTTTCTAACAAAAAGAGGAGTCATATTGCTAATATATATTGGCAATGCAAAATATAATTCTTCAATTATTACCATTTTTTGAGTTAATTTTGAACTTTTTCTCTTTAATTTTGAATTTCAAAGCATTTTTGAAAATAATTAATTGAACCCAGGATCTATGTCCAAAACCCATTTCTTCCCCCATTACAATATTCTGATGTTTTTTAATATAGTCTAAAAATCCTTCTATGTCTGTATTTTCTGTTATTGTTATTACTTCGCCTAACTGGAATAAAGTATGACCATCACTTCCACCAGTATATGCTTTTTTCAATTTTTTATTTAATTTAATTGCATTCAAATTTCTTTCTCTGTGTAACGTACCATTTAGAACTTCCAATGAATCAATGTTCCTGAGTAATTTTTTATTTTCTTTTAATAAAAAAGGATCTGTATTTTGCGGGTAAGTCGCGTAAGGATGCGGCAAATTTATTAGACATCTATATTTCCTTAATTTATTTAAAATTTCTTCAAATTTCCAAGTTACTCTATTGAAATTAAATCCTAGGTTAGGCCTAATATAATGCTTAATATATTTATTATAAAATTCTCTTAAATCATTTGGATTATAAAAATAAGGAATAACATCTAATAATTCTGATGATGTAATTTCTATTGATGGTATGACCATACATTTTTTCTTTTTAGCTAATTCAAATGAACCTTTTATTTCATTATGATCTGTAATTACAACTCCACAGCCGAGCATTTTTGCTCTTTTCGCAATAAAAGTTACTCTTGTTGATGAGTCCATAGAATAATTTGTATGAAAATGCATGTCAACATAAGTGAGCCCCTGTTTCCTCAATTTTCTGAATTTTGGTTTTTGAAAAATTACATCCATTGGAACCTTTTTAGCAAAAAGCTTCACCAAAACATAAGAACCAAAGCCCTTAGTTTAAAGCTATCTCACAAAAATGAGTAATTGTTTAATATTTATATGCTTAACTCCTTTTGATGTATCAATTACTATTACATTATGTTTATTTTGCAAAGCTTCACTTAAGCAGACATTAAAAATCTCTGATTCCAAATTTTCTTTTATTTTTAAGTTATTATATTTTCTTTTATTTAGCCTTGATTTTAATACTTTTAAATTACATTTTGTGATTATACAAAGATTTACATATTTTTTTGGGAGGAAATGAGACAAGTGAGAATCTAATATCAAGTTAAACTTTGGTTTTTTTATAAAATTTATTAATAATTTATTTAATTTCTTTGTATCAACAATATAGCATTTTCTTTTTTTATCATAAGAATCAAAAATTTTATTTGTTTTTATTAACTTGTTTACATCTATGTATATATAGCTGGAATTTTTTGAAATTAATTTTGCTATTCTTGTTTTTCCAGTTCCGGGAGTTCCTGATACTATTATTACTTTCATTAATAAACATAGAACATATATTTTATTTTAAATATTTATTGATATTTGTAAATTCTATTTACTGGCTTTACTGGACCTGAAAGCATTTCACGAACTTGCTTTGCTTCTGATATTAATTGGTTTAATAAAACAGCTGATTCCAAATTTCCTTCAACACTTCCTTTTTTTGGAATAATTCTTGAAATTGAATATTCGTGCCAAGCTAAATATATAAATCCATATAGTACACGCATCCCGAATTCAAAAATATCTTTTAAATCGCTTAAATCATCATTATATTCTTGTGCGCCAAATCTCTTTTTCAAAGCTTTCCCATATAAATCTATAGTTTCTTTTAATTCATTAAATTGTTTTTTATTTAGACCTATTTGTTCATTTTCATAATCTCTAGTTTCATCCTCTCGTAAAAATTTGTCTAATGAAAAGCTACTTATATTTGCATTTAAAACATCAAAAGGAAAAGGGAGAGAAATACTTCTTTTTTCTATTCCTCTTATTGCAACCAAAACCTCTGATTCAACTATTACTGATAACGCATCTTGGGCAGTTTTAATAATCAACAATTTAGGGTCTTTTTTATTATTTTCTTCTGCTATTTTTTCCAATTTTTTATATAAAGATAATTCACTAGGATTTATGTATAATATTCTTTCATCTAAAAATTGAAATTCTTCATCCATAAAAAAACCTTAAAGTTATTACTATTTAATATTTGTGACATAAGAATATTATTTCTCAAAAAAATGACCTAAATAAGTCAAGAAACCATTTTAAGAAAAGAGTTTACGGAAAAATTCTTTTAGAAAAATTTAATCAAAAAAATAAGAACCAATGTTCTTATCAACCCTATTAATCAACAATAAATAAATTAGAATCATGTGCATCAAAAATACCTAATAAAGCTCCAGCATCCAATAAACCATGAGCGTAACTCAGGGCTGATATTGCTGTAACTATATCTCCTTTTTTCTTAAAATAGTGGGCATCATCAATATATCTTTTTGCCATATCAAGAATTTTTTCTCTAGCTTTATCTAATTTTACCTTTTCTTTAGATTCAACAGCTTTTTTATAAGCTTCTTCAGTTAACCTGAAGTAAGTTTCAAGGCGTTCTTCTGTTACTTTGTTTTGCATATATTTTTGAGAAATAGCTGGTTTAAAAATTTTGTTTATTTAATTAATAAAAAAGAAAGCATTTTAAAAGAATATGGGGGATTTCTAGGAATGATAAACAGTAAAAATTTAGAAAAACTTTTAAGAAAACTCTTGAAAAAAGAGTTTAAAAGAGTAAGTTATTTTGCAAAATATTTTATTGAAAATAATCCTAGTGCTAGATCTTCTTTAATACTTGGTTCTTATCATTTTTTAAAAAGAAAAGGCGCCTTGAATAAGGATATTGCTAAAAACGCTTCTTTACTAAGAATGGGAAGAATTTTTTTAGAAGCGAATTATAGATTATTAAGAAAAAAGGGTTTAGAAAAGGAAGATGTAATTACAAATATTAATTTATTAGGAAGAGATCCTGAAAAATTAAATTATAATTTTAATAATTTAAGAAAAAAGGGATTTAGCAAGGTGAAAATTGCTTCTAGATCTGGCTTAATTGAGAGAAATAGAGAAACTATTAACAGAAGATTCAAAAAATATCCTGGGTTAATGGAAAAATTAAGTGATATAGAGGACGGAAAAAAAGTTATTTTAAAACAACCACAACTTTTAGAGATTTCAGAAGATACTCTCGAAGCAAATATAATGTATCTTTCTCATTTTAAAATAAAAACTTTAAATGGAATTTTATTGGGAACTACACCACAAAACAAAAGAAAGAAGATTGCTTATTTATTAAGAGAATTATTTGATTATAGAAATTTGAATGAAGAGAAGAAAAAAGAGGCTATTAAACAAGCTTATGCTTTTGTAAGAGAAAGTCCAACTTTATTGGCTGAAAGTTATAAAGTTTTAGACAAAAGAATGAGTAAACTGAGAAGAGAAGTTAAAGTTATAGCTGATTTAGAATACACTGTTGATTTAGAAATCTTAAATTAACAAAACTACTAAGTAGCCTAAGAAACAACCTACTGATAAGAAAGGCATTGCAGGATAAAAATGATTTTTCTTTCCAAAGAAGAACAAAGCTAAAAGCAAGATGCTTGTTGTAATTGGAACAATTAAAGCTTTAAGACCAAATGATTTTAGAACTGCTGATGCAAACAATAATGGAAATCCTATATCGCCACCACCCAAAATAACTGTCTTGGTTTCTTTTTTATTTTTATATGGAATTAATAATCCTGCGAATAATTTTAATTTTGTCTGAAATTTTGCCAACTTAATCATATGTTTTGTTTTCCATACAGCTATCATATCATAAATTGAAATTAATATTAATAAAATTGAAACTGAAAAAACACTTAATGAACTTGAAAAAATTGCTGCTAGGCCACCATAAATAAACAATTCGGCTGCATTATGAATAAAAATATTCGGCCTCAGCACTTTGAATATTGTTACTATTAATGCTAATATTATTGCTAATTCCTGTCTTATGAAAACTGAAAATGAAATCAATAAAGCAAACCACACTGACAAGAAAAACCATATGCGCCATAATTTTTCAGCCTGCATTTTTATTAACATTACTGCAAGAAAAGTTACTATTAATATAGATAGAAAAATTCCTACATAAGATGTTTCTTCTTCAAACTGTGGTTTCTCTATATTATATGGTAATTCTCTGTCGAAATATTTATAACTTATGAAAAGCCCGATATATTGGGCAGAGAGAAATAATAAAATTAAAAGAGCTATAATTTTAAAATTGTGTTTCATTTATTTAAAAAACAAAGTTTTATATTTTATAATGTTTACTAATTGAACAAATTTTAATATTTGGGGGTAAAAATGGTATATGTTTTGGAGCCTTTGCCTTATGCATACAATGCTTTGGAGCCTTACTTTGATGAGCAGACAATGAAGCTTCATCATGATAAGCATCACCAGACTTATGTTGATAAATTAAATGCAGCCTTGGAAGTCCATAAAGATCTGCAAAATAAAAAAGTAGAAGATCTTTTAAAAGATTTAAATAAAATTCCAGAAAGTAGCAAAACAGCTGTAAAAAATCATGGTGGAGGCCACTTCAACCATTCATTCTGGTGGCCAATGCTGAAAAAAGACGTGCAAATTTCAGGAGATATCCAAAAAAATATTAATGCTTCTTTTGGAAACTTTGAAGATTTCAAGAAAAAATTTACAGATTCTGCCTTGGGATTATTTGGTAGCGGATGGACGTGGCTGGTTTTCAGCAATGGAAAATTGGAAATTATAAATACTCCAAATCAAGATTGCCCAATTACTTTGGGAAAAGTTCCAGTTTTAGGAGTTGATATGTGGGAGCATAGTATGTATTTGCGCTATAACAATAGAAAAGGCGAATATCTTGGGGCTTTTTTCAAGGTAATAAACTGGGATAAAGTTAATGAGCATTTAAAACATGCAATGAAATAGAGTTTTTTTACCTTTTTTGTATAATAATATTTAAATATCAAGACATATAATCTAGGGATATGTTTGATGATTTAATGATAATATGCAGGAAATGCGAAAAAAAAGTGCATCCTTCTGAATTAAGAAAGGAAAACCATAATTCCGATACAATGATATGCAGTTCTTGCTATAACAAAGCGAAAGATATTAGTGAAACTATGGAGCAAATAAAAACAGTTAAACTGGGAAATATTAATGGAATTTTTCAATATGTTTGTGAAGCTTGTGGATTTAAATTTACAAGGAATAAAGAAGTTTTTAATAAGTCATGCCCTTATTGCAGCCAAGAAAAAATAAAACAGATTAATGTCAATATAGTAAAGGAAATCAAATAAGCTTTTCTTTAAAAAAGAAATAAATTATTTTGATTCTAAATAAATTCTGTAGATTATTTTTAATGAAACCATTACAACTGCCAAACTTAAGAATATTGCCGTATTTAATAGAGCTGCTCTTAAATAAATTCCAATATTTAAAAACCCAATAACATGAACAGGAGCAGCGCTTGCAATAATTAATCCCAGGGCAGCTAATAAAAAATAAGGTGATTCTTTTTTTTCTACATCCAAAAATCCAACAACTGCACCAAGAACTAACAAGAAAGCTCCTTTGCTTCCATTTAAATGATTAGGATCTGCTATTGTAAATAAGATTACCAGTAAAATACCTAAACTAAAAAAGAAATGACCAATATTTAATTTTTTGGGCTGGTTTATTTGTGTTTGAACAGTAACTTTTCTGTTAACAGTTTTTTTTCTTCTTTTTTTAACCATTAGTAAATATAAAAAAGTAATTAATATATAAAAGTTTATAACTATTTTGTAATGATTATTTTATAAGAAAGCAGTAGTAGTATAGTGGTTAGTATCTGAGCTTCCCAAGCTTAGGATCCGGGTTCAATTCCCGGCTACTGCATAGAAAAACTTAAAAATATAAAGAAAACCAAATTCAAAGAATAAATGGCATTAAGAGAAAAAGATCAAAAAAATTTAGAAGCTCTCTTAGCATTTTTAGAAACTAGAAAAATGAGAGCAGAATTAATGGGAAGTGCTGCATCTGGAAATCCAAACTATCGTGATCTTGATTTAAATGTATGGGATGCTCAAGAAAAAGGTCCAGGTTATAAATTAGGAAGAGGAGCAATGGACAATTTTCTGAAAGATTTAGGAATTAAAAATGTACATTTTACGCCCCCTGTTGGAGCTACTTGGTGTGAAGGAAGATGGTATTTTAATTATAATGGTACAAAATTTGATTTAATTTATACACCTTGGGGTCAAAGTTGTTTAGGTTATGCTGCTACTGAAACTCCAGAAGATGCAAAAAAGAAATCTGAAAAATAACAACAATAGTTTTATAAATTCTCAATTTAAGAATTTTCTTCATGTTAAACACAATGCTTGTATGGATAATAGGCATCTTGTCTTTAATCTTTGCAGCTTTTTTATGCAGAAGTATTCTAATGCAGGAAACTGGTACTCCTAAAATGCAGGAAATATCAAATGCAATTCGCCAAGGCGCAAATGCCTTTTTAAAAAGGCAATATAAAACAATAGCAATCTTATCTATATTGCTAGCAGTTATTATATTAGTAGTTTATTCAGTTCTTGGAAAATCAACTGAAGGATGGATAATTGCGCTTTCATTTTTATTTGGTGCATTTTGTTCTGCTTTGTCTGGTTTTATTGGGATGTGGATAGCAGTTCGTTCAAATATAAGGTCTGCTGCAGCTGCAAATAAAAGTTTGAATAGTGCTCTTCAAGTTGCATTAAGAGGTGGTGCAGTCTCTGGTATTGTAATTGTTGCTCTTTCTTTGCTTGGTGTTGCATTTATGTATTACTTGCTTGGTGCTTATGGTTATGATATAAAAGAAATTCCTTTTCTAATAGTTGGGTTTGGATTTGGTGCATCATTTGTTGCCTTGTTTGCTCAGTTAGGTGGAGGTATTTACACAAAAGCAGCAGATGTTGGAGCAGATCTTGTTGGAAAAATAGAAAAAAATATTCCAGAAGATGATCCTAGAAACCCTGCAGTTATTGCTGATTTAGTTGGGGATAATGTTGGTGATTGTGCAGGAAGAGGAGCAGATTTATTTGAAAGCACAGCAGCTGAAAATATAGGTGCAATGATTATTGGTGTTGCCTTGTTTCCTGTTTTCGGAATAAACGGGATTCTTTTTCCCTTGGTTGTGAGAGCCTTTGGATTAATAGCATCAATTGTTGGTGTTATGTCAGTTAAGTGTCGTGAAGATGAAAACCCTATGAGAGCATTGTCAAAAGGTTATTTTGTAACAAGTGTCCTTGCAGCAATTGCATTTTATTTTGTGACAATGTACATGTTAAATAACATATGGTTCTTCTATGCTGGTTTAGTTGGCATCGTAACAAGCATAATAATTGTATTGATAACAATTTATTATACAGAAAGTCAGTACAGACCTGTGAAACGTATTGCAAAAGCATCTGAAACAGGTCATGCAACAAATATTATAGAAGGGTTAGCAGTTGGCTTTGAATGTACAGCACTTCCAGTAATAGTTCTTTCTGCAGCATTAATTTTGTCATATAAATTTGGAGTTCTTTCAGGAATAGAAAATGGCGGCATTTATGGAACAGCAATAGCAACAATGGGCATGCTAGCAACAGCAGCTTATGTTCTAGCAATGGACACTTTTGGTCCTATTGTCGACAATGCAGGCGGTATAGTTGAAATGTCAAATGCTCCTATCCAAATTAGAAAAAGAACAGATCTATTGGATGCAGTTGGAAATACAACAAAAGCACTTACAAAAGGTTATGCAATTGGTTCAGCAGCTTTAGCAGCCTTCCTTTTATTTTCAGCATACATGGATGAGGTTGCAAAATACAGTGGTAGTCCTTTTACAGGAGTTGACATCTCAAAAATACCTGTCTTTGTTGGCGGATTTATAGGAGCTATGTTAATCTTTTTATTTAGCGGTTTAGCAATTCGAGCTGTAAGTGATACTGCTTGTGTTATAGTTGAAGAAGTAAGAAGGCAGTTTAAGTTAATGCCAGGCATCATGACTAATAAGCAAAAGCCAGACTACGCAAAATGTGTTGATATTTGTACTAAGTCAGCATTAAAAGAAATGATTGTTCCTGGTTTGCTTGTTGTTATAGTTACTGTACTTGTAGGTACTATTTTGAAGGCAGAAGCAGCAGCATCCTTTTTAATGGTTGGTACAATAGCAGGAATATTAATGGCACTTTTTCTTAATACATCTGGCGGTGCTTGGGATAATGCAAAAAAACACATAGAAAGAGGACATCATGGTGGAAAAGGTTCTGAAGCTCATCATGCAGCAGTTACAGGAGATACTGTGGGGGATCCATTTAAGGATGTTTGTGGACCGACAACTCATGTTTTGATTAAGTTAATAGGAACTCTTACTTTAGTTTTAGCACCTTTATTTATTTAAGAGACTTTTTATTTTCTCTCAGATAATTTTTAAAAAACCAATTCAAAAAGATTGTTTCATCTTTTTTTATTTGGGATCTTTCTAATGAATTATAGTAACTATTTCTATTTTCATATGAAATATCTAGCATAGGGAATTTATTTTTAAATAGTATAAAATTCATAATTAATCTTGAAATTCTCCCGTTTCCATCTGTGAACGGATGAATTGTTACAAATTTTAGATGTATTAATGCTGCTAAAATAACTGGATGCACTTTGTCTCTATTTTTTTTGTACCAATTAAAAAATTCTTTTAAGAATATTTCTAATTTCTGTGGAGTTGGGGGAATAAATTTGCTGCCAGAAATTAAAACTTGGTGCTCTCTTATTTTGCCTGCTATATCCTCTTTTGTTTCCAAGAATAGTTGTTTGTGCCAGTATAATATTATTTGAAGAGATAAGTCCTTATCAAATTTTAACATATTATAAAAAACTTTTTTATGACTTTCTGCTTCTTTTATATCTCTTAAAGGTTTTTTTGGGGTAATACCCTTTTCTAGTAAATTTGCAGTATCTTTTAGACTTAATTTTGAGCCCTCAATTCTCTGAGTATTATAAGTAAATTTAATCATAAAATTCTCTGTTTCTTTTTCTTTTACAGAAAATGTTGCTTTCTTTTGTTCTTTTGAATAATTTTCCTTTATTTTATCAAATTGCCTTAACCAGTTTTCATTATAAATACTAAAAAGAAAGCCTTTTTTTATTTTATCAATATCTTTTGGAATTTTTTTTCCTAAATATAATTCTTTTTTCTCTACTTTTCCATTTTTTCTATAACTATACTCTAAATAATAATAAAAATTTTCTTTAATTAATTTTTTTCTTATACTAACCATAATCTAAGTTACCTCTACAAATTTATAAATGTTTCTATTTTCTCTTAACTGTAGGGGTAAAGATAATTTAGAAAGAGAAATATAAATTAGGTATTTAAAGGTCTTTGATAAAATAAACATAGTTCTTCATTTTAAAGAATCCGTTTTTCTCATAAAAATTCAAAGTTTTCTTGTTCCACTTAGGAGCAAATAAATATATCTCTTTAAGACCAATTTTCTTAGAGTTTTCACAAAACTTGTTTAATAATAATTTTCCTATGCCCTTGCCCCTATATTTTTTATCTACTGCCATTAAATTTAATGAAGATAAACCTGCTTTTTCTTTCTCTCCAAGTATATATCCAATAACTTCATCCCCTTCTTCTGAAACTAAAAATAATGGGCCCAAGAATTCTCTAAAGTATTTTTTATCAGGATATTTTCTAGTGTCTAACTGTAATTCATTAATTCTACTTAGTATTTCACAATACTTTAAGTCTTTTTCTTTAGCTTTTCTTATTTTCATATTCTCTTAAAATTATTAGAGGTTATATAAATAAGTTATTATTTATAAGTAATTAAACAAAATATTTATAAATAAGCTTTTTGTTTAGAGCAAGCATAATAAAAGAAAAAGTAGATATCCAAGAGAAATGGAAATATAATTTTAATGGAAGAGAGTTAGAATTTCATGTTTCTGATGGCTTGTATAGATTATCTGTTTATAGAGATCTTATTTTATTAAGTTTTTCTGGAGAGATAAATGGGGAGAATTATATTGAGGAAGTAGAATTAGTTAGAGGAGAGTTAACAACAAGAGTTACTAAATATGGCAATAAAGGAACAAAAGTAAAGTAAAGGGTTCCTGTTCCTAGAATTTTAGCTAAAAAACCAGTTTTAGATGCTGCAGAAGGAATGTCACCAAAGTATAAGGGCTTATTGGGATTATTATTAAGAGCATTAGATGAAGAGTTTTGACTTTATTTCTAGACTTTTAAAGCAATTACATAACTTCCTTCTTTGTGCCTGTAAACTCTCTTAAAACCAGCTTTTTTTAATCTTGATATTATCTCAGAAGCAAAATCTCTACCCCTTTTAATTTGATGTTTAGGCAAGTAATGATATAATTTTCCTCTGTTTTTTAAAACCCTAAATGCCTCTTTGTAATTATTCAAAGAAAAGAATTCTTCTGAACCTTTTACAGTTCCTGCATCAAAAATAATATTGCCAAATTCCTTGTCATTGAATTTTTTGATTTGTTCCACAATGTTTCCTATAATTAATTTCATGTTCTTATTTGTAAATAACTCTTGGGAATATGGGTTTAATTTAGCAATCTCAATTACATTCCTGTCTATTTCAACAGTTATTATATCCTCAGCAGTTCTAGAAGTTATAATAGAAGAATAGCCAAGGCCAGTTCCTGAATCAAGGACTTTTCCATGTAATTTATCTCTTCCAAGATTATCTAAGAATTCTTTTTTATGCATCGATGTGCCTGAGATTTTTAAGATTGGCCTGTAATTAGTTGGAATTAATTTATATAGCCTGTTGTCCACAAAATATTGCACTTTTTCTAAAGAACCATTATTTATTATATAACAGCTCTTGTCAGTTTCCTTTATTTTCTTTGGCTTTATTAGTTGTTTATTAATATAAAATCCTTTTTTATCCAGATTTATTTTTGTATTTGTTAGCCCCAAATCAAGAGAAACTTCTATTTCTGTCAATCCTTTTTCAGTCGCTTCATTTATGTTTCTTAAATCTCTTGAGCTTATTATTGGTAACATATTTATTTTAATTTATTCCATATATTTAAAAATTAATCTAAAAACTAATTCAGAAAATCTTCCAATTTATCAGGAAAGTTTATGGGGAATCCGGAGAATTCATGGGCTACTTTAAAGTGTAACTAAAGAATTAAATGTAAAAAAACCTTTATAATAATTTTGAAGAAAATAAATATAAATAAGAGTAGATTAGAAAAATTATATTTAAATAAAATGCTTTCTTCCTATAAAATAGCTAAAATTTACAAATGTGATCCAACAGTTATTCAAAAAAGATTAAGGGAATATAAAATTCTATTAATTCATAAAAAAAGAAAAGTTATTATTTCTAAAAGAGAGCTTTATAGTTTATATATTGTAAAAAGACTTTCTTCTTATAAAATTGCTGAATTTTATGATTGTAGTTCAAGCACTATTTTTAGATATTTAAAATTATATAAAATATCTATAAGAAAATTGAAGAGAATTTATTTAACAAAAAAAGAATTAAATAAACTTTATACTAAAAATAAATTTCCCTTATCGAAAATAGCGAGGATCTACAATTGTAGTCCAACTGGAATATTTAAAAAAATGAAGGAATATAATATAAAAAGAAGAGATGCTTATGAATCTAATAGGAGGTATCCAAGACAAAGATTTTCTGGGGATTTTAAAGAAAAAGCTTATTTAATAGGGTTTAGATTAGGTGATTTGCATGCTTTTTTATCAAGCAAAGAAACAGTAATATTGAAATCAAACACTACAACCTTGGTTCAGGTTGAATTAATTCAGAATTTATTTAAAAAGTATGGGCACGTTTATGTTAAGGGGGATAAGGGTACATATTATACAGAATGCTTTTTAGATAAAAGTTTTAGATTTTTGGTGAAAAAAGAAGATGATATTCCCTCATGGATTTTAAAAAATAATAATCTTTTTTTTGCTTTTTTAGGTGGCTATACTGATGCTGAAGGAAATATTGGTATTTATAGTAATATGGCGAGGTATAGAGTCGGTTCTTATAATAAAAAACTACTTTCTTTAGTTAATAAAAGACTAAATAAATTAGGCATCATATCAAAATATAGACTTGAAACCAAGAAGGGAATATATGAAAATAGGGGGTATAATGGTGATTTTTGGAGAGTAACTGTTTCTGAAAAGAGTTCCTTATTATGTTTATTCTCAAAATTAAAACATTTTATCAAACACGGAAAAAGATATAATGATTTATTAAATGCAGAAAATAATATAATAGAAAGGAATAATAAATTTAATAAGATATCAAATAGTTGAATTTATATGGTTAAGAGCAATTTTTTCATAAGTACAGCGATTGACTACCCGAGTGCAAAACCCCACTGTGGACATTTATATGAAAAAATCTTAGCAGATGTTTTAGCAAGATGGAAAAGACTAGACGGATTCAAAGTTCATTTCTCTACTGGTTTAGATGAGCATGGTCTAAAAATACAAAGATTAGCTGAAAAAGAAAAAAAGACGCCGAAAGAATTTGTAGATAAAATGTCAAAGCCATTTTTAGAGCTTTGTAAAATTTATAATATAAGCTATGACGACTTTATTCGAACTACTCAAAAAAGACATGAGAAAGTTGTTAAAAATATTCTGACAAAACTTTATAAAAATAAATTTATTTACAAAGCCTATTATGAAGGACAATATTGTGTTGAATGTGAGACTTTTTACACAACGAAAGATTTAGTTGAAGGAAAATGCCCGGTTCATAAAAAGCAAACTGAATTTTTTAAAGAAGAAGGTTATTTTTTTAAAATGAGTTATTTTCAAAACAAACTCATTAGTTATATTAAAAAAAAACACTTCATTGTTTCAGATAAAAAGCGAAATGAGATTTTAAATAGGTTAAATGAGCCATTAAAAGATTTAAGCATCACAAGAAAAAATGTTTGGGGATTACAATTTCCTATTGATAGTAAATATAACGTCGCAGTCTGGACAGAAGCATTGATAAATTACTTAACAACTATAGATTATCCCAAAAAGAAGTTTAAAACGTTTTGGCCAGGACATCATTTAATAGGCCCTGATATCGTTTGGCACCATACGATTATATGGGGTTCTATGCTTATGGCATGTAAACTAAAATTACCTTTAGTATTAACTCATGGCTATATAAATTTAGAAGGGGAAAAAATGTCTAAATCTCTGGGAAATATAATAGATCCTTTAGAATTATCAAAAAAATACCAAACAGATTCAATTAGATACTTTTTATTGAGGGAAATACAATTTGGAAAAGATGGTGATTTCTCTGAAAATAAATTAACCGAAAAGCATAATAATGAGCTTGTAAATGATCTGGGTAACTTAGTCAGCAGAACCTTGACTTTGGCAGTTAAGTCCAAGGGAAATATTCGGGGGAAACAAGAGTTAAAGATTAATGTAAATAAAATAGATAATTTGATGCAGGAATTCAAAATAAATGAAGCTATAGCTGGGGTATGGGCTTTTATTAAGTCAGTAAATAAATATGTTAATGACAAGAAGCCATGGGAATTGGAAGGTAAAAAATTAGATAATGTTCTTTATAATCTGCTGGAAAGTCTGAGAATAATATCAATTCTTGTTAGTCCGTTTATTCCAGAAACAGCAGAAAAGATTTCTAAAGCATTAAATATAAAATTAGGAAAATTAAAAGATTGTAAATTCAGGAAAATAAATTATAAGGTAAAACAAATACCACATTTATTTGAAAAAATAGATGTACCAAAACCTATAAATAAGGAAAAAAATATTGGTATAATTACAATGGATAAAATTAAATTTTCTGACTGGCAGAAAATGGATTTAAGGGTTGGAAAGATAAAAGCTGTAAAAGACCATCCAAACGCGGAGAAATTATATCTTCTTCTTATTGATATAGGACCTATTGAACAAAACATTCAATTGGTTGCTGGTTTAAAGCAGCATTATAAAAAAGAAGAACTTTTGAACAAAAAAGTTATTGTCTTCAGGAATCTAGAGTCCGCAGTTATAAGGGGAGAAGAAAGTGCAGGAATGGTATTGGCTGCTGTTAAGGACAATAAAGTCGTTTTGATTACTCCTGATAAAGATATAGATATAGGCGCCAGAATACAATAATATTTTTAAATTTAACTTAATAAATTTTTCGAATGTTTATTGATCCACATGTTCATTGTAGAGATGGAAACCAAAGTTACAAAGAAACAATAAAGCATGCGCTCTCTGTTGCTTACAGGGTCGGAATGAGTGCAATTGCAAATATAGGTAATGGTGACCCAGTTGTTAGTAATGAAGAAGACCTGAATTTTTATTTAGATAAAGTAGAAAAGGCCAATTCTCCTGTTGATTTTTTCCAGTGGATGGGAATAACTTCTGATCCAAAACAAATTGAAGAAGCAGTAAGAATGTGGTATGAATATCCACAAGTAATTGGATTTAAAATGTTTGCAGGACATTCTGTTGGTAATTTAGGAATTATAGAAAGGAAAAAACAAAGATTAGTTTTTGAAGTTCTGACTAAAAATGATTATAAAGGCGTCTTGATGACTCATTGTGAGAAAGAAGATTATATTGAAAAAGAATTTGATCCAAAAAATCCTATAAGCCATTGTCGAAACAGACCCGCAATTGCTGAGATAACTTCAGCCTCTGATATATTGGGTGATGCTTTAGAGTCAGGTTACAGAGGAAGAATTCATATTGCTCATACTTCATGTCCTGAAACTGTTGAAATGAGGCATAGGCATCCGCTTAAAGATAAGATAAGTGTTGGTGTTGGTCCGCAGCATATTTTGATGGATGATCAATTAATGTATGGTGGTCAAGGAATATTTAGAAAGAAAAACCCGCCATTAAGAAATATGAATAGGGTTATGTCAATGGAAGATCTCTTAATAAAAGATAATATTGACATTTATGAAAGTGATCATGCCCCTCATGCTAGAAAAGAGAAAGAAAACCCACCTTATTTATCGGGTTTTCCACAATTACCAATATTTCCATTATTTCTCAAGTTCTTAAAATCAAAACTCTCAGATAAACAGATTAAAAAACTCACTTTTGAAAGAACAAAAGAAATATTCTCTCCAAAGTTAGATAAAGTAAAACCTAGGCCGGATGTTTCTCTGGATAACTTGGAAGAGTTGATTAAAGAAGTTCCGGCTTTAAGAAAAGAGTATGAATATGATGCATGGGAAGGAGTTCTTTAAAATTCTCTTGAAGCTAAAAATTCTCTCAAGGTCTTATAGCCGTTTTCTTTAAGTTTTGTTCTTAATCCATCAGCCATTTCTAATATCAATCCAAATCCCTTAAATGTATAGGGAGTATATCCTTCAAGAGCGTCAGCATATTGAAGCGCACTCCAAGCTTGTTCAGCAGAGTCAATCCCACCTGTAGCAAAAATAAATGCATTTGGGAAATTCATTCTGGCATCTTTTAATGCTCTCTGCCTGTACTCTTGTAAAAATGTTCCACTTCTTCCCGCAGATTGATACCCCCAAGTTTCAGAGGGTATTTTTTCTTTCGGAACCATATAAGTGTTTACAGCAGTTATTCCATCTCCGCCGCCATCTAAAAAAGATTCAACTAATTTTAGCCAGTTTGTTTTTTGTTCTTCATAGTCATCATAAGGCCCCATTTTAACTACTGCCATCTTAGGTCCGATTAAATCTTTAATTAATTTGGCGCTTCTCTTAAATTCAGAAGGCGTTCTCAAGGCAGATAATGCTTTTGTATTAGGAGAAAAAGGATTCCATTCTACTCCGTCTACATAAGGATAAATTCTTCTCAAAATTATTTCCAATTCTTTGTAAGCATTATTCAAATTTTCTTCTAAAGGTAATCCGCAAACGCTTGGAATTAAGGGACATCTGATTGTTTTGTTATCATATTCTCCTAATCTTTCCGTGAAATATTCAAGGCCTTTGCTTGGAAACCCCTGAGCATTATAAATTTCATCTAATTTCTCATCAATAGCAACTCTTGGTCTAGAATTGCCTTCTCTTTCAAGGACAATAATTGTTCCTGGTTTTAAGTAGCCAAATAATTTAGATAAAGGACGAAGAGCATCCCCATTTTTGTCCAGACCTGGAGCAGTGCCAAAAGGCATAACATCCAAGTCAGCTACTGTTACATGTAAATCTTTAAAATCAAAATCCTTGCTAACTTCCTCAATAATATCAGTATGCTCATTTAAAGCGTCTAAAGCTAGCTCATGAACTCTTTCTGGATCACCTTTAGCCATAGAATAAGCAATTCTTCTAACAACACCTCTAAAAAAAGAAGGATTCTCTAGTCCTTTTTTGAATGCTTTTTTCTCAATCCATTTAAAAACCATAAAATTATGACCCTTATCTTTATTTTTAACTTTTGTTTTTTTAAATATATTCTTTATATCATAATCTTTATTAAAAAGCAAATGATTTTAAAAAGCTTTGAATATTATTTAAAAAATGGATCTAAAAGAGAGTATATGGGTAGAGAAATATAGGCCAAGCAAGTTTTCTGAAATAAAAGGCCAGGAAAAGATCGTTGAAAGAGTGGAAGCCCTGGTAAAACTGAGAAATATTCCACATTTATTGTTTACTGGTCCTCCTGGTGTAGGAAAATCAACATTAGCCCTAGTTGTAGCAAAAGAATTATTCGGTGAGTTTTGGCAGCAGAACTTTCTTGAGATGAATGCTAGTGATGATCGTGGTATTGATACTGTAAGGGGGATAATAAAAGATTTTGCAAGAGTCAAGCCCATAGGAGACTTTCCTTTTAAGATTATTTTCCTGGATGAATCAGATAATTTGACAAAAGATGCCCAGCAGGCATTAAGAAGGACAATGGAAACATTTTCCCAGACAACAAGATTTATTTTTGGTGCAAATTATTCAAGCAAAATTATTGATCCTTTGTTAAGCAGATGCACTGTTTTCAGGTTCAAGCCGCTTGAAGAAAAGGACATTAAAGAAATAGTAAACAACATTGCAAAAAAAGAAGGTTTGAAAGTTTCAGAAGATGCAATTAAAGCACTTTTCAAAATAAGCGATGGAGATTGCAGAAAGCTTGAGAATTTATTACAAAGCTGCGCAGCTATTGACAATAATATAAATGAAGACTTAGTTTATAGTTTAGTTTCTGCTGCAAGACCAAAAGAAATCAGAGATGTCATGGAACTTGCCTTATCTGGAGATTTTTTAAAAGCTAGAGACAGATTATTAGATACTATGTTGAAATATGGCTTGTCTGGATTAGATACTATAAAGCAAATGCAAAAAGAAATCTGGGGATTAAATATACCTGAAGACAAAAAAGTTTATTTGGTAGATAAA
>Ga0209542_10002221_pt1 | contig 43932 bp, 42 predicted proteins | sample RifCSPhighO2_01_FD_184028 | JGI IMG/M metagenome (GOLD analysis project Ga0209542, IMG submission 184028) | Soil microbial communities from Rifle, Colorado - Rifle CSP2_plank highO2_0.1 (SPAdes) (version 2) | ecosystem: Environmental > Terrestrial > Deep subsurface > Rock core/Sediment ...
TCGCTTTTATCTTTTATCGGTTTCGCAATTGCGCGGAGCGCCTCCACCATTTCCTTCGCGGCGGCTTCAATGCCGAGGCGAATCCCCATGGCGTTTACCCCCATGGTCGTCTGCTTCAAGCCTTCGTTTACCATCGCTTGCGTGAGCACAACTGCGGTTGTGGTGCCGTCTCCGGCAACATCATTTGTCTTCTGGGCGACTTCTTTTACAATCTCCGCGCCCATGTTTTCCATCTTGTCCTTAAGGGTGATTTCTTTGGCGATGGTCACACCATCGTTCGTCACTGTCGGTGCGCCATACCCCTTATCAAACACCACGTTCCGGCCGCGCGGGCCGAGGGTGATGCGAACTGCGTCGGAAATCTTGTTTACGCCGCGCTTCAGTGCCGCGCGCGCCTGTTCGTCAAAAATAATTTGCTTGGCCATGGTTGATTTTTAAGGAGTGAAACGACTGTAAAAATCATCACCCTATTAAATAAATAAAAATCTTTCAGATTTTTCTTTTGCGTTGCAAAAGATTTAACAGGGTTAAGTAACTCATACTCGCTTCACTCGTTGATTTACTTAATGATTGCTAAAATATTACTTTCACTCACGATTAAGTATTCCTCTCCTTCGTACTTCACTTCATCGGGGCCGTATTTGGAAAAAAGCACAGTGTCACCTGCCTTTACTTTGAGCGGGATGACTTTTCCTTCGTCCGTCACCTTTCCTGCACCCACGGCAACCACCTTGCCTATCTCCGGACGCTCCTTGTCCACGGTGTCAGGGATGATAATGCCTGACTTCGTCTTTTTCTCCTTTTCGGCTGGCTTCACGAGCACCCTGTCGCCGAGCGGAATGATTTCTTTTTTACTCATACGCGTTGAAAATGATTATGTGTACACTTTCTTTTAATACCAAAAGATGCGCAAGTATACCTCATGTATGTGCTCTGTCAAGAGGAATTTTCCTCACGAGTTCTCACTCTTTCTAACGAAGAGAAGCGGTGGGTGGTTACACAGAGACAGCGGACGCGCGAGACAGAAAAGAACTGGATTTGCATACCGTAGGGCTTATGGTATACTCCTTGGTACATGGAATTACTTAATTCCCTTATTCCCTGGGTACAGATAGTCCTCGCTCTCCTTCTTATCGCCGCAGTGCTTCTCCAACAGTCGGGAGCAAGCGTTGGGGGTTCGTTCGGCGGTGCTGACGCAGGACGCTCGTATACGCGGAGAGGTCTTGAAAAGACACTCTTTCGTTCTACCATAGTGCTTGCGTTTCTCTTCGCCATTACGGCGTTTGTCGCACTCATTCTCTAGAACATGCCTACGGTTTTTTAAAAACCCACACGGTGCGCATACCATGCTCGTACGCTACGGCGCATGAAAGCTACACGCCCCGTGTACTCTATATCTCTACAAACGTGGATTCGCTATTTTCCTCCTTGCAGGAACACACAAGAAAAGGACTCGTGTTTTTTATAAAAAGCTTCGTACTCCCTCCCCAAAAACCAGGGGTTCTTTCTCCGTGGAAGGAGCGGGGGGAGCGCCTCGCTATACCGTTCCGCGCCACCATTGCCTCATTTTCTCCGCTTCAAAAAAAGATTTTCTCTGTATGTCTCGTCCTGTGGGGCGCAAGCACGATTGGGTTTCTTTTCATGCTCAATACGCGGTTCCTTGTAGAAGTACCTATGCGCGGTGGCGCACTCATTGAAGGTGCTATCGGGACTCCCCGCTTCATTAACCCGCTTCTTGCCATTTCAGACACCGATCGCGACCTCACTGCGCTCGTCTATTCAGGACTCTTGCGCGCAACCCCGTCCGGAGAGCTCATACCCGACCTCGCGGAGAAATATGTAGTCTCGCCTGACGGCCTCACCTACACCTTTACGCTCAAAGAAGAACTTTTTTGGCATGATGGTGAACCGGTGACTGCAGACGATGTCGTGCTCACCATTACCCGCGTACAAGACCCGCTTTTGAAAAGTCCGAAACGGGCCAGCTGGGAAGGAGTACACGCAAAAAAGATAGATGAACGGACTGTGGAGTTTTCTCTAGAACAACCGTACTCTCCCTTCTTGGAGAACACCGCAAACCTCGGCATCCTTCCGGCACATCTCTGGGGGAAAATCAGCGCGGAGCAGTTTAGCTTTGCAAAGTTTAATGAAACCCCTATCGGTTCAGGACCATATAAAATAAAAGAACTGCGCAAAGACAACGCAGGGATTCCCGCCTACTACGACCTCGTCCCTTTTTCACGCTTCAGCCTGGGAAGACCCTTTGTTGCTGACATTCGTTTCCGCTTCTATGCGAATGAAGAGAGCTTGCTTGCCGGGCTCACGAGCGGAGAGATAGATGCGGTCAATGCAATTACGCCACAGAAGGCGAGGGAGTTTGTTCCTAGCGAGGGAAGAGCGGTGGAACAGTACCGTCTCCCCCGCGTATTCGGCATATTTTTGAATCAGAACCAAAATACTCTTTTTACACAAAAACCGGTTCGTGAGGCGCTTGATACGGTCGTAGACCGGCGAGAAATTACCGCCGCAGTGCTTGATGGGTTTGGAACTCCGCTTACAGGACCCCTCCCTCCCGGAGCACTTGGGTTCTCCGAGGAAGCCAACGAAGAAGCGACGGATGCAGATGCCCGCACAGAAGCCGCACTGGCCATACTAAAGAAAGCCGGATGGAAACCGAATGCGAAAACGGGGGTGATGGAGAAGGTCACAAAAAGTGGTACAGAGCTTTTGTCTTTTTCGCTTGCGGTACCTGACACGGAAGAAGTGCGCCGTGCGGCAGAGCTCGTAAAAGCGCAGTGGGAAGGAATCGGCGCGAAGGTGACGATGCGTGTCTTTGACCAAAGCGACCTGCATCAAAGCATTATCCGCCCACGGAAATACGATGCGCTCTTTTTTGGGGAAATCATCGGGAGAGAATCTGACCCATTCGCATTCTGGCACTCTTCACAGAGAAATGACCCTGGGCTCAACATCGCCCTCTATGCGAATATTGCCGTTGACACTCTTTTGTCGCGCGGCAGAACCACGCTTGAAAGAGCCGAGCGAATAAAAATTTACGAAGAATTTGAGGACACAATCAAAAAAGACATCCCCGCCATCTTTGTGTATTCTCCGGACTTCCTCTATGTGCACCCTGCGGAAGTACAAGGTATAGCGGCGGGAACGATCACTATCTCTTCGGAACGTTTCCTTGATGTGCACACATGGTTTATTAAAACTGATAAAGTCTGGAAAATATTTCAGTAATCACTAGACCTACTATTAAAAAATCTGTCATGAATGAAAAAAACCCACAACAAAACAGAGAGCCCGCGCTTGCTCCTGCGCGCGGAGGAGGAAACCCGATTTTCACTGCGGCCGTACGTACTACGGCTTCTCCTGCACCAGCGACATCTCCGCGGCACGGCGGTGACCGACACAGCGGTGGGAGAACCCATGCACACCCCAAACGCGGAAACCAGCCCCACAGACACAGCGAACGAGGGACAGAGCGGCACAAACGGGCGGGTGACCGTCGGGGAGGAAGGACAAACGAGCGGCGCGGAGCGCATGTGGCGATGCGCCCATCAAAGGAAAAAAGCACGCTCCCCATTCCCGCTCCTCTTACGAACGTGGTGCGGATAATCCCTCTCGGGGGCGTAGAGGAAATCGGCAAGAATATGACCGCGATAGAATACGGCAATGACATTGTCATCATTGACTGCGGGTTCCAGTTCAAAGGCGAAGAAACTCCCGGGATTGACTATATCCTTCCGAACACCCGATACCTAGAGGAACGCAAAGAAAAAATACGCGCGCTTGTCGTCACGCATGGACATCTGGACCATATCGGGGGAATCTCCTACATCATGCCTAAAATTGGCAATCCGACTATCTACACAAGAAATCTGACCATGCTCATGATAAAGAAACGACAGGAAGAGTTTCCGCACGCACCGCCGTTAGACATGAAAGTGATTGAGAAAAGCACCCGCATCAAAGCCGGGGATCTTCAGGTGAGATTCTTTGCCGTTACCCACACGATTCCTGACGCGATGGGTGTCATTATAGAGACACCCTATGGCCTTATCGTACACACCGGAGACCTTAAACTTGACCACGACAACGGCGTTCCGAGCGCACATGAAGAAGAAGAGTTCGGGAAGTTTGCGAAGGAAAACGTCCTTGCATTTTTGGCCGATTCAACCAACGTGGAAAGGCCCGGGTTTTCTATCCCCGAAAAAAATGTCTTTAAAAATATAGACGACATCATAAAGAACTCGAAGGGACGGCTTATCGTTGGCACGTTTGCCTCCCAGATAGAACGTATCGCAAAAATCATAGAAATAGCGGAGAAGCACAAGAAGAAGGTGGTGATAGACGGCTATAGCATGAAGACGAACGTGGAAATCGCGCGCACAGCTGGTTTTCTTTCGCATAAAAAAGACACGGTGATTCCGATACAGGAAATGGATAGCTACCCTCCCGAGAGAATTGTGGCGCTCGTCACCGGAGCACAAGGTGATGAGTTCGCGGTGCTCATGCGCGTCGCGACAAAAGGCCATCGCTACATCAAAATAAACAATAAAGACACCGTCGTGCTGTCTTCTTCCATCATTCCCGGAAATGAACTCCCTATCCAAAAACTCAAAGACAACCTGTCCCGCCAAGGAGCAAAGATTGTCCACTATCAAGTCTCCGAGGTGCATTCTTCGGGTCATGCAAACCGCGATGAACTCAAGTGGTTCCACCAAAAGATAAAGCCTACGTTCTTCATTCCCATCCACGGGTTTCACTATATGCTTCGGGTGCATGCAGACCTCGCACGAGAAGTGGGAATGCCCGAAAGTCATATTCTCGTTCCCGACAACGGCATGATAATAGATATCACTGACGGCAAGAAAATAGAGGCGCGGAAAGAAACTGCGGGGCGAGGACTTGTGCTCGTAGACGGATTTTCAATCGGGGACATCCAAGAAGTGGTCATCCGCGACAGACAGATGCTCGCGCAGGATGGCATGTTCGTCCTTGTGGTGACGATTGACGTGAACACGGGAAAACTCCGGAAATCACCCGACCTTATTTCGCGAGGATTCATTTATCTGCGTGAATCACAGGACCTGTTGAGAAACGCGCGTGACCTCATCAAAACGACGACAGAGACAAGCACCGCGGGCATGCGCCCCATCAACTTTGAGTATTTGAAAGGAGTGCTCACCGACAAAGTAAGTCAGTATCTCTTCAAAGAGACCAACAAGCACCCGATTGTGATACCGGTGATTTTAGGAATTTAAGATAAGACCTACTGCTTAAAAATTTTCGTAACGAAATTCCTGAATTTTGAGCGAGACGAAGGCAAAAATTTTGAATAATACCAGTGGTATTTTGAGAAATTTTTGGCAAGTCGCAGCCACAATTCAGGAAAGTGCAGTAGAAAGGTTTTGAAGCAGTAGGTCTATATATGTTTGAGCGTTCCACGCGATAGAGACGGTTCTGATTTTTTGTTTTCAATCTTCAATCTGAAATAGAAAATCTTATCTTAAAGTATGCCCCGCACCCGCAATAAAAAAACTGGACTCACCACCGCACCCGCGGCGACTTTGTACGCGCTCTATCTCACGATTTTTCTCTTTGCGCTCCACTATGCGTTGCCGCTCTATATCTCTTCTTCCTTTCTCTCCCAGTTTTTCTCTCAAAAAACTCTTGGGCTCCTTTACGCGGCCTCATCGCTCATCCTCATTTTCCTCTTCGTCCAGATGCCACGGATATTAAAGACATTCGGGGCGCTCCGTACGACGCTTGCGTTCATCCTCCTTGAAATTGCCTCTCTCGCAGGCCTTGCCTACGGGGAGAGCGCGCTTACGGTCGCCCTCGTCTTTATCGCAAACCAGGCGCTCGTCAGCTTAATCTTCTTCAACTTTGACGTGTTCTTTGAGACGTTCTCAAAAGACGCGACAACGGGTACTGTGCGTGGCATCATGCTCACGGTGTTTAACGTGGCGATACTCCTTGGCCCGCTCCTCGCCGGCATCATCCTTACAAACGGCGACTACTTTAAAGTGTTTCTCGTATCGGCCGCGCTTCTCGTCCCCGCGCTGTGGATATTCTTCGTGCACTTTTCTACCTTCAAAGACTCAAAATACAAGAAGGTAGCCTATATTGAAACAGTGCGAGATATTATACTCGCACGCCATCCCAAAGATGAAATACGCCACGCGCTCGTCGCGAGCTTACTCATGCGCTTTTTCTACTCCTGGATGATTATTTATACGCCGCTTTATCTCCACGGAGATCTCGGGTTCAGCTGGAGCGCCATCGGCACTATCTTTACCATCATGCTTCTTCCTTTTGTACTTTTTGAAGCGGCAGTGGGGGCGTTTGCCGACGCACGGTCAAACGAGCCAACAGTGATGCGGGTTGGGTTCCTCATCGCCGCCGTGTTCACGGGCATTCTTCCTTTCGTGGGGTCTTCATCGCTTGCGCTGTGGGCGGTGCTTCTCTTCGGTACACGCGTGGGTATAAGCTTTGTGGAGGTTGCCTCGGAAAGCTATTTTTTCAAACATGTGACGAGCGCCGATACAAATGCATTGAGCGTTTTCAGAAACGCAAACCCTGTCGCGTTTCTCATCGGCCCCGCGCTCGCCTCGCTCCTCCTTCTTTTTATGCCGATGCAGTATCTTTTCCTCGTACTCGCGCTCGTGCTCCTTTACGGAGCCGTAAGCATCGGGAGACCAAAGAAGAAAACTGCCGCGCGCGCAAACTCCTAAGATTCAGACTTCTCACCTTCGCAAACTACTAGCGGACTTCGTCCGCCGTAGCTCGCTGCCTCCTTCGCCGGAGTGGCTACGAAGGCCGAGTCGGCGAGCGAAGGCGGAGACCTGCCTGCCGGCAGGCAGGCGGAACACGAACCCGTGGGCCGGATTCCACGCGTGGCCGGGTGACGCCCAATAGACGTGCAGCCACAAACCGTCGTCGTCGCGCGCCAGCCTGAAGACGCCCGGGCCGCCGTCAGAGTCGGAGATTTGCTTCATGCCTATATAAATCCACTCATTTAATGGTTGGTTACGATATTTCAAACAATAGTTTGGACCGGTATCGGCAGGACACAATTCCAGTCCGAGAATGTGGGCTCGCTCATAGATTTGATCGGTCGTGGCACTGCTCTTGAATCCAAGATCGGCGACGGTAAGTCCGATGAGAGTCGCTTCCTCCGGATTCTTACCCGGCACGAATTCCCTACTCTTGAGCATTGATTTTGCGTAGTCGGAAATGTTTATACCGGCCGCTTTCATTTCGGATATGAGTTGCTCGGCGGACTTGCCTCCTATCAGGACATTCTCTCTGCGAATTTTCTTTTCGGGAAACGAGGTATAAACGTGTTCAAGATTCTCCGGCAGTTTTTGAAATATGCCTGGCTCAAGCTGGCCTACATAGGCTTTGGTATTTTCATTTATCTGGCTCGGCACGTGAGCGATCTCGTCTCTAGTACATTCAAATATGACGAGCATGTCTTCTTCGGTATTTCTCCCTTCCCGAAGTTCGGCGATACGCGGGTCTTTCTGATATCCGAAGCCTTCTATAGTTCCGTTGATTTCGTACAGCAAAACAAGATCGTCCTTGGTGAACGCTTCCTCATTCTCACGCTTTTTTTCAAGAGCGGTGAGCATTCGCATATCAGAGCTTTTCTTGCGGTATACGTCAGCCTCTCCCCCGAACTCTTGGAGTTTGCCACCAAGAGCTTCCTGCATGACCGGTTCCACGCCTTGATGCGGAAGAATTCCTCTCACCTCGCCAATCCTATTGTCTCCGTCCATGCGAATGGCGAGACGAGGTTGAGTCGGTTCGCCCGATGAGTCGTTGGTGTAATACACATAAAAATCGCCGCTTTCTATCTGCGTCTGCGCGGTAGAATGTCCTGCCGTACACCAACCGGTGCCCTTGCCCTCAAGCGATTGAAAAAGTTTCTCCACATCGCCGTCTCTCCCCTGTTCATATTTTATCCATTCGCCGCGAATTTCCTCGCGGTTCTCCATCGAAGCGGCGAGAGATTTTGAGATAAGCTCGGCATAAAGGTTTGGAAATTTCTTTGAAAAGGCTTCCCTGATCTCCGGCTCTTTGAGATTCTTGTTGTCCGCTTTTATTTTTTCATAAATGTCGGCGATCTGCGCGAGCGGTTCGCGGTAGATATCCGGATACGGCGCGACCGTGCTGTCGGTGCGTTTCTTGAATTCGCCGCGTTCCTTGTCGAACTGGGAAAGTTTGGTGACGTTTCTCCAAACGAAATATTTAAACCACGCCGGGTAAACGGCATCTTCCGAAGTGAGGTAAGTCCATCCATGCGCCGAGTGACGCTTTCTGATCCTCTATGGCGACGTCCATCATCTGCTCGCGGACGTTTTCCGGAATTTCCTCGACGGCTTGTCCGCGTTCTCGCGCTATGCGCTTTTGTAGTTCAAAATAACTGTCCGGAAAATTCTCTCGCTTTATGATGAGCGCGTCATATATCTTGTCCCGGAACATTTCAAGATTGCGCTCGCGTTTTCGCTCGTCCGGATTGAGAAAGATGTTCTCGAGTCGATCCATGTAGGCCTCGATGCGCTCGGCCGGGTCATTGGGCACTTTTTCCCCAGTTTTCTGCTCCTCGCGCAGAACCGCCCGTTGCACTTCGGGAGATGTTTGCAGCTCGGGGTTTTTGAGGTGTAACGGATGCTTTTCCATGATATTACTTTAGCAAAAAGATATGGACGTGGGTACACCACAACAAAAAACACGGCGTTGCGCCGTGTTTTTTGTGGATGAGATAGCTCTATTGCTATACCTTCCGTGACTACTCTGCCATGTTTTCCGTGGCGATGAAGGTGCCGGAAACGAAACTGCCCCCCTTGTCCTTTACCGGTGTCTCGGTGGAAAAATCAAACATCGTGTCGCCGTCATCTGCGTGCAGTACTACGTAGTAGGAATTGTCCTCTACCGTTGCGCGGAGAAGCTCAATGCTCTCGCCAAAGTATTTTCCTGCATTAAACCGGCGCGCGCCGAGGATTTTGCCGAAAGAGCCGTCTGCATTGTTTTCGTGTACGGCAACCCATCCGCTCGCTCCGAGAGACACCATGGAGGTAACCACGATGGTCCCTGCCGGCTGGTTTGAGACTACGAGAAGATTTTCCCCTTCTACCACTGGTGCGCTTTTCTTTGTATCTTTACCACCAAAAAGTACCGCGCCGAGGCTCTTTGTGACATCTTCCGTGACCTTTCCTGCAACCTCGCCTTCTGTCGTCTCCGCAAGAACCTCCTCGGACGACTCGCTCTCTACGACCTCGTCGCCAAAAGGCGCACCGCCTACAAAAGAATTAAGCGAAAACCCCGCCGCCACACCGATGAGAAACATCGCAAATGTCGGTCCCGTGAACCACCGGCTCTTTTCCAATGCTTCTGGCTCAGGATTGAACGTGTTAAATGTGTCCATACTCATTTTTTTATTATACCCTTGAGGAATGTGTTCCTCTCTTTTAAAAATACGAATGTTCAAAGTATATACTATCCACTTTTTGCGTCAACGCTGTTGCAAACTTTTTAAGTGATACGGGTTCTGCACATCAAAAGCGTGAAGCGGATGGTCAGTGGGGCAGGCGCGCGCAGTGCAGTAGTTTCTCCCGTATTCAATGAGACAATAGGTGAAAGTAAACCATTCCTCTTTGGGAAGGAGCGCCATCAAATCACGCTCTATTTTTTCCGGCGTTTTTTCTGTGCTCAACCCAAAGCGCCGCGAAAGACGCATGACGTGCGTATCTACGGCGATTCCTTCTACGACGCCATACGCATTCCCCAAAATAACATTGGCGCTTTTCCGTGCGATACCGGGAAGCGTGAGCATCTCTTCCATAGTTTTGGGAACCTTTCCGCCGAATTCTTCTTTGATTCTCTGTGCCGAGGCAAGGATATGCTTTGCCTTGTTGCGGTAGAAGCCGGTTTGCCTTATATCCTGTGCAAACTCAAGAGGACGGGCGTGTACATACTCGTCCAGCGTCTGATATTTTTTAAAAAGCGTCTTCGTCACTTCATTCACTTTTTTATCGGTGCATTGCGCAGAGAGCACCACTGCGACAAAAAGCTCCCAACGGGAGGAGTACTGAAGCGCGATACGCGGATTCGGAAACAGTTTTTTGAGCGCGACAACAAGCATAAGTGCGCGGCGCTTCTCGGCGGAAGACGGTTCATATACATGTTTTTTTGCGCCCATACCGCACCATAGTAACACAGGAGAACCGAGTAAGAAACACATTCACATGCGAGCATTCTCTGAGGACAAAAAGCTCCGTCCCCCGAGGAGGACGGAGCGTGTGCAACTACTTTTACTCCGGTTTATGAAACGGTGCGCGGAATCTTGGGGTTACCAATCGCGCACGCTTTCCCTCCGTACCCGTTCTCTCCGCGATGATACTTCCAGCGCGACCCCGCATAATATTTTGCGGCGATGACTACGCACGAACTGCTTCCTGCTGAAATTGCACGCGGCGGGACACCCATAAGTTCCGCATGGTCACGCACGTACATCGCAAGCGCGTGGAGCGCAGGTACGAGATGATAGGGGGATACGAAAGTGGTTTCCCCTATCGCGGCGCGAACCCTTGGCTCGTAGTCCAAATATACTGACGGGAGCATCTGAGCCCACCCCGCTCCACCGCCAAAACCGACCTCGCCCGGACAGGAAACCACCGCATGAGAAAGCGGCATCTGCGCACGCGAATTTCGCGTGCTATTTATCCCCGCCATTATCGCGCGGAACGCCTCGGCCTCACCGGGGATGCTCTTTACCGGCTGTTCATCTGCCGTTTGCGGAAAATAACGGCAGGTGCCGAGGAATGTTCCACGGCGTGTTTCCGCGGTAAAAATACCGAGGAGAACTGCAGGATCAACTCCACCCCCGGAGACAATGCTCACGTATGTCGCAAGCACATAGGCATCTCCCGAAGGAATGCTCCTCGGGGATTTCACAAACGCATACGCATCACCGTACCTTGCATATGCCTGTGCGATGTCTTTCATCTCGGCAAGCGAGAGCCCCTCCGCACAGAGCAGAAAGAAATCGGCCACGGGAAAAAGTTTTGTGTTCTCCGCGAACATGAACACCTCGTGCGTAGGAAGACAAGGGCCAACAAGGCCGAGCAGGGCTGCTTCTCGCGCACGCACTGCCGCAAGCGGTGTACGTTCAAGCCTCCACACCTCTTCATATGTCCACCCAATGGCAACAAGCCTCGCCACATCCGCTTGGCGAAACCGGAATGGTCCCGGAGAATCCACGTAAGAAAACGGAGAGTGTACCCTCGTGTTAGTTCTTTTTGTAGCGGCATTCGCGCCCAGGGTATTCTCCGTGGAAGGCGAGTACGCAAAAAAAACACATGTGCCGAGAAGTGCGGCGAAAAGCACCGTACACACTTTGGCTTTGGTGCGACCCAGAAACTTTTTCATCACCAGACTCCTTTTGTCTGTGAAAGGAACACTCCCTAGAAACCCTCTAGATACTTTATAACAAAAATGGTGTATTATGTCAAGCCCCTATGGTACATTTCTCTCGCGTTGGTGACACTTTGGGTTGTTAAGAAACAAGGCGAAGTTGTGAAGATGGTAAAAAACGGCTAAATCCGAATACCAAAGCACGAAATCCGAAACAAGCACAAATGACCGAAATTCAAATGACAGAAACCGTGTTTTGAGCATTTGCTATTCTGATTTTGAATTTGTTTCCCTCCGGAGGAGGGTCCTCCTTCGGAGGACGGGCTTCGTGCTTCGGATTTAAAATCTTTGCGCTGTGTAGAAAGAAAGTGTCACCAACGCGATGAGAATGTACAGTTCTTGCGGCGAGGCGAACTCACCCCATTACTGCACGCGGTACACTACATTTTTCCGCTCCACGACGACCGGCCACTTCATAAGCCGCGCGTAGCGGTACAGTTTGTCATTTGGATTAAAACAAATCGGCTTTTCTACCATCTCCAAAAAAGGAATATCCCCTTCTGTGTCCCCCACTCCGACCGAATTAGCGAGAGTCAGGTTCTCCTTTTCCATCGCACGCCGCACAACATTCGCTTTATTCGCGATTAAATGCAGGTCTACGATTTTCCCCGTGAACTTTTCGTCGGGTCCGGTCTCGTAAATTCTCCCGTATGTCTTGTGAAATCCCAGATTTTTGCAAAAATCTTCAAGAATGATTTTGGGCGACTGCGATATCGCGAGGAGAAAGTATCCCTTCTCGGCGAGTTCTTTCACAAGGTCGCGCGTGTATCGGTATACCCTATCTTTATGTTCAAGAGAAACCTTGCGCGCGCTCGCATGAAGCAGGGTATATGACACGCCCGGCAGGTAGGTGCAGAACGCCGACACCACGCCGTTTATATAGACATCGTATTCACCTTCTCGTGCCTGCCATTGCTCATGTGCCTTTTCATAGATGTGTCGTGCCTGCGGAGGAAACGCGCCAGTCTTTACGAGATCCCGCACAAGCTCTTCTATCAAACTGGAACGGAAAATGGTCCCGTCAACATCAAAAATGGCGACTTTCTTTCTCGTGGTACGTGAGCGCGCCATATGTTGACTATATTACCGCCAACCGCGAGCGAGGAGAAACGAGATTTCGCATCCGTTGGACGCTTCATAGATAAACGACTGCTCTTTATCACACGACAAGAGCCGCATTTCCTGCGTGCACGTGACACCGAGTGACTCCTCTTGTGCCGCACCAACATCGGCGAAACATTCCTCGGAACTCTGTTCTTTGTCTACAGACGTGGTGCTTCCAAACGCGGCATAGAAGAGAACCCCAAAGGAAAGGAGCAGTACGCCGCTGATACATATGAGTACGATGCGCATAGGTTAAAAAAGCGGGGCTCCAGAGAACACCCTAAAAAGAGACCCGATGATAAAGGCGACCATGCCCACGCCAACGCTTGCGATGAGCAACTCCGCTGCCTGCCGAAAAAAACTTCGCTCAAGAAGTATCGCGCCATAAAACGAAAGCGCGTTAATAATTAAAAACACGACTCCGAACATCACCGCAAGCGCGATGTAGACATCCTCAAAAATAAAGAACGGTGCGACGAGCATCAGCACAACAGCCATGTAAGCGACGCCGGTATACATCCCCGCCCTCATCGGGTTTTTCGCCGCTTCATACCGCGCCTGCATATAGGCGGATGAGGCCATAGACAAGCTTGCGGCAACGCCGGTAATAAGCCCTGCGCTTGCGATAAGCGTATGCTCGTGGAGTGCAAAAGAAAAGCCGACGAGCGCGCCGGAAAGCTCCACGAGACCGTCATTCACGCCCAAAACGATGCTCCCCACAAACGTCACCCCACCCTCTTCCAGTTGTGTCACGAGCTCTTTTTCTTTGTGGAGCTCTCGTTCCAGAGCACGCTCCAACCCACGGCGTAGGCCTGGGTCGCTTATTTTTCCAAACGATGCTTCGTATTTTTTTGCTATTTTTTTCGTGCGGTCGGCAAGCACTCTCGCCACAAACACACGCCCCAAAAGCTTCCGGAGAAGTTTAAAAAAGAGAATTTCCAGTTTCGTTACCCTAAACTGTTTCTCGGGAGACAAGTTCCGCCAAAACAGATAATCCTCGTGAGCGTATTCTGCCATGCGCAAGAGCGCGGCGCGGAACCCAGCACTTGACTCGCTTTTGGCAAGGGCCTTGTAGGTACAAAAGTCACGATACAAATGATGGGCAAAATAGCGAGCGTCCATGTATAGAGTATATCGCTCCTCCGAAGATACGGCAAAATAATAAAGCCCCATTCCGACTGACGGAGTGGGGCTACGTACTCCGCCGAAGGCGGATCAGCCTTCGGCGGAAAAGGGACTCTAGTCCCGAGAGTCTTAGTGTTCTGAACTGACCTGCCTGCCCCGTAGTGAGCTGTGCTCTACTACTGGGGCGACACGGCGAACGCGAACCCGCCGTCACGATGCCACCTGCGGCCAGGTCTGACGTAGGACGCGCTGAGCCAGCGACCACCGACGTCACGGCGCGCGTCCAGCAAGCGAGGATCGCCGTCGGAATCGCTCATGGGTTCGTGCATGGCAACGATGTACCACAGCCCCATCGCTTCGATCTCATCATCCCTGAACTTCTCACGGATGAGGCAGGCCAGTTCGGCGTTCGGGGTCACGAGCTTGCGTTTTTTAGCCTCGTCGCGAATCTTCGCCGTGTCCAGGTCCTTGTCACCGAAGAAACTGCCCGGAAGAACGACTGTTTCGGTCGTCACGCCACTCGTCGGCTTGAAGTCCGTGGAACGGAGCACCTGCTTGGCATAGTCACCCACACGGAAGCCTTTGCTCTCGAGCCGGGTGATCCAGTCCTCGCCGGTCGTGCCATCGCTCTCGACCGAAAAGTAGATGACGCCGTCTTCCTCGCGCCAGGAACGTCCGGCGGCTCCATCCAAGATGCTCTGGTAGATGTCGGCGACTGCCATGGGATCACGCTTGCCGTCTGAAACAAGCATGTTAATTTTCGTCTGCAGTCTCCACAACCGCTCAAGCTGTGTGCCATTACTCATGGCTTTCTCCTTGTAAAATACAGTAACCCCGTTACTCACGGAGCTTCCTCTAATCCGAGGAGGAACCAGTGACCTCGTTGGTCATAGCGAAAAGAGGCCCAGGTTTTAAGCCACTTTTCGCTATGACCAATCGCACATCTTAATCAAGGAACTATGTCTGCTATCATTCACCTAAACGCCATATTTGTCAAACACCGGTAAGGCGAACTCAGCGGCTTGGCACCGCCATGGGTACCTGTAAAAAGCCGCTGTTCCTCCGAGGAGAACAGCGGCTTTGCTCCTTTTTGCGTCAATTTGATGCGCTTCGTGCCAACATCTCGCGGAATGCATTTCCGTCCGAGACGGTAAGGCGCGAGGAAGTAGACACAACCAACCCTTCATTTGGATAGGTATGCGCGGTCTCCAAATGGAGACTGTGCATACCCGACCGGGAGAAAAAAAGGAGTGTTTCCGGAGGGAACGGGGGGCGCTCAAGAAGAGCACTGGAGAAATCATGCGCAAGCCCCATGACAGGAGCATTGTCAGTTTGCTCAATCTTTCCCTTGAGCATTGCGACTTTTTTCAAGCTCTCGGGAGTGGCGCGAACAATACATCCGTGGAAAGAATACCGAAAGGGAGGGAAAGAAAAAGAAAGCGGATATCCTTTCTCTCCTTCAGTGCATGCAGGAAGAGAGATGCGGATGGTGCTCTCCCCCTTTCTGTGCGGTGGCTCAACGCAGGCAAGCATCTCCGTGAAGACAAACCCCTTCCCTATCTGAAAGGAAAAAAAGTGGCTTGCGCCGATAATCCCGAGCCGTATTCGGACTCCAGGAATGGGGTTGTCGGATATGTCTTTGAACAAGCACACATCCCCACCAAGTGTGACAGGGTCTTGAGAGATACAAAGACGGAGATCTCTCGCGGACTGATCCACGTATTCGTTCAACGCTCACCTCCTTGTATCGGGTGGCCAAAAAGGAAAAAGTACTCGGGGTTGATTCTAGTGTATATCTTTAGCACGAAGAAATTTTTTTGTCAAAATCTGTGGATAACTGCCCCAAATTAAGGAGTCCGTGTTTGAACGGGCGACTATAATTTCCCTTCCATCAAAGTATGCGCTTCTCTGTAGCGATATCAATACACATTCACCGGTGCCGTACGACGAGGCCCGCCCCAACCACGCGCCGTAAGCTCGGAAATGATGCACCCGTTTGTCGCGGTGGTCGTAAGGAAAGGAGTACGCGGGCAGGTCATGATTTTTACTATCATCGTGCACTGTTTCCCTGCCGATGCTTTCGCGGCTTCTATAAGATCCTTTTGACAGACATTGGTCGGTACGGGGCTGGGCTGTTTCTTCGCGGGAAACCGGAGCGCACTACCGTCCTCTCCTTCCTCCACATTCAGCGGAGGAGAACCGTTTTCAAAATCTTCTTCACCTTCAATTACCTCCTCTGTCTCCGGGCGGGAGAAGGGCATAAGTGGCTCCCGTTCACGATTCCGTACCACATCTTTTATCAGTTCTCTTCTTTCTAGCGCGTTCTTTTGCCGTTCAATGATTTTTTCATCAATTTCTACCGGCGAAAGAACTTCCGTTCGTATCTCTCTCATCTCTCGCGCCCGCAACAGCGCATTCTCCAATCCTTCGCGCGCGGCTTCGGGAACGTTCTCCCGCACCCGCTCCAATACTTCCCTATGGCGCTCTGTTGCCCGTTCAAGCACTTCGTCTGTAGCCTCTCCCGCTTTTATTTTCCGCGCGATAAGAGAAACCTCCTCTCCAAATGCGGCGTACTTGTCATATTCTTTGAGGCGCTCGGCGACTTCCTGCTCTCGTTCAATACGACGCTCTGTGGTATCTTCTTTCCGCTCTGCCTGCCGCTCTGCGGCTACAGCGCGGCGTTCGGCAATGTCAGAAAAAAGCTCGGCGGCGCGTTCAGGGTTCTTCTCGGCAATGACTCGCATAAGGGCGATGTGATTTTCTACAAAGCGGTCACGGGCCGCCCGGATATTCTCCCGTGCTTTTTCAGGTACGCGTTCTATCACCGTATCAAGTACACTGGAGTGCCGTGCGGCCTGCTCGGCAAAACGCGTTTGCGCGTCTTCATCTCCCGAAAGTTCTGCCTCCACTGATGCGTTCTCAAATGCGGTTTCATACTCCCCCACAAGTATTTGTGCGCCCTCTTCATCTGTGTCCGCTATTTCGCGTGCTTCAGAAAGGCGCTCTTCTGCGATTACCGTGAGACGCTCTGCGCGTGCTTTCTTGCCGAATGCAAAAAAAAGACCCATGCGTTCAAAAAAACGATCGGCGGCATAGAGAGGGTTCCCTGGGGTCACTCCGGCAGGAGCAATCGCCGCGGCATCCTCTTCTACGGACGGAACCGCCTCCTGGGCAGACACCACCCCTACCAGAAAAAAAACCGTGCACAGCGTCGCAATCGCGAGTGCACAAGGAAGAGAATACTTATGTGCAGATAGGGAAATCATAATCCATTGTTATTATTAGATGATTAAAATTGACAGTGTATATATTCTTTGATTGTAGCGTGCAGAGTACCACAGAGGAAATGACACCTCTGTGGATAGAATATGCCTTTATACTTTCCCGTGCACGGCAAGATAGACCGACACGAGGGCGGCGGTTTCCGCACGGAGTGTGAGCGAGCCGAGAGAAGAGAGCACAAAACCTGCGCGGCTCGCCTCCTCCTCTTCTTCTCTTGTCCACCCGCCTTCGGGGCCGATGAACACTCCGACTGTTGCATCCGCGGCACATGGTTCCACGGAGATATCTTTTGCCCTTGCCTCCGTGGAGAAGAAAAGGGATGCGGAATGTTTTTTCGCGTCCTGAACCGCCTCGGCAAAAGGACGCGGTTCGCTCACGCCAGGAATGACCCCTCTGCCCGACTGCTCTGCCGCCTCCTTCACTATCTTGCGGAGGCGCTCCAGGTTGAGTCCTGTTTTTACGGTGCGTGCGGTCACAAGCGGCCGAATCTCCGCCACTCCCGCCTCGGTCGCTTTCATCGCGGCGTATTCAAAATTTTCGCGCTTCAAGACCGCCACATATAAAATGACGCGCCGTGATGGTTCACATTCATTTTTACGCTTCTTCTCAAGTACAACCTCTATCTCATTTTTCCCAAAAGAAGTAATTGCACCTTCCGCGTCATATCCCGCGCCATCGCCGAGAACGATGCGCTCACCGGTTTTAAGACGGAGGACGCGGACAATCTGGTGCACGATATCACGATCGCGGAGCGTCACCCGCCCCGTGTCTAAATCAAAATCTCCGAGAAATCTATTCTGCCGCATATATCACACATATATACCTGTGGATAACTCACCGCAAGCCCGCCGCGTTTGACGCGGGACCGTCCCCGCCTACGCTAAAGCTACGGACGGGCAGGCTTGTGGTTGGTTTTTTACAGATGTTTAGCTCGGCACAACGAACGTGCCGTCCTTACAGTTGTCTTCTTCGTTCACCTCGGCTATCTCGTCATTGCTATCCACACAAATACGATAGGTATAAGTCCCCGTTGCCCTTGGGTACCAATTACCAGGCCAGCTAATCATGTCTTCTTCGCCAGGCTCAAGGTCCCGATCATTACCGTTTTCTTCACGCGGCGTGAGCATGGTGTTGTTGGCTTGGGGGATGCCATCAACTATGAGCTTAAACTTCGGACTTGTCGCACGGCGCACACCGGTATTTTTCACAGTCGCGGAAAATGTCATGCGTGTGCCGATAGTAAGGGAGGCGGGCGCAGATGCCGTGCTCGTCACGACCATATCTGCGTTGTCAGCTTTCCCAAGCACGGTGAATTCTTTCGTCTCGCAATTATTTTCCTCCAATGTTTCCTGAAGCACTTTCGCCGCATCGGCGCATATCGCGAATGTATGCATGCCCGAGGTTTGTGTCCATGCGTTTTTCCAAATGAAAGGACCTGTCTCCTGCCCTATCCCAAGCGGAATGACTTCTTGCGGAGAAAATGAGAGCTCAAACTTCCCGTCATTGCCGACATCAATGTAAAGCACCGCCGATGTCAGATCAAACGAACGTTCAGTGCCGTTGTTCTTTATCATTCCGGAAAAACTCAAAGAAGCCCCTTCAAAGAGTGGCGCACCGTAATACGACACAGTGTGCGCGACATAGTCAGGATGCGCTCCCGGGAGCGGTGTTTCTTCTGCTTTAGACTCCGGTTCCTCTACGGGGGTGGGGGCGGCTGGCGGCAGTATCTCCTCTGTAGGTTCCGCGGCACACGCACCAAGCGAACGTACCGTGACACCGGATGTCTCTGCAAGACAAACGTTTTTATATGTCATGCCGTTTTCTCCGCACACGGGTGCAGATTCTTTTGAGCATGTGGGGGTTGTCTTTTTTGCAGGAGCCGAAACAGCGGATGCAGATACCGGCGTGGGAGCAAGCACGAGCGTCTTCTCTGCAGGGGCGTTGAGAAACGCGTCTTCGGCGGCGGCGATACTCGTCGTCGCATCTTCCATACTCTGCCAGAGAGCCGCTATCTCCGAGAGTTCGTAGAGCGGGCGCGAGAAAGCCACGCGTAGAGCGCCTTGTTCCCCCTGCTCCTCCGTACCTTTTTTCTGTGAGAGTACGCCATACGTACCGATGCCACCGGCAAGGAGGACGGCAATGAGCACCCCTGGAGAAAAAAAGCGATAAAAAAGAGACATGGCGTTGCTTAGCGTAATGATACCAAAAGAAGGCCCTGCGGCAAAGCCGCAGGGCCTTCTTTCTCAAACGTATCTTACTTCACTACCATGCGCTCTATAACCGCGCTCTCTACGGGACGGTCTTCTGCGCCGGTCGCAAGATTTTCAATCTCGCGCACTACCTCCATGCCGGAGATTACTTTCCCGAACACGGTATGTTTTGTGTCCAGAAAATTGTTGTTGGCGACGTTAATGAAAAACTGACTGCCGTTCGTGTTGGGCCCTGCATTCGCCATCGCAATCGTGCCAATGTCGTTGCGGTTTTCCGCGTGAATCTCATCCCCAAACTGATACCCGGGCCCCCCCGTGCCCCAGTATGCCTGCTTCGTGTCATCTTTTGAAAGCGGGTCCCCTCCTTGAATCATGAACCCTTTGATGACGCGGTGAAACTTTGTTCCGTCATAAAAACCGGCGCGGGCAAGCTTCAAAAAATTTTCTACTGTTTTGGGCGCCAGTTCAGAAAAAAACTCTATCGTCACCGGGCCATGGTTTGTCTCCACTACTGCTGTGGATGCGGCTGGCTCTGCCGAAGATGCCGGCGCGGCTGTGGTATTTTTTGTAAACATAATGGGTATTTCTAACGCATCATCGTGCTCGGGCAAGCCCGAAGGGTTATCTTTTTTTGCTATGAGCGCGCCGCGTTCGCCGTACGAGGGCGTCGTAAACGTGAGCGTCCCCTCAAAAGGCACAAACTCCTCTGTCATCCAGTCACTCTGTGCTTGGGCATAACCTTCTGCGATAATCTTTCCATCCCAATCCACAAGCACGAGAGGAAACGACGCTTCAAAAAACCATGTCCCACGCGCTTCGCCACGGACGGTAAGCGGGCTCGTAATGACCGCGCCCGGTTGCGGAGCGTCAAGGCGTATGAGATCTGCTTTTTCGTTCGCATTACCGATGTCTTCCACGAACAACTGTCCGTCAGCCGTTCTACACTGTCGTGGATAGCTTTCCATTATAGGGTTGCCTGCGTCGGCGCACTCTTTGAAATTTGTAATCGCGCCTGCGTCAGAGCCGTTCTGTAGCAACGGAACAAAAAAGAAATAAACGGCAAAAAGCGCCGTAGCTCCCGCGAATAGTGTGATAAGTAATTTCATGGTTGTGAATTATTACTGGCTATCTCCCCTATCTTCACCTGCTTCTTTTTTAAAATCAAGAGAAAGCGAGTTGATGCAATACCGCTTCCCTGTGGGCGTGGGACCGTCATGAAAAAGGTGCCCGAGGTGCGCGCCGCACTTCGCGCATTGCACTTCCGTGCGGTGCATTCCGGCACTATCGTCCGGTACGAAGCGTACATGCGTGGCACTCGTGCAGTCGGAGAAGCTCGGCCAGCCGGTGCCGGAGTCAAACTTTGTGTCTGAAGAAAAGAGTTCGTTCCCGCATGCTTTGCAGAAATATGTACCCTTTCGCTTCTCATGCACATACGCTCCGGAGAACGGTAGCTCTGTCCCCTTCTCGCGGAGAATATGATGTTCTTCGGGGGTGAGTTTTTCGTCCATACAATATCAAGAAGTGTACCATAAAAAAACCGCCTTCTTGGTGTTTCCATGATGAAGGCGGTAAATTGGTTGCAAGGAGTGTCGCATCAGCTGTCGTTGGCAGGGGGGGGGTACGGTCGTGAGCATCAAGAACATGTCTGATAGATGCTCAACGAGTGCGAGTCGCCCCTTATGGTCAAGTTCGCTGACACATGACAACCCGCGGTGGGCGAGAAATTCCGCGATGGACGGAGAAGAAGAATTGCGCACATCCAAGTCGCGCCGCACGCGCTCCGCGCACTCAAGAATCCTGTCCGCGTCCGCGCTGTCGGAATGTTCTGCGGATGAAATGCGGGGCTTTGTTGTTTGAGATGTTTGCATTTGAGTCCGGTCTCCGTGTTGGAGGGGTATACTGCGACACCGTATGGTGTCGCAGGTTTGGCGGAGTGCCGTACTAGCTGTGAAACCAGATGCCGTTCACCGGGCCGCCATACTCCTCCTTCCCGGGAACAGGTGCGTCGTCGGGGACGATGGAGTAGTCCGCGTTCGGAAAACATTTCGGAATGAAGTTGGAAACGAGAACCGAGGGAAAATCGTTCGGTTCCAGTGCGGTCTCCGTGGGGTTCCAGAGATAGAGCACGCACGGGCCGATTTCGGCGAGGGCTTTGCGCTTCGCACGATTCGCGAGCGTATCACGCAAGAGTTCAAACACGCGCCGCACTTCGCCCTCGCGTTCGCCGGGCGGGGTGGCGAAGCTCATGAAACCGCGGTTTTTCTTCGCCGATTCCATCTCATCCGAAATCCACTTCATGAAGTCATGGGGAAAGACCTTCTGCCTGTTCATCTTCCTTCCACCCCCGCACTGAACCTTCACGGTCCGCACAGTGGGAGGAAAGGATTTGCGGCACAACGTGCGGAATTGGCGAGTGTACATTTCATCACTGATGACGAAAATCTTCGTCACACCGCCCCTCACAAACTCCTCAAACTCCTTGGGGTTCGCAAGCGCGCGGTGGAGCCGCTTCAGGCCGTGGTAAAACAGGTGCTTTTCTGCTTCGGTGAGCGTCACAATGCTTCCCATGGGGTGCCTCCTCTTTCCCGGTATGGGGGTTGGGCTGGTCCATCCTCTCTTATTTTCAATAGCTACCTATCCTCAATCATATCATTATTTTAAAGAAAAGTCAATACTTACTGCGGGGACCCTCCCGGAGTTCTGCTCCGCATCAAAATATTGACTTCCCGCGGAGAAATGGCATACTTTTGAGAGAATTTCCTCGAACATTCTTTCCTTGCCCCTCTCTCGCAAAAAGGCGGCTATGCGTTTTAAGAAAAAAATGGCTGTGGTGTGGAGGTGGATAGACCACACCCTGACCACCTACGTTCGGCTCAATGTAGTATTCCTCGTAACGTTCCTCATTCTCGCCATTGGGGCACTCTTCTTTCTCGTGTTCCTAAAAAAACTGAAGGGTTCACAACTTGTCTTGTTTGTGATTGTCATATCGGCGTGGGTTTTCTTTATCGCTACCCACTACTGAGAAGAATTACTACTCCCTCGCAGAAAAACCCGATAAAGACCAGTCGCACCGGCTTCTTCAGAGAAACCGGTGATTTTTATAGAGCCGAGCGCATCAGGTTACGAAAGAGCCCTCTGCGTTGGCGTACAAAAAGCCCCACACCTATTTGGTTTTTTGGAAACCAAATAGGTGTGGGGGTAAAACTTACTTCGGAATCGACGAAAGAACCGTAACGTGCCCCATCTTGCGTCCGGGACGACGCTCACGTTTCCCGTAGAGATGAAGCTTCGCCTTAGGATCGCGAAGAAGGTGCTCCCACTTGTTCGCCTCATCGCCAAGGAGATTACTCATCACCCATGCCGAATGCGGGGTTGGATCTCCAAGGGGGAGGTTACACACCGCCCGGACATGCTGTTCAAACTGGCTTGTGACACACGCATCTATCGTCCCGTGCCCCGAGTTGTGCGGACGCGGTGCGAGTTCATTGGCAAGCACCTGTCCATCCTTCGTCACGAACATTTCCACAGCGAGAAGCCCCACGACATCCAGCTCGTCTGCGATGAGAAGCGCGATGTCTATTGCCTCCTTCTCTATCCTCTCGTCTATGCTTGTCGCTGGCCATCGTGTCTCGGAGAGGATGCTGTTCTTGTGCGTGTTTTGGACGACGGGATAAAACTTCATGTCTCCGTCAAAATTCCGCGCGACGATAACCGATATCTCACAAGCGAGATCTACCTGCGTTTCAAGAACGCACGGGACGCTTCCGAGCGCGAGAAATGCCTCGTGGAGTACACCGACATCGGGAACAATCCGTTGACCCCTGCCGTCGTATCCCATTCGCCGTGTTTTCAAGACGGCGGGGAAAGACGCGCACCCAGAAAAAATTTCTGGAAAAGACGCGCGATAATTGAGTGCGTCGTGGGCATCGTTTATCCCCACGGTGCCTGCGAAGGGAATTTGAAGATTCAAAAACAGTTTCTTTTCTTCAAAACGGTCTTGCATAATGCGGAGCACCTCTGCCCCCGGGCGCATGGGAATCACTTTCGCAATCTGCTCCACGAGCGGGACGGGGATATTTTCAAACTCAAGCGTTGCCACGTTCGCAAGGCGTGTGAACATGTCGAATGCGTCAGGGTCTTCGTACGGCGCCTTGATTGGATATGCCGCCACATCCATCGCCGGCGTGTCTCCTGGAGGAGACCAGATAACCGTGCGGTACCCTAGTCGCGCCGCGGCAAGCGCGGTCATCTTGCCGAGTTGGCCAGCACCGAGAATGCCGATGCAGGAACCTGGCGGAATGCACACGGATTGACTCATGAATACCTCCTTTACGTTGTGGAGTGTCTTTTTCTATGTACGTGTATCTAGCTGGCACTCTGAATCAAAAACAACAAAAAGTCAATGTTCGCAAGGACGTGTTCGCAAGGACGGTCCTTACCCCTGTTTTTCCACAACCTTATCCACATTTCACGTTGCGGCATGTGGATAACTAACCGCAAGGACCGTCCTTACGGTTTTTATTCGTAGCGAAGCGCTTCAATCGGACTTTTTTTGGCCGCCTTGCGAGCGGGGTAAATGCCGAAGATGAGTCCGACTGCCGCAGAGATTGAGAATGCGAGTATCGCTCCGGAAAGCGGAAACGCAAAAGACCAGTCCACTTCCATCACTACGCGAAGCACCCACGCGACAAGAAACGAGAGCGCCGAACCGAGCGCAATCCCTATCACCCCTCCGGCGGCAGTGAGAAACACCGCTTCAATGAGAAACTGGAGAAGAATGTTTTTCTCGGTCGCACCGAGGGCTTTCCGAAGGCCGATTTCTTTAGTGCGTTCGGTGACAGAGACAAGCATGATGTTCATGATGCCGATACCGCCCACGACGAGCGCGATAGCAACAACAGACGAGAGAAACACCGTAAGTGTGCCGATAATTGTTTTGATTTGCGCCACGAGGGCCTCCTGTGTGACCACAAAAAAATCGTCTTTCTCCGGGTCCGTGATGCCGTGGGCCTCGCGGAGCGTCGTCTCTATATCCACAACGGTTCGCGCGATCGCCTCGGGAGACGAGGCGCGCGTCATTATCTCGTGGTAATAGTTAATCCCCAAGAGATAGTCGCGAGCAGTCGTATAGGGCAGGATAACCGAGCGGTTAAAGTTTATGAATGCCACCTGCCCTTTATCAGGGTAGACGCCTGCAACACGAAATTTCTTCCCTTTGATGCTTATGAGCTCGCCAAGAGCACCTGTGTCGCTCCCAAACAGTTCTTCTGCAACATCATAGCCAATGACCGCCAGTGCCGCACGCGCGCGGATGTCGGCATCGGTAAAAAGGTCTCCTACTTCGGGATAGACATTGAAAAGCTCTGAGAAAAATTCTGCCGATGTGCCAAATACATCCGCGCGATACGTTTCGCTTCCGGCGGATACTGCTCCGGGGACAAGAAGCATTGGCATCGCGGCGGTGAGATCAGGTACCAATGATTTATTGCGTAAAAGCTCCAGCTCGCGGTCTTTGAGAGAGTCTGAAAGGAGCGCCGCCCCCGCGTCCGCAGGCCCGCGGGGCTCTTTCCCCGGGCGCACGATAATCATCTCGCCACCGAGCCCGCCTATCTCTCCTAAGATGAGGTTTTCCGCCCCGCGGCCAAGCGACATCATGAGCATTATCGCGGCAATACCGATTACAATACCAAGTACCGTGAGCGCGGCGCGCCCTTTGTTTGCAGTAACACCCTGCATCGCAATTTTGAAATAGTGACGGACACTCATGGATTAGGTAGTAGAAGGTTAGGAATTAGCTGGTAGGGAAAAAGAAAAACTAAAATTGGCTTCTCACTTTTCGCTCGGATAATTTCTCTACAAGCTACCTGTCTGCGTAGGCGGGCAAGCTCAAGCTATTTTCTAAACTCAAAGCGACGGGCTTCAACTTTCGTATCGCTTACCAATGCCCCGTCTTTCATATGCAAAATACGTTCCGCATATTCTGCGGTGTAGGTTTCGTGTGTGATAAGCACTATCGTCTTGCCTTTCTCGTGGAGCGTGCGGAGTACCGCCATAACCTGCGCCCCCGAGAGAGAATCAAGATTCCCCGTCGGTTCATCGGCGAAGATGACGCGCGGGCGCGTCACGAGTGCCCGCGCAATCGCGACGCGCTGTTTTTCTCCGCCCGAGAGGCGCGAGGCATCGTAGCTCGCCCGATGGGAAAGACCAACCGCATGAATCGCTTCATCTACCCGCGCGCGCCATTCTCCTTCGGGCACACGAGAATAGAGAAGCGGGAGCGTGACGTTTTCAATGACCGAGGCGCGAGGAAGAAGATTAAACATCTGAAAGACAAACCCCATTTCTTCGTTCCGGAGCCGCGCCTCCTCATCACGTGAGAGTCCTTTGGTGCTCGTACCGCGTATGCGATATTCCCCGCCGGTTTCTTTATCCAAAAGGCCGAGGATATGAAGGAGGGTGGATTTCCCAGAACCGGACGGACCCATGATGGCGACGAACTCACCTTCGTTAATAGAAAAAGACACGCCGCGAAGGGCGCGGGTTGTGTCGGAAAATATGCGCTCCACATTCTGTACTTCAATAATCGCCATAAAAAAATCTTCTCAAACTCCTCAAGGACCGTCCTTGCCCCTGTTTTTCCCCAAACTTATCCACATTTAACGCTACGGCATGTGGATAACTAACCGCAAGGCCCGTCCTTACGATTCTCTCTAGTGCGAGAAGAAAGAAGATCTTTTCAAGGGTAGCTCGCGTTCAAAAGTAATGACAGAGGCTCCTGCCTTAAGGCCGGAAAGTATCTCTACAAGCCCGTCGGAGCCGCGAAGGCCTGTTGTCACGGGCAGTTCAGCAATCTCTCCGTCCCCGTGGAGAATACGCACATGCTCTCTGCGAGCGCCCGCCTGTTCAGACGGGCGTGTTTCCACCGCGCGTTGCGGAAGCGCAAGCACCTGCGCCCGAAAGTCTGTTTCTATCTCAATGTCTGCGGTCATGCCTGCGCGCACGCCTTCTGTGTCGCCTTCAAAGTGGAGTACGGTCTTATACGCCGGCACACCCTCAAACATCGTCGCGGCTGGCTCTAGAGAGCTCACTCGTGCCGGAAATGCGCGCGTCGCGCCATAGGCGTCAAGCGTAATCTCTGCCTGCTCTCCTACGGAGACCTTGGAAATGTCAGCCTCGGGTACATATGCTTCAATCTTAAAATGCGCTGTGGAAATGAGCGTCACCGCAGGCGTACCTGCGCCAAGAAACCCTCCCACCGTACCGGAAACGTGTGATACCGTGCCAGAAAATGGCGCGCGGAGCACTGTCTTTCTAAGTTCTGTCTGCTTCCCCTCTTCTCGCGCACGCGCATCGGCAACACGCGCCCCTTCCGCACGAAGCGTTTCCTCTGACGCGCCCGCTTCCGCGAGCGCACGCTCACGTTCGGCAACATTTTTTGCCGACGCGCGTGCACGCACGGTGCCTGTTGCAAGTGAGAGCGCCGAAATCTCGGCATTTATAGAAGCACGAGCGGCGGCACCATTTGCTTTGTAACCTTCAATCGTTGTTCCCGAAAGCGAACCGACAGTGAGGTCGTTAGTCGCTTGTGCAACAAGGTCTAAAAATTCTTTAACCTCCCTGAGACGTGTCCCCGAAGCTTCCGCGCGAACAATGAGTTCGCTTCCAGAGACACCAAGGGGACTTAGCATGCTCCACTCTACAAGACGCGATTCAAGATGTGCGCGTTTGAATTCAATCTGTTCCTTGAGCGAAGACAAAAACACGAGCGACGGATAAGGAGTTCGTGGATTTTCAAAAAGAATATCCGTTTTGTTCCGTATCGCATCGTCTGCTGTGGTGTAGGCATCAGTGAGCGCATTTCGGAGTGCTACCTCTGCTTCTTCTAAACCTATGATTGCATCACCGACACGGGCATCTTTTACCGCGAGCTCCTCGGGGCGCGCGCCACGGAGAAGCTCGGCATACTGCGCCTCGGCGGCGGCGCGCGCCGCAGATGCCTGAAGGAGCTCTGTGCGGAGCGTGTCTGCATCAAGAGATATGAGCACCTGACCTGCGAGAACCGCATCCCCCGAAGAAACGGACACGGATGCGGCCCGCCCGCTGCGCTCAAAGGAAAGTTCTGCCTCATCTTCGGGCTCCACACGACCCGTCACAAGAACCGTCTGCCGCACATCGTGAAGTTCCACGGTAGCAAACTCATAGCGTGCATCACTTTCCGAAGGTTTGAGGAGAAACCATCCGGAGACAATAACGACAAGCCCGAAGGGAATATAGAGTACTGGCTTTTTTAATATAGAGAAGAGTGTACGCATAGCATGGAAACTGTGCCACGAAACGGGACTGATTGCAAGCAGTAGCACGGCACTATAAAAAACAGCGCCTTGCGTAAGGCGCTGCGAACTTCTCCGCACAGTGTCAGAGGGTCAAAGGAACAGGGCTAAGGACTAAGTTTCTAAGGACCGGAGTCCAAAGCGACTTAGCGTTGAGAACTACTTGCGAACGCCCGCGAACCACCAGCGGTCGCTCCAGCGACCGTCGCTGTGGATCCAGTAACCGCCGCTACGGTTGACGCCCACATCGCGCTTGCCGCCCCAACAGCTGAACACAGCGTAGCACCAGTTGCCCTTGTCGTCTTTCCAGTGAGTGCAGTGGGGCTTCTCGTCAGCGAAGGCGGGATCGGCTTCATTCACGCGGGCGACGGAGATCGGGTCAGCGGGTTTGAGGCCACGTAGCTCGAACTCTTTTTCGAGGTCATCATCGGAGATGGAACCGTTGCGCCCCGAGAGATCGGGTTTGAAGAACACGACCTCGACTTCATCGCCCATACCTTCAGGCATCGCATCCACAACAGTGCGTTCCGTGTACTGCGTGCGACCAGTGGCTTCGATCGCATCTTGCTGAGATCGGTCGCGATTCACTGTGACCTTGCGGACGATGAGGGTCGAGAACACTTCAGCGCGTTCGCGGAAGGGCGTAAACATCATCATTCCGAGGTTCTCGGTGCCGAGAACCTGTTGAGCGACATCCGAGGTGATCTCGGAACGATGCTTGCGCATCGCGTCGCGGAGTTTGCCCACGGCGTTTTCGATTTGGCCGTCGGTCATTTCGGCTGCAGTCATGATCGATGTCATGGTGTCATCCTTTCGGTTTCCTCTAATCCGAGGAGGAACCAGTGACCTCATTGGTCATGGCGAGGAATGGCCTAGTTTTAAGCCACTTTTCGCTATGACCAATCGCAAGTCTTATCAAAGAACTGCTCATACTTATATCTTACAAACTAGAGTTTGACAATGAAGAACGAGGTTACTGGGTGAGGCGCGCAAGCGGAGAATCCGCCGGCGAGGCGAGAACCACTATCTTCGTCCGACGAATACCGAGGTTGAGCGCATCCTGTTTCGTGGGCATCCACACATCCATGTAGTCCTTTTTGCGGGGATGCATGCGATCGTCAACAACGAATATCTTGTTGCCGAATACTTCAGGGATTTGTACCCGAGTACCGAACGGGAGAAAGTTCGTCGCCACGATACCATCGCGTACAGTGTTGCCGGTTGCGGTAATAAACGGTGTATCGTCTGTTTCTTCTGGCGTAGAAGAATACGCGGTAAGCCACACCTCGTGCGACTCTACGGGCTGTGATAGTGTAAATACTTCCGCCGTTTCAGGCGCCGCCGCAAGGGCAGTATTGAGGTATGAGTTCACCGGCGCATCAGTATAAGAAAGGCCGGAAACAGACCCTAAAGACAGCAAAATAGTGAAGACAATGGCTATATTCATAGGCGTAACCCCGATACTACAAGGGCCTTTAAATATAGCATTTTTTGAGCAAAAAGTCAAGCACTTTTCGCCCGTTCTCTCGCATGAAAACATGTGCCCATTCTGGCACGTCAAAGACCCTTTTCCCTGTGGAAAGAGGGTGTGGAAAAGTAGGGGCAAGGACGGGCCTTGGGGAGGAGCACTTTAGAGTACGATTGCGGAGGCAATCAGAAAATAGACAACCAAACTTGCGAGGTCTTGGATAATGGTTGCAAGCGGGCCCGCGCCAAGCGCAGGGTCGGTGCGCTCACGGTAAAGAAGCGACGGGATAATCACCGCCAAGAAAGGAGCGACGGAGAGGTTTATGAGTGTGGAAAGCCCTATCGCAAGGGCGATGTCTTTAGAGTGAAGCCACAAAAGCGCGCCAGCGTACAAGAGCAGTCCGAAAATAACACCGAGACCCACCCCCACAAGTGTTTCTTTTGTCAAATACTGGAGGAAACGAATTTTCCCTTCCGCAAGGTTTCGCACATAAATAGTCTCCGTCTGGGTGCCGACTGCGTCACTCAAATAGACGATGACCGGGATGAAGAATGCGAGGCGTATATCCGTGGCGAGGAGCGCCTCAAACCGAGAGACGACAACGGAGGTCGCGAGTCCGCCGACAAGCCCCAGCGCAAGCCACGGCACGCGCTTCCCCAAGAGATGCGCCGCTGTTTCGCGTCCCACGTTTTCAAGAAAAGAGTTTCGTGTACTGCTCATGGTTGTGTCTTTCTATTATACCGCCCTTCGGTAATATTTCACGAGGAGTGCTATGCCTGCAAAAAACGCGAGGACCCACGCGACGAGAAACCCCCCGCCTCCGACATGAAAAGACCCCGAAATTACAAGTCCGAAGAGAAACGAAAGAAAAAAAACGCTCATCCCGCCGAAAAAGAGAAGCCATTTTCTTTTCCGTTTTTTGTAACAGAGGATTGCAAGAAAGAGAAACAATCCCCCGAAAACGATTGATGCGAGAAGCGTGAGAAACAGAATCACGATAAGGGAAACCACCAGTGCGCCGATTGTTTGGCTCAATGATTCACCAAATGCGCGTCCGAATTGTGCAATTACATTGTTCATCGTAAAAACAAGAACGCATTATTCAAATACCCTCTTGTAAAGCCGAGCAAAATAAGGAAACCAGAGTCCGAGCGCGATGACGCCGAAAAGAAACGCGCCGAGCTGAAACATAACGTGCGCGCCAGAAAGGTAGGCGAACGCAAACGCAAATGGCGTAATACCTGCAATTGTCGCCACAACATAGGGGCCAAACCGTATGAGGTCAAACAGTCCGAGAAAATAACTCACGAGGTCTATGGGCAAAATAATGCGCAAGAGAATCACCCCAAAGAACATGTGGTGCGCCGGAACGATATGCGCCATTCTGGCCAGTTTTTTTCCGCTCATAAGACGATGGACGAGCGGGTGTCCGTAGCGGCGTGCAAGAAGAAACGCCACCATCGCGCCGAGCACCCATGCGACGATAGAGAGAAGCGCGGCAAGAAAACTCCCCCAGAGCGTAACCGCAACGGGCATGAAAAGAAGAAAGTCAAAAATGGGTATAATGACGGCCACAGTGGCAACGACGATATACACCGCCATGCCGAGCAGTCCGAATTGTCCTATGGAGCGCACAAGTGTATCTTCATACGCGCCCGCAAGACGCCCCGCGAGTACAAACAGTGCGAGGATACAGAGAACGACCGCGATTTCCCAAAAATATGTTTTATAGAACTTCATGACGTCGCGAGTACGAAGAAAATCTGTGTATTGCTATTGTACCAAATGAAGAAGAAAATTATAGTGGAATCGCATACCATACGCAGAGAACAAGGGAGTATAGACCCGCGTATTTCTTTGTAAAAACATCGTGGGGGGTGTATTTCTAGGGCTTGAGAAAAATGCTAGGATTGAGACTATGGCGAGGGCAAAAAAACGCAGTCTAGACCGGCGTGCATTTTATACGGGGCGCTCACTCATTCGTTTATTCTCCTCCGACAAAAAAAATACTGTCGTCAAAGAAACAAAGATGCGCGCTATCAAGGTAGCATTCATACATAATGAAAGACGCATCCATGGGGGCATGCACACGGGGGCCGCGCAGATTAACCAACTCATGGCGCACTCCCTCGCCGCTGTGGGCGTGCACGTCCGCCACTTTTACCCGCGCCATCAATTGACCGACACGCCGGTGCACCTGCGAGGCATTGCCAATATCCTTTTCTTTTATTCCATGCTTGAGCACAAAGATAAGATGCTCAAATTTGATATTATCCAAGGAACCACGTATACGCCTCTTCCTTTTCTTGCGTTCAACGTACCAGTAGTGTGTCACTTCGGTTCAACCATCCGCGGTTATCTTTCTTCGGTACCGCGCACAAAACAGCTTATCAAGGAAGAGCGCCGTGTATTTAAGGAACTCGCACATCTCAACATCATTCCCGCGTTAGACCTGCACACATTTCGCCCCATGGAAGATATCGCGGATATAGAAGCTGTAGCGGCATCAAAGGCACATGTTTGTATTGCCACATCAGAAAAAGTACGGCGCGAACTCATGGAAATGGGAATTCGCGAAGAACGCATCAGGGTCATTCATAATGCGATAGAAGATTATTGGTTTTCCGGAGAACTGCCGGCAACCACCAACCCACCGCACTTGGTTTTTCTTGGTCGGCTCGGAAATGATGTCTTCACGCTTAAGCTCAAGGGATTCTCTCGTCTTGTGAACTTCTACCGCGCGTTCCCCGAAGTTCCAAAGACAACGATTTGCATGACCATGAACAGGAAACTTAAGGAGTGGCTTCGTGTCGCATTCCCCAACCACTATATGTTTGTAAATCTCCGCAAAGACCTTATCCCGGGGGCTCTCGCGCCTCGCTTCGGGAGCATCATGTTTCTTTCCTCTCGATACGAAGGATTCTCGCTAAGCCTCGTTGAGGGCATGTCCCAAGGACTTGTGCCGATCTCTTTTTCCGTCGGCATAGCACCGGAAATCATACGAAATGGTGAGAATGGATTCATCGTATCTTCAGAAAGAGAGGCGGAGACACGGGCCCGCGAACTTCTCGGTAACAAAGAAAAACGACTTGAAATGGCTTCGGCAGCCCGTCAAACGGCAAAGCAATTTAGGAGCAGCCGCATCGCGCATGAGCTCCTAGCACTCTACCAAAGCATCAAGAAAGAGAGAAAACAACACAACAAGAACGGGGATAATCGTACCGATGTAGGTCTCCTCACTTCCTAGAAGATTCATTCGTTGTTCCACCCTTACCAAACCCGCAGGCCGAGGCGAACATCATGCCCATAGGGGATTCTTGTTTGACATGCCGAAGAAAGAGTGGAAACATGTGCGTTAGAAGTAATTTCCCTTTCTCATGCACCGAGGTACCGCGCCATGCACCCGAGAAAAAGTATGGGGGTATTTGTATCGCGCGTACTTTCTGTTCTGCGCGTGATGCTCCCCTTTTCCAGACGCCGGATTCTCATGCGGCGGGTGAAGCCGATCCTTCGTCTGGTCACCACCTATACGTGGCTTCCGCCCACGTCCTGGGACACAGTTGAAAAGCACGGGGAAAATGTCTCCTACGGCACGCATCGCATTACCGACCTGCTCACAAAAGAACACCGAACCCCGAGTGTGTGGGTGGTTGATTACCGGAGAAAAACCCTGCGGTGGGTATGGGGGGTGCCGGAAGAATACGAGAAACCCGGTACAGCGTTCTAACCTCGCGCACAGGAGAAAAATGTTTGCCCACGGAAAAGCCCCGTTCCACACACAGCGGAATGGGGCTTTTTGATTGCACGCGGCGTACAGTTAGAACGCCACTTCCACAGTTGCCGGATCAGGCGCGCCTGCGCTTACATGAAATATCATGTGCACCGGATTTCCTGCGGTATCTTTGATGGGGAGATCTTTTACTGGGTCAAACCCCGCGTATTCTTTTTCGGAATGGAGCATTGCGATGAGCTCCTCGTCATCGTAGGCAGGGCGAGAGAGCACTATCCGCACATTGTTGTTCTCTGCTTTCTCTAGAAGCTCCGAGTTTCCAATGATAGGACCCGGCGTCCCCTCCAGTGATTCGTGAATCACCACATACCCGCGCGAGGCGAGATTGACCATGTTCGCAATAAGCTCCTTACCCGGCCGTTGTTCGGCAACATAAATCGCGTTCGGGCCGAGAGCCGCAAACTGTGCACCGGAACTGGTCGGCACGGTATTCCCCACGTCCCCCTGCGTTTCATCGGGTGAAGATGCCGCCCCACCGAGTAAAGAATTAAGCATTCCCGCATACCAAAGACCGCCAACAAGGACGACAAGCGCTACTACCGCAATGAGTATATTTTTTTGCATATCACACAAATTGTACGTTAGACCTACTGCTTAAAAATCTACTGCAATTTCCTGAATTTTGACTGCGACTGGTCAAAAATTTCTCAAAATACCACTGGTATTATTCAAAATTTTTGCCTTCGTCTCGCTCACAATTCAGGAATTTCGTTACGAAAATTTTTAAGCAGTAGGTCTGTTTTTTAATTTCCCGAGTATACCACAGGGGAGCAATCCTGCCTACTTCTGCCAGAGGGTTTTTACAAGCCGCCAAACATATTTCCCGAGAAACAGGAGCCCGAAGAAATAGAGCGCGAGAGGCACAAGCCAAAGGAGGAACACCACGAGCCGCACGGTCATAAACTGCACTGCGATGTTTATGCTTTCCACAAGCTCGCGCACCGCCGCCTTCCATGAGTCCGCGATGCGCTCACCGTCAATAAATTTGTCCTCAAACACGGATACGCTGAAGTAGGTGTAGGCAAGGCGGTCTACCTGCTCTTCCTTCGCACGTGCGAGGCGGTCTAACTGCGCATTGATGGAAATCCTCTCTTCCGTGAGCCGCTCAATAATCCGAATCTTTCCGTCTATGATTTTTGAGAGAGCCTCGGCATCTTGGGCGCGTGTCGCCACCCACGCAATTTCTTCGTAGGCCGCCACGGCCCCACGAAGCGTCTCGTCTATGGACGCGCGTTTCTTTTCCAAAATCTCCGTTTCGCTCGTGAAGTCATCTATCTCTCGTTTGATGGTATAGCTCGTTTCCGAGAGGTCTTTCGGGTCAAGGTCTTTTATGAGCGCGAGCACTTCCGCCACATGAGCATGCGCCACCTTAAAGCGGTAAAAGCAGTTGCGTGTACCTTCGTTCATGCTCTCAAAGATGGCGTACGGCTTTTCTTTGAGTTCGGTAAATACTTCGCAGGTGTCCTTGAGGTGGCGTGTCTCAATGGAAGCATTATAGTCGGTCACTTCAAACGCTTCGGCATCGTCCCCTGTCGCCCCATCGGGATAGGGAACAATCGGCGAAATGTTGCGGAAAAAAAGTTCCCCTGCGATACCAGGAGCACCCTGCGACACGCCGCTCTCACTCACCCCCACGGAATCATAGGCATCATAGCCCTTGAAAGACATCGTGGGTATGCTCACGTTAAAGCTCCCCCCGCCCATGCGGAGTGTCGGGGACACGAGCGCGCGGAATACCGTGTGCGCAAACGTGATGGCAAGGAATACTCCCAGTATCGTGACGAGAATCTTCCACAGGTGTACCCCTAAAATGGTGTAGTTTTTTAAGAATTCCATAAGCATCTGAAAATTGATAACGCCCGCAGTGTATCAAAAAAACGAACGCTTGTCATCCGGCAAGCGCCGCAACAATCTCTGTGGCGGTTTCTTCGGCGCTCTTTCCCACCGTGCTCACCGTGATGTCAGCGTAGCGGCGATAGAGATTTTCCCGTTCCGCACAGAGTTTCTGAAAGCTCTTTCCCGTGAGCCCGACAACCCCGCGGGAGCCCACGTGTATCCGCCGTTCTATCGTCTGTGGGTCCGCGGCAAGATAGACAACCGTGGAGATGTTTTTCAAGAACTCCATTGCCGCGGGCGCATACACCACGCTCCCACCGGGAGCAATGACTGCATGGCGCACACCCGCAAGCGCCTTCACCGTTTCCGCTTCCAGCTCTATGAACTTCTCATCCCCTAGCTCGTCCAAAATAGTCTGCAGTGACTTACCGCGCTTCTCTTCTATCGCTGTGTCCGTGTCTATGAACCTCCAGCCCAAGGACTTCGTCAGAATATTCCCCACCGAACTTTTCCCGGCCCCGGCCATGCCGATAAGGGTGATATTCTCTTTTTCCATACGCAACGTTGTGTCAGGATGTCTTGAAAGCGTCCTCGTCGGAAACTATCTTCTGCTCAAATTCAATCCTCCTCGCTGGCATTGCCCCCGAGATGAGATTGCGAAATATGCCTTCCTGAAGGTCGCTAAATTTTGCCTTTTCTCCCCATGAACCAAACACACCGCTCTCCCGCAAAATGAATTGGTCTGGCGTACTGCTCGGTTCCAGAATCGTTTTTCTTTTGAGCGGTGAGTTGCTCTCCGGGTCAAATGCAATAAGCGCGTCCCCCAGCCTTGAGACGACCTGGTCCCCACCAGTATTTCTGTAATATCCCTCATATTTTTCATATGCGATATCTTTATTTCCAGAATACTCTTCCCCATTTGCGAGAACCGTATACACTGACTCAAAGATTCCTTTCATCACCTCCCACGAGGGACCGCGGGTAACGTTGGTCAATACAATAACCCCTAAGTCGCTTTCGGGATCTAGGCCAATGGCGGTAGAAAACCCGAGAAACCCGCCCGAGTGCGCGACAACTTTTTTGTCTTTCACATTGAGAACATCCAAGCCAAGACCGTACTCATCGCCATCCTCGGTTACTTCGTACGAATGCATCATTTCTTTTTTTGATACGCGATCAAGCATGTCGTCTCCGCTCTCCAGAGATAGCGCGCCAAGAAACATAGCGAGGTCTTCTACGTTTGAAACCATCCCCGCTGCGGGAGCATACGCCTTGGTTTTGTAATGTATGAATACTGTTCTTTGCTCATCCGGGAGCTCCGGTCCATACCCAACTGCAAGATGAGTTAACCCGTCCTTATATTCTGGCTGGGTTGCTTTCATTCTTATTTTTTCCAAAATGTTTTTTTGAATATACTCCGCATAGCTCATCCCGCTTATCTTCTCTATGACAAGGCCGAGCATCGCGTACCCATAGTTTGAGTACTTAAAACGAGAAAGAGCTTCAACCGGCAGAGAGTCCGGCGAAAACGACTTTTTTATATCGTCTGGAAAATTACCCGTCTCCCAATGCGAAGTATCACCGTCTCGGAATACGCCCCCAGTGTGGGAGAGAAGCTGGCGGATAGTAATCTGCGCGGAATCGTTTTTTCCGTTTTTCTCCTGAAACCACGGAAGATACACGATGACCCTGTCGTCTAACTTCAATTTCCCGTCTCGGGCAAGCTGCAGTATCGCAACGGCGGTAAACGTTTTGGAGATGGAGGCGACACGATACAGGGTTTTCTCGTCAGCTTTTTCCTTGGTAAGGGTGTCGCAAAAACCAAACCCCCGTGCATAGAAAAGTTTTCCTTTGTACAGTATCCCGACCGACATGCCCAGGACTTTGTCATATTTGATTTTGAGCGGAAGCCATAAATCAATCATGTGTCCGATATGACTCACCGCTGTTGGGAAATCTCTTTTCATGTTGACTGACTCGGTTGTGAACCACGCACAGTGAGGCACCGTAAGGGTTCTTTGATTACTTTCAGCGTAGCACAGTGAGGTGTCTCGGTCTGACCTCCACAAAAAACTAATTCGAGGATTCTAATCTTCCTTGTCTTCAATTTCAAGAAAACCTGCTATCGCTTTACGCTGGGCAGGCCCATACATGCCCAGGATATTAGCATTAACATCAAACCATCTTTGCATTTGTTCGAGATTACGAAATACTAAGGGAGAGTTCATGGAGTCAAGTGTTTCTTCAAAAATTTTTTCCTCCTCCTCGTCGGAGGCTTCTCTCATCAGTTTTTCTACGTTTTTCGTGCCCTGTTCAGAAGTAGGTTCTGGAATCAACATGAAAATTTTAGCGACCGACTCAGACCGGGGAAATGTAACCTTAACCAATACACCACCGTAATTCCCAAGTATCATATTTTCTACCACGGGACGACCTTCCATTGATGGCCGCTTTTCTGCATTCTCGAGACGGTTTGCTCTTTGGGGTAGTTTTTCATTCATGGTGATTGATATCTTATTACATTTCCTATAAATAAAATATGTCCTCTGACTTATCCTATGTGGCTGGCCTGTTCGGTCTCGTAAATTCTACCATCAAGCCCCACAAGGCTTTTCTGACGCTTTTAAGTTTACCGTTTCGACCCTCCTCGGGCATGGCTTTTAAACTGATCTAGATAGGGATTTGTATACTCCAAGCTATCAAGCATTTTAAGAGCCTCGTCGACAGTAAAAAATCGCAATTCGGCACCTTCTCCAAGAATCATTTTCTCTTTTTCTGTATCAACTTCTCCTTTAATTAAGGCTATAGACTTGTCATCCCAGTTGAAAGCGTGTAACAAAGAGGGATTTTCTAGGGTGAGATTTGATTCTTCCCTAACTTCGCGTACCGCACACACCAGAGGATCTTCCCCCTCTTCTGGCGAGCCCCCAATGAGGCACCACTGGTCAGTGAATCGCTTTGTGTTGCCGCCGCGAAGATGCAGCAGAAATTTACCTTCCTTGTTTTTAACTATTACACCTACGCCGGAATAATTCATATTTTATGTTCCTTGGAGTCCGAACCTATCTCATGGTGGCTGCGGGACTTGGATTCGAACCAAGATAACATCCTCCAGAGGGATGTGTCCTGCCGTTAGACGATCCCGCAATATGTTCTTATTCTATGACAATTAGCACATACCAAATCACATTTATCAATTTCTTTCAGAATCTTATTTTTGGAATAACTATGGAGATTAATCATCTCATTAATGCTTGCCAATTTTGTTTTCTTATCCCTATGATCAAAATCCATTACATAAGGCGGATATTGTACTCCACAATCCATACAAGGCTTCTGCTTGAGGGCAATTACAAAACTAATTAGCCCATCTCTTCTCCTAATATTTTTCTCTCTATAAAGCTTTTTATTTCTTAAATAGTATCTCTTGTGACACTCTCTCCTTTTAGCGATATCCTTGTACGGCATGGCTTAAGTTTACAGCATATGAATCGTATTATCAAATTCAGAGTCCACTATCCTACCATTAGATGACCCGGCACTATATCTAAAACCACGCACATCGCGCGGTTTTAGAGTACCACATTATTTGCTGTTTTTGAATAGCTCGACCTATCGGGCGCCTTCCTTTTTCTTTTTGAAACAATCGCGGCACAAGAGGTTGCCCGTCTCTCGCGGCTGGAAGGGAAGTTCCTTGATTACGGCTCCACACCCACTGCACGGCCAATTGCCGGAAACCATTTTTCGTTCTCCCCGAGTATCACCACCGTTCCCACCGCGCGATTTCATGTGGCAGTCACGGCAGGTGACATTACTCGTGTCTTTTGGCTGGAACGGAAGCTCCTTCACCGGCGTTCCGCACCCACTGCATGTCCAATCTCCTTGAAACATAGATTTTATGTTGTCTCGTTATCTAATATCACTCCACTATACTCGCCCGCCAATCATACGACAAGTACGTTCCTGTCTGCCGATAGGCAGATTGGAAAACAAAAACCCGCCGCGTCAGACGCGGCGGGTTTTTGTTTTTGGGTTGTATGATATTATTTCCAGAACGAGAAAAGCGCGGTCACAATCTTGGTTACGACGTTTACCGCCGCATCAACCGTATTAGAGAATGCCATGGCAGTTGCCGCAAGCACGCTTCCTCCGCCATCCGTACGAGCGTCTACTACCGCGGCGGTTGCAAACTCTGCGTCAGGAGCAACGGCCGGTTCAAGAGATGCAAGGGCGTCCGTTGCTCCTTCTGCCGCAACCGTCTCTTCTACCGCAGGAGTAGCCGCGGAGGTGTTCACCACAAGTGCAGTATTCACCGGCGCGTCATGTCCTACTGGTTTAAGAAACTCGGCACGGGTGAGAGGGCCAACGATACCAAGCGCCGGAATGCCATATTTCACCTGATACGCCTTTACTGCGGATTCAGTGAACGGACCGAAGTAGCCCGTCGCACTCGTGTGAAGAAGCCCCTCGGCGATGAGACGATTCTGGAGTGCGATAACATCGCCTCCGCGTGCGCCAAGTGCAAGGGTGCTCGTGAGCACTTCAGGAATAACAACGACAGGGGTCTCTGCTACCGGCGCAACTACGACCGGAGGCACTACCACTACGGGCGGAGTTACCGGAGGAGTCACGACTGGAGTAGGAGCGGTAGACCTGCCCTGGGGAGGAAGGGCGTACCCGCCACCGCCGCCGCCACCGCTTGTCTGATTTGCCGCAAACGTTGCGGAAATAGTGTGGTCAGCAATAACGTTTGTAAATGTATGAGAACCAACTGCGCCAACGGATACACCGTCAACGAGAACATCGGCGATGTGGTATCCGTTTACAGCCGTAATGGTGAAAGCCTGGTCAGTACCTTCGTTCACTGCGACTGCGCCGGACGGACTCACCGAGCCGTTTGCGTCAGCAGACGCGGTAATGGTATGCGTGGTTGCCGCGAAACTTACCGCGATGGTATGGTCAGCGAGCACGTTCGTAAATGTATAGGAAGTGACCGCGCCCACAGAGGCACCGTCCACAAGGACGTCGGCGACAGAGAATCCGGAAGCAGGAGTAATGCTGAACGCCTGGTTCGCAGTACCGTTTACTGACACCGCACCGGATGGGCTCATAGAGCCGTTCGCACCTGCGGATGCGGTGATGGTGTAGATGTTTTGAGCAAAACTCACCGAAATAGTGTGATCGGTAGTCCCCGATGAAAATGCGGGGAACATATAGGAAGTGACCGCGCCAACAGAGGCACCGTCTACGAGAACGTCGGCGACAGAGAATCCTGCGCTCGGCACTATCGCAAAGATCTGGGTATCTACGACATCCACGAGAACTGCACCAGACGGACTAATAGAACCATTCGCGCCCGCAGATGCGGTGATGGTGTACGGTCCAATGAGAGCAAAGCTCACAGAAAGTGTCGGAGTGCCAGTGGTAGACGACGGGAAAAGATAGTTTGCGGGAGTCCCCACAGAACTTCCGTCCACGAGAACGTCTGCAATCTCGTAACCACTCTGTGCGCTAAAGAAAAAGCTTGCGCTCTTGCCGTTTCCGACAGGAACCGACGCGCTTGTCGTCGCGGGAATAATTGTCGGCGGGATGCCAGAGACGATGCCCGAGATGGTGCCGTTACCATCGGTAGAAATGGAGACGGTAAACGACGCGAGTGCGTTCGGGGCGCCGAAGGTAAACGAAAAACCTGCCGCGACAAGAAAGGCGGCAAAGAAATATACTATTTGTTTCAGTATTGTTGCGTTCATAAGGATAAATATATGTGTCCTGTGCGCCCCGATTGTAATAATGCTAGTAAATACTTCCGTGGGTTGCGCATTTCTGCCTGCTGGCAGTTAGGGCAAGTACCACCCCATATTACATCAAATATGGTTTTTTGTCAATACCCTATAAGGCGCATATCTACAACGATTTTACCATAAAAAAGCACCCAAATCCTATATGATGGATGAGGGTGCTTGGGCAAGACGCCTCTGCCTGAGAAAGGCGAGACCCTCTCTCCCGAAGCACCGCGACTACGGCGCATCGGAAAGAGGTTCTGAAAAAAGCGAGAGAAACGGGATGCCAGCACCAGCATCTTGCGGAAGCAGGGTACATCCGTTGCCGTCTTCAAAATCACGACAGGACTCAATGCCGTCAATGATTACGAAGAGACGCACGGTGCCTGATGCAAGTGCCATAAGCGCTGACGAGGACGCAAGCGTCCCGGTGCATTCGCGAAGAGAGGTGTCTGTGAGAATCTGATTTCCTTCGCACAGAGGGTCAAAGACCGTGAATGGGTCCGCGGGATAATCCGTCACGTAGACGGAGAACGCCGCCTTCCGCAATCCGGCTGGATAGTTCGTGAACGAAATCTGTGCGCTCACGTCCTGCAAAGTGCCCGAGCCGTAGACGAACCCCGAGGGTGACGTCACGACCGCGTTTGACGGCGCGAGGGTGATGGTCACCTGTGTCGGATTTCCGCACGGATCGGCGCACGGCAACACAGTCACTCCGACAGATCCGTAGGAAAGGAGTGTGGGTTCAAACGTCTCATCCCCGTCCCATGCTGTCACGTCAACCGTTGTCGGACCTGTGGGTACCACGCCGAAGACTGCTTCCGTTTCCGGCCAGACCAGATCTGCAAACATCGGCTCTGTGAGTTCCACTTGAGTGCGAAACCACCGAGTGTTGAGGTCAACTTCCAGCGGCTCCAAAGAGTCGTCCGGTATGGAAACCTGTCGTTTCGGATGTCGTGCATTCCATGCATGAGCAACTTCTGTACGAAACCATAACGCGCTCTCTTCCGTCACCCGTGACTTGGAATTTTTCCGAGACGAGGGCGACATAGTGAGGAGACGAGCCGGATTGTCTGGCCAGGTGACACCAAACGTGAGCGCCCCCGTGCTTGAAACCGGCGGCTCCACGACCGGTGGCGGTGTCGCGGGAGGGTTCGTGTTGCCCTTCTTTTCTTGACCTTCCACCGCGCATCCAGCAACCGCTAGGAGCGCGACCAAGAGTACCGCCACGAGGCGGATGAATGAATTCATGAGAATCTCCTTGTGGTTCACCAACCTTGGGCTGGCAAGGTGCACTCCTCTTTTCAATTCACTATCTCACAACCTCAAAGAACACATGATTTCTTAAAGCTCTCTACATGTCAATTATATCATAAACACAGCTTTTGTCAAATATCCACCCTGGGCCTCCCCCGCGCTGACATTAAAACAGCCTTACTACACAAAGAAAAAAGCCCTCCTTCCTCTTCTTTATCAAAGAGAAAAAAGGGCTTGGCTTGCGGGCATCGGTCGTGAGAGAACCCTCATCATCCGAGAAACTACCGAACTTTCTCGTCGTCGGGTTCCGCGCCCGTGATGATGACGCTGATACCGCCCGTGGGATTCGGGTCAACCGTCATCGCCGTGCTGTTGAACACAACGAAACCGGTCTGCGACGGCAACCCGCTGGTGTCCTGCGCTTGGGTCCTGAGCGTACAGCCAGAGCCCCAGTCCACACAGAACGGGGCACCACTGGCGATTGCGAGAACGTAGAACTGCGTTGCTCCCACTGTTTGTGGGACACCGAGCGCGACCGTCGTACACGGGGTGTCCTGACCAGTGACTGCCACACTGTCGCAAAGCACCCGATTGAACGCACTGGCCGGGTTGCCGTCCACCTGGAATACAGCGAACGAGTCCATGTTGTCCGGCATACCGGTATTCGTGAACGTCACCGTCGCCGTTTCGTTGGGTCCGTAGTTTAACCCTGAGACGGGAGCGCTCATGTCCACACCCACGGCACTCACCGTGAGCGTGACGGCCGCCTCAGCCGGAGCCGGCATTCCGCTTGTCACCACAACGGGTGTCAGCGGATCGGTACAGCCGCCCGCCTCAAAGGTCAGGTCGCTGGTCGCCGTCGGCGTCTGGGGACCGATTGCAATGGCACACACGTCATAGGAGCCGAGGGCCACAGTCATGGAACCCGTGTAGGTGCCGAATGGGATATCCGTACATCCCTGGGTGCATGACACTCCGTCCGTGAGCGGGTCGCCGGTGACCTCGTCGAATGCCACAAACGCCGCTGACACACCCGTCGTGCTATCAAACGCCACTACCCTGATGTGGGAGACGACGTTTGGGTCCGGCAGGGCCATCGGAATGACGGCATTCATGGCCTTGTGGAGCGCCGCTTTCGCTTGTGCCATGAGCGACCAGTAGCCGTCCGGCAGGGTGAACGTGACCATGCACTTGTATTCGTCGCAGTCCGACGACGTCACCGTCGCGATGGGCGCCGGTGTGGTGGGGGGTGACTTCTTGCCGCCGCCGGTGTCTCCTTCGCCGCAACCCGCAATCGCGAGCATGAGAAGCGCCGCGATGAGTACTCCGAACAGTTTTTTCATGGAAACCCACTCCTTTACTGGGGTTTACTGCTTTCCTTCAAGGAACTGCACCTTCCAACGACTGCCGGAATGATACACTATTTAAAAGTTTTTGTCAAGAGGTTCAAGGATGTTCCCACTAAAACACCCTCGGCAAAACCCCCGAAAAACGTGCTGTTTTTCGGGGGTTTTGGGCTTAAAATAAGGAGAAAAAAGCCTATTTTTTGCGTTTATTTCCACCTTTGCGCACGCTGTACGCAGCCTCCAGGAAGGCGCTAAAAAGGGGGTGCGGAGAGAGCGGGCGCGCTTGAAACTCTGGGTGAAACTGTGTGCCGAGGAAAAAGGGGTGTATTCGCGTGGGAAGCTCTGCGATTTCCATAAGTTTCCCGTCCGGAGACGCACCGGAAAAGAGCATGTCCCTTTTTGTGAACTCTGTTATATACTCGGGATTCACTTCATAGCGATGACGATGGCGTTCCTCTATGAGCTCCTTGCCGTACGCATTCCGCGCGATGGAGCCACGTTTTAAAATCGCAAGATAGCCACCGAGCCGCATTGTCCCCCCGTAGTCACCGCGGGCAAGAAGCGCTTTCTGTTCGGGGAGAATGTCTATCACCGGATGTGGAGTATCTGTATTTACTTCTGTCGTGTGCGCGTCCTTCAGGCCGAGAACATTTCTCGCATATTCTACGACAGCAAGCTGCATGCCGTAGCAAAGACCGAGGTAGGGAATCTTCTGCTCACGCACAAGGGTGATGGCGCGGATTTTACCCTCTACTCCGCGGTCACCAAACCCACCGGGGATTATGATGCCATCGTATTTCAGAAGTTCCTTCACCGCGCGGGGATTTTTTTCATAGTCCAGCGCATTCACCCACTGTATCTCCGGCTTTTTTCCAAGGTGATAGGCAGAAAACTTCAGTGCCTCAATGACCGAG
>Ga0209542_10002222_pt1 | contig 43932 bp, 45 predicted proteins | sample RifCSPhighO2_01_FD_184028 | JGI IMG/M metagenome (GOLD analysis project Ga0209542, IMG submission 184028) | Soil microbial communities from Rifle, Colorado - Rifle CSP2_plank highO2_0.1 (SPAdes) (version 2) | ecosystem: Environmental > Terrestrial > Deep subsurface > Rock core/Sediment ...
GACAGCTTTGGCAAATGAAAAGTGGGGATAACTAAATTTTACTAAGACACGATAGATATAAACTTAGCTTTTATTTCTTCAACCAAAATCATCGGCGCGCGCGAAACAAATTTAAACTCCCTAGCATTGTAATCAATGGCTCGCGCTTGATCTATGAGAGCAAAACCATATATCTGGTCAACTTCAACCAAAACCTCAAAAGGATAGAGCTTTTGCTTAGATGTAATAGGACAAACTATAGCTAAACCACTTGACTGATTAAAGATATCTCGACTGATTACTATAGCCGGACGAACACCTTTTTGTTCGCGTCCAATACTTGGCGAAAAGTTAAAATAAATTATATCACCCTGGTCTGGAATATACATATTTTTTACCATATTTCTTTGCCCATAGACTTACCCCAGTCAAATTCCTTATGGCGATTCTTCTTGGTAATGCCCTTTACCATATCTTCTAAAGTATACTTAGGGCGGCTAGAGCTAATAATCATCTTATCGCCTAACTGTTTAAAACCAACGACAGAACCTGCCTGCCAATTGAGGTTTTCCGCAAATTCGTTCGGTATTCGTACCGCCAAACTATTTCCCCACTTTTGTATTTTAGTTGTCATATTGTAAGTATATACAATGTATCTACATTGTCAAGCTGTTACATGTCATTGTCACTGATTATAAAGAGACATCGCCTTTTCTTTGCTTCCATTAAAAATAGTCTCTACGGCTTCAGACACTTTTTTAGAAAGTTTTTTGATTGTTTCTAATTCAGATTTTTTGAATTCTCCGAGCAAGAAATTAAGCACTGCTTTCTCCCCCTTTGGTTTTCTGACCACGCCTTTCGGAGTGGCAGGAGAAATGCCTACTCTGATACGCAAGAATTCTTCGCTTTTGAGAGCTTTGATAACAGAGCCCAGACCATTGTGTCCGCCGGCGGAGCGGTTAAAGGAAATTTTAATTTTACCCAGTGGTAAATCGATATCGTCATAGATAACTACTAGATCTTTCAAATCTTTTTTAGTTTTTACAAGGGGTGCGACGGTTTTTCCAGAATTGTTCATAAAGTTATCCGGTGTAACGAATCTGATTTTCAGTTTATCGTCAAGTTTCTTCTCAACCAGACCAACCATGATCCGCCCGGTATTATGTCGAGTGTTTTCATATTCTTTACCAGGATTACCCAGACCTACAAGTAATTTCATATATACATGATAACAAAAGTTCTAGGTTCTAGGTTCTAGGTTCTAGTTATGCAATAAAATATACAACTTTGTCAAGGATTTTTTATGCTATATTATAGCCTATGGAAGAACAAAAAGAAGAAGTGGCGCAAAAAAAAACTGGCTGGCAGTCATTTTGGGAACTCGCGCGCTTCGCTTTTATTGCTCTACTTGTCGTCGTACCTGTCCGGGCTTTTGTAGCCGAGCCGTTCGTGGTATCGGGAAATTCTATGGTGCCTACCTTTGAAGACGCCAACTACTTAATCGTGGATAAAATATCATACATTTTAGGCGATCCAAAAAGAGATGATGTGGTCATCTTTCGATATCCAAAGGATCAAACAAAATTCTTCATTAAGAGGATCATCGGCCTACCTGGGGAAACAGTAGATGTAAAAAGCTCTGAAAATAAAGTCACCATCATCAACAAGGAGCATCCGGATGGATTTAATTTAACCCAGCCCTTCATAAAAAATATTGGTGGCATCGACGCGCATACTACTTTGGGAAGCGATGAATACTTCGTAATGGGCGATAATCGAAGTGGCAGTTCGGATTCTAGATATTGGGGAGCGGTGAAAAAAAAATTTTTAGTGGGTCGGGCATTTTTGCGATTATTACCAATACAAGAAGTAGAAGTCATGCCGGGCAATTATAAACAAGCAAAATAAATATTATGACCCATTCGATAAACTCAGGGTCATGGTGAATAAAATTGAACCATGAAGAAGAAAACACACGAAAATAAAAATAAGAGAGCTGAAATATCTTCGCCTAAAGGCATGAGAGATCTGATGAATGAGGAATACTACGCCTTCCAAGGATTTTTTGAAAAGGCGCAAGAAGTGGCGGTGTACTACGGCTTTAAGCCCATTGAAACTCCGATTTTAGAACATGAGGAAATTTTTACGGTGGGCATAGGCGAAGGCACCGACATTGTCGATAAAGAAATGTATAACTTAAAAACCAAAAGCGGTGACCATTTAGCCCTTCGGCCGGAACACACCGCTCCCCTGGTGCGCGCTTATCTGGAGCACGGCATGCAAACAATGCCCCAGCCAGTGATGCTGTATCAATACGGTCCGGTTTTCCGTCACGATAAGCCCCAACGCGGACGCTATCGACAATTTTGGCAATTTGATTTGGATTCCTTAGGCAATGATAAAAGCATTATGGACGCCCTGATCATCAAGGCCGGGATGAGCATCTTGGAAGAAGCTGGAGCCAGCAACCTTTCCATCGACATCAACTCCATCGGCGACAAAGAGTGTCGAAGTGGATACATCAAAGAGCTGACCAGCTATTACCGAAAACACATTAATCATCTCCCTCCTATTGATCGAGAACGCTTAAAGACAAATCTGCTCCGGATCCTAGATTCAAAAGAAGAAAAAACAAAAGAAATAAACCTGAACGCTCCGGATTCGGTTTCTTTTCTCTGCCCTGCCTGCAAAAAACATTTCAAAGAGGTCTTGGAATATCTGGAGGAAATGAACATACCATACAACATCAATAAAAATTTAGTGCGCGGACTTTCCTATTATACCCGCACGGTTTTTGAAATCCTGGAACAAGGCGACGGCGAAGATGGAACACTGCTCGCGCTCGCCGGGGGCGGACGATACGACTATCTAGCCAAACAGATAGGAGGCAAAAAAGATGTCCCAGCTGTAGGAATTTCAATCGGCGTGGATCGGATAGTCGCCTCACCTTGGTATAAAAAACTTTCACCGCGCATTTTAAAGAAACCGAAAATTTATTTCATCCAGCTTGGCGCTGAGGCCAAGTTAAAAAGCCTCAACATAATTGAAATATTGCGTAAGGCTCATATCCCAATCACTCAATCGCTCTCTAAAGACAGCCTTGGCAGCCAACTAGCGATCGCCGAGAAATTGACTATCCCCTATGCGCTCATCTTCGGGGTCAAAGAAGCCATCGATAACTCCGTCATCGTGCGAGATATGTCCAATCGATCTCAAGATACGGTAAAACTAAGCAAGCTTCTGGAATACCTGAAGGAACTTAAGTAAAACAAGATGAAAACAATTTTTCAAAAAGAAGAAAAAGTCTTGCGTAAAATTGCCAAAGAAGTTCCGATTACCGACATCAAGACAAGTAAAATAAAAAAAATATTGAGAGAGATGTCAGAGGCACTTCAAAGCCAAGATGATGGTGTAGCCATAGCCGCTCCGCAGATCGGGTATTCAATGAGAATATTTATTGTTTCCGGAAAAATATTTGAAGCAGGATTTTCTAAAGAACCTCACCCAAACCCTCTCCTTGTAAAGGAGAGGGGGCAAATTTCAAAGGATTTTATTTTCATCAATCCTAAAATCTCAAAGCTCTCCAAAAACAAAGAATGGTTGCCGGAAGGCTGTCTTTCCGTCCGTCCCCTTTACGGCAAGACTTTTCGCTCAAAAAAGGCGACAGTGACAGCCTATGACAAAAACGGCAAAAAGTTTACCCGAGGCGCCTCCGGTCTCTTGGCGCAAATTTTCCAGCATGAGACCGACCACCTAGATGGCATTCTGTTCATCGATCACGCAAAGGATGTAAAGGAAGAAATCCCAAAGTAGTTTATAAAGTAGAAAGTTCATAAAGTTATAAAGTGAATAACAAAAATCTTAATTTCATATTTTTTGGGACACCGGATGTAGCTTCAGAAACTTTGGAAATTCTAAAACAAAGTGGATATTTACCTTCACTCATCATTACCTCTCCTGATGCAAAATCAGGCAGGGGTTTAAATATCTCACCATCTCCTGTCTCAATCTTTGCGAATAAAAATAATATTCCGTGTCTAAAACCTGAGAAACTAGACGAAAATTTTAACTTGGTAGTCGGAGTACCAAGTGGGACCCCGACTACCAAATGGGACCTATTTATCGTTGTAGCATACGGAAAAATTATGCCAGAAAAAATTATAAATATGCCGAGGCTCGGCTCTATCAATATTCATTATTCGCTTTTGCCAAAATATCGCGGGGCTTCGCCGGTAGAATCAGCTATCTTAAATGGTGAGACACAAACTGGCGTCACTATTCAAAAAATGGCATTTGAGATGGATTCTGGACCAATTATTGCGCAGGAGAAACTGAAAATATTACCTGACGAGAAAGCATTAGATTTACGGAAACGTTTAACAAAGCAAGGTAGCGAACTTTTGGTGAGGTTGCTAGATACCCCCTCCGCCTCCGGCACCTCCCCCTATGTAGGGGGAGGCTGGGTAGGGGTAAAACAAGACGAATCCCAAGCAACTTTTTGCAAAAAAATCAAAAAAGAAGATGGACTCGTCAACTTGGAGGAAGAACCTCCAAGTGTGCTGTATAACAAATTCAGAGCTTACGCCCACTGGCCTAGAACTTTCTTTTTCTCCGCCAAAGGCGGATCCGCCTCGGGTGGAAAAGATGGCAAAAGAGTCATCATTACTGATGCAATCTTAGAAAATAACCGATTCGTGATCAAAAAGGTTTTACCGGAGGGTAAAAAAGAAATAAATTGGGAAAATTTCAGTCTACGCCATGGCTGATATATAAAATTACCACCGACGAGATCTTGGCACCTAAAATTGTTTGAAGGTTATTTCAATGCCGTCCTTAACTCCATCTTTTCCGATCACATAGAGATATCCTGAAGTTGCTCCAAAAACATCTTTGAGCAAGATAGTACCTTCAAAAATCATTCTTCCGTCTGCGGACCGATTCTGTGTTGGAAATAGTTTCCCTGTAGCAAATTCTTTAAAATCCGTTAAACCACTCCTTGATTCTGGAATATATCCACTGACACTAGCCTGCATCTCGCCACCAGAAGGAACAGCGTCATCACGAACATATGCCCGAACTGTAAATGGAGATCTGATCGTAACAATGTTTGAATTAGTGAGTTGATTTGCGATAGTAATTGCACGTCTATTATCGAGAGGTGGTAAATATTGAGATTCTTGAGAAATTGGGAAATCTCGGTTTTTGTCAGCTTCTTGTCTTGCTTGAATTCCCGCCTCGGTGTCTTTTTTAACTTGGATTTGAACCAAGGTGTTGGTAATCCAAAATGACAATAACATAATCACTAAAGAAATTATTAATGAAAAAATCGCCTGTCGTAGTTTTTTTTCTTTAGAAAAAATAAAACCAAAAATTCCAAACACAAGAGGGATTAATACAAAACCAATACCAATAATAAAATTGCCTAAAAACATGCAACTATGTCCCTCACAAGAAGATCTTGAATACAAAATAAAAGCGATACTAACAATTATTGAAAATAATAGCGTTATAATATTTTTTTTCATATTTTTATTAGTATTTTGAAGTAAAAGGATTACGCTTGGAGAGGCCTTTCAGCATTTTTTTGATACTGCGAGCGCCACGAACAATGAGAGTTTGACGGCGACCTTTGTTTTTGCTTATCTCGTTGTAAAGGCTGTCTTTCACGTCATCTATTGCTTCATATAAATCTTCTTTGTCGGCGCTCCCGTAAAATTCTTTGCCGTCTATTTTGATCAAACAATCCGCATGAAAAACTTCCCCACCCTTATGGTGATTGGTACTCTTGCTAACCTCAAAATTCGCCATTACTTTTCCCCCTCCCTCTTCAATCCTCGAAAGCAATTTTTCTAAATTTGTTACCCTTTTGGAAACATAATCCTTTATTGCCTCTGTTAGCCCAATATTTTTACCCAATAAATTTATTTGCATTCTTCCATTATATCACATTTTTATTTCTTTATATCCCTGGTCAAAGCTTTCAAGATAATATCTAGCTCCATCGTCGCCACGCCGACGACGGTGTCTGCCCCGCCGTAGTAAATGTAGAGCAGTCCGTCTTGCAAAGTCATACCACACGGAAAAACCACATTATTGACCACTCCCACTTTTTCGTATGCTTCCTTCGGCTCAAAGATGGGGTCAGTTGTGCGCGCCAGCACTATGGCCGGATCTTTAAGATCTAGAAGCAAAGCTCCGATGCGATAAGTGTTATGACTTTTGGAGACACCGTGATATAAAAGTAGCCAGCCACTTTTTGTTTTAATCGGTGGAGCGGCGATGCCGACTTTTGAACTATCCCAGGAATTTATTCGTGGCCCAATAATCCGAATGCATTTCTTGACCGACTCTTTTTCAAAATTTAACGACTTTAAGTAATCTCCGCAGATTTCATTTCCCACTCGATGTAGAAAAAAATATTGTCCTTTGGTCTTTTCCTGGAAAATGCAAGTATCTTTATCATCAAACCCGGCTGGAGTGATCAAAACAGGCTTTTCCCATTTCCAATTTTTCTTTAGAAAATCGGCTCCTTTGATGGAAGTGATAGCCACTCGGGGCGGGCCGATGCCATCAAAAGCCGTGTAGCACATATAGATAGTGTTGCCTATTTTAGTCACCCGCGGATCTTCACAGCCAGAATTTCCTCCGGCTATTTTCTTTGATTCAAAATCCTCTTTTGGACTGTAAATGGGTTTTGCTAAACGCTCGTCAATGGTGATTCCATCTCTACTGGACGCATAGCCGATATAGGAAGTGTTATCATCGGAAAGCGTCCGATACAATATATGAGTTGTATTTCGTATCCGAATAGCGGCTGGATTGAATGTAGCCTTCGCCTCCCAGGAATTTTTTTTGTTGGGAATAATAATGGGATTCTGAGTCGAGCGCTTGAAGTGCCACTTTGAACTTGTCTCAGCTAGCATCGTTCCTAATAAGTCTTTTAAATTCACATGAGCGACACAGCCGGTCATATCAGCAGCTCCGTAATAGATAAAAAGCGTGTCTTTTTTGATAATCGCGCCAGTCGGAAAAACCACATCCGGCACATGCCCCAGAAGCTCGTAGGACTCCCGAGGAACGAGCAGCGGTCCGCGTGTCTGTCCCAGAATTTTTAGCGGATTGCTTAAGCTTAAAATTACCGCTTCAACTCCGAATATCCGATCTAAGTTACTCCCTTCAAAATAATTTTGGATATGTGAATAAACCAGGAGCCATCCATGGACAGTTTCTAGAGGTGGCGAGCCGATTTCAATATGGTCATACGGAGATCTTTTTAAATCAAAAGTATGTTTGTCGATATTTTTATACCACTCGTCCCAAAATTTGGGATTCCATAATTCTTCTATCGTGTCGACTTGGGCAATGGCCGTTTTGGCCGGCGGCATATCGGTGTTAACCGAGAGGATCACTGTGATTTTGCCGTCGATCCGTTTCGGAAAAAGCGTCATGGCCTTGGCATTGAAAGGAGTAACTAAATGTTTTTCCTTGATTTTTTTTAGATCTTTAGAAACAGCCACGGCGACTTTGATTCCGCTGGCCTCGAAAGGATATTTGGAAAGCGCGGTATAAAATATGTAGTAATTGCCTTCAAAAAAAGTGATGCGCGGATCTTCACAGCCGTATTTTTCCCATTCTTCATTAGGGGTAATAAAAGGAATACGATTATAAAAATCTTTGCCATCTTTGCTTTGCCCAATGCCGATAATAGAAATCTGTTCCGGCGTCCGTAGCTTATCCACCGCGGAAATAGCCCGATAGATGCCGTAAAACATCCGGCCGGCTTTGACGACGCTCATATTAAAAGTCGCAAAATCTTCCCAGTAATGGTCTTTATCGGGAACAAGAATTGGGTTATGATGAGATCTTTTTACAACAAACATAAATTACGAATCGATTTTTATTTTATCTTTTTTTAATACCGGAACGCTCGTATGCATCAGTTCTTTCAGAAATTTATCCAGATTCGCCGTAGCCACGCAGGAGACTTTGTCCGCGCCACCGTAGTAAACAAATAGTTTTCCATCTTTAATAATCGTCCCGCAGGAATACACCACGCCGCCTTTGTATCCCTCATTTTCATACCAAAAATCCGGCTCCAGGATCGGCTGGTTGGAATTGTATAAAATTTTAGTCGGATCTTTCATATCCAAAATCATCGCCCAGAGTTTATATCGGTGCGAATCATGTTTCTCCATTTTATGATACAAAACTAGCCAGCCATATTTTGTTTTTAAGGGCGCCGGGCCAACTCCGCGCACAAACTTGTCTCGAGCTTCCCACAAGCGACTATCTTGATGCACGCTATGTATAAAATGATGTCCATCTAGCTCATCTAACGAATCGAAATAATTTATCATTATTTTAGGAGAAATAGCGTGCAGAATCGCATATTTACCTTTAATCTTTTCTGGAAAAAGAACCCAGTTTTTATGTATTTGTCCGGGTGGAGAGATCAAAACGGGCTCGTTCCAATTAAAGCGTCTAGATATAAAATCATTCAGACTGATAGAGGTCAGAGCCATGCGCACCGATCCCCATCCATCAAAAGCGGTATATATCATATATACCCTGTCATTTAAGAGTGTTAGTCTGGGATCTTCGCATCCTCCGCCCCAGCCCCCGCCGGAAGAATAAATAACCGGAGAGACAGTTTTAAGACTAGGTTTTTTAAAAGAAATTTTAGGATGATGATAGAAAGCTAATTCTTTTGAATTCGGGTTAATGTTGTAACCATCGTTGCTCTCCGCGTATCCGAGAACGGAAATATCGTTATCTCCAATCGCGCGATAAATAATATGCACTTTTCCATCATTTAAAATAGCCGTAGGATTGAAGGTCGCTTTAGACTCCCAGTGCCGACTGCCGACTGGTTCAATAATCGGATTTTTTTTGGATCTTTTTAGATCTAGAACAGAGATTTTTTTAACGGAAGCTTTTTTAGTTGTTTTTCTGACAACTTTTCTGCCCGAAGTTTTAATCCGAGAGCCGGAACCATCCAAGCTTCTCAATCTTTTTACTTTTATTTTTTTAAGCGCGGCCATATTGATCTTTTATCCTAACAATGTCTTCTTCATCAAAATTACCATAAGAAATTTCTAAAATCTGCACCGCATCGTTCTTGGTTTCGATCCGATGTAATTCTTTCTTTGGAATTTCAAACTCATCACCCGGATTAGCCTTGATCGTTTTCTCACCAACGGACAAAATCGGATGTCCAGATAAAACTTTCCAGAATTCCTCCCGATGGTTGTGATACTGCAGACTCAAAGAAGTATTGGGATTAACAGACAGAACCTTGACTGTAGTCATTTCATTGTGAGTAAACTGCCGAAAATTTCCCCACGGTTTGTTTGTCTGAAATATCTTAGATTTCACCATATTCTGATTATACAACCAAACAATCTTTTAGCCAATCCACTTAATTTTACAGGATTTTGTGGATTATCTTTTTTGTATCCTCTGGCCCTTTTACAGCCATATAATCTATGCCTGTTTTGACAATTGCGTAATCATTACCACCGGGAAAAATAGCATCGCCAACAAAAAACATCTTCTTTATTGGAATTTTTAAATTTTTCTGAATTTGACGGATGCCATAGGCCTTATCAATCCCTCGTCTTGTTACATCAATAGTGGTAAATCCTGCGGCAACTACTTCTAGATTCGGAAGTTTTTTCCTCATTAATTTGGCAATTTTCATTTTAGTTTTCAAATTATTTTTTAGCCATTCTTTCTTTATTTGCACCCCTTTATTTCCCAAAACACGAACTAAATCTTGTCCATATACTGAAAAAGATACCTGGGTTCCACGATTTTCTATAATCTGTCCATAAGTCTTTTGTGGATGCTGATACTTTATTTCTTTAAATACGTCTTTAAATGCTTTTTTAATTTTTTTTATTTCGGAGACAGTTAAAGGTTTAGAGTAAATTTTTTTCCAGCCATTATTATATTTATAAAAAGCAGTTGCAGTAGTTGGAAATAAAAAAAGTTTTTTAAGAAACTCTTTTGGACATTTAAGTTTATTGATGAATAATCTATGAAAAGTGTCATACCTACCTCCTCCTATAATAGCAACTTTTTTAATTTTAAGAAGTTTTACCATTAATCTAGACATATCAGGTTTCATCGGTGATTTTGTTTCTATAAGAGTCCCATCTAAATCAAAAACGATTAAATCTTTTTGTTTTAGATTTTTTAAATTATTGATTTTCATTTTTTCTTTTTATGTTCTCTTACTTTCTTGACTAATTCCGACGAACTCTGGACCTTACCGCCAAATCCAATATCATTTACTATAACACAACCTATCTCCGCGCAAATTGACACTTCTGGGCCTGGAATATTGCCACTATGCCGATCACCGCCTTTGGCGAAAATATGCGGACGGAGCGCCAGCAAATCTTTACAGATACTTATATCTTTTGTATTTTCCTCATGACTGCTCAAAATAACTCTGTCCACCGCCTCAAACGCTTCAATAATCTCTTTTCGCTCATGTTCTGGCATAAAAACATATCCCTTTTTTAATTTTAGCCAATTGTCGTTGTTGATGACGACCACTAGCTCGTCCCCGAGCTTTTTAGCCTCTTCAAACATTCGCACATGACCGATATGCACCGGATCAAACCCGCCGGAAACCATAACTATCTTTTTTTTCGCCTTCATATCGAAAGATTATACCTCTATTTCAAATAACTATCAAAGTATTCGCGTTACAGGTATATCCGCTTGGATTCTTCTCTAAGTAGTCTTGATGATAGTCTTCAGCCGGATAAAACTTGGTTAACTGTTCTAAAAGTGACAACCGGGTCTTTCCAGCGCTTGGATTGATTGACTATATTTATAAAATTCTCAGCTTCTTTTTTTTCTTCCTCGTTTCCGTAAAATATCGCCGACCGATAAGAAGTGTCTCTGTCGTTCCCCTGTTGATTCAAAGTTGTCGGATTGTGTATCTGAAAGAAAAAATCCAGCAACTTTTTATAAGAAGTTTTTTTAGAATCGTATTCTATCTCTACTGCCTCTGCGTGACCGCCATGATTAAACCAAGTTGAATTTGTCATATTCTCATCACCAGTATATCCAGCAGTTGTATTTATAACTCCCAGTTGTTTCTTAATTAAATCTTGTAGTCCCCAAAAACATCCTCCTGCGAGTACGATTTTCTTAGTCATAAATTATTTTTGTTCAGATTTCATTCTCATCATTACAATTCTTGGAATTTGCTTTCCGCTAGGAAGTTGGGTTCTTTGGTCGCTGACTGGATTAGTAGTTTCTTGAAAACCAAACTTTTTATAGAAATTAATCGCGTGAGAATTGTAAGAAACGACTTCTAACCTAACACCTCCATCAGGACCTAGCCATTCGAGCGCCTTTTGCATAAGTTTTTTGCCTAAACCTTTTCCTTTAAACTCTTTGGCCACATACATAGCATCGATTTCTCTTTGTCCCTCGGTACCAGTTTTATGACCATCTTTAGATACTTTGCAAAATCCGACAACGTTATTTTTTTGGTCTCTAATTACCCAATTATGAATTATATCTCCTTTCTCTGCTATTTCTCTTTTTCGCCTTTCGAGTCCTGCTGGACTAAACCAGTCAATTGCCTCAATATCTTCTCGGGTAATTCCGTAATTTTCGTTAGGATAAATTTCTAGCCAAGCATCTCTAATTATAGTTCTAATCTTCTCAACATCTTCTGGTTTAGCTTCTTCTATCCTAAAAAGTCCCTCTTGTGTGTTTTCTAGTGAACTCATGAATCCATTTTATCATTTTACTTACAAGTATCAAATACAGTCATCGAGTATCCCTTATTCGTGTGAATAAGGGATATAAGAAAATGTAAAGAAAACAAATTAAATCTCTGAGACCACTGATCTTGCCAAGGAAACTAATTTAGGAACAATGCTATAAAAAACTGAAACATTTCTCTGTTCTTTTTCTAAAATATCAGCACCTAATAAAATTGAGAGATGCCTGGATGTGGATTTGAAAGAAAGTTTAATATGCTTGGCAATATTCCCCACACTAGCCTCTTTGTTTTGTTTTAAATATTTTATGATTTCCAGCCTACGTCTGTTTGCAAGAGCTTTTAAAATTTTTTCATGATCTTTCATATAATTATATTATCATTTAATAGCATATTCGCACGAATAAGGGGTATAATAAAAGATCGATAATCACTCTTTTTTCTTCTTCAGTTAGCTGGTTCATTAGTTCAAAAGAAACCTTAAACTCGAAACCACCCGGATCTTTTTATATTCCGGCGATCCCGGATCTTTGTCCACAATTTCAAATACGCCTTGATTCCCGCGAGCGATAGCGCCCAAAGGAGAACCAGACTCTTTAGCAAACTGCTCCGCCGCTACCTTGGCATTTTTAATGGCTTCCGCTAGCATCTCGGGTTTGACGCTGTTGAGATCAGAAAATTGAAACTCGATGGAATTTTGGTTTAAGGTAACCCCTTGTTTTACCAAAGACAGAGTATCTTTGGAAGCAGATTTTACCAGATCAACTTTTTTTGTATAAACCGACAGTTGGGCGCTAGAATTGTACCTAAACAGCGAGCCCTCGTAAGTGTCCTGATAAATATTGACCGGAGCCACGTTTATTTCCGAGACCTCAAAGCCTTTATCTTGCATAAATTTTTGGATAGCGGCGGTGTTTTTGGCGATGCCGGCGTAAAGCGAATCAATATCGTTTGACCGGACATCAAAATTGATGGACCAAATCGCCACATCAGCTTTGACTATCTTTTCCGACAAACCCCTCACTTCCACATACGAGCCTTGCTTGGAAAAATTCCTCGCCGAGACGAATAAGACAAGAGAAAAAACCAACGCCACGATACCGATGACTAAAACCGTATTATTTCTTATTTTTTCCAAAAATTTTTCCATAACAAAAATTTCAGATAAGATTATCGTCGGGAAGCCTTCTTTGCCAGCATCAATTTCTTAACAGCCAGGCGCTTTTGGGTCTTATGGGAATGTCGCGATCTTTTTTTAGGAAGAAGCGTGGTGTTTCTTTTTGCCATATGGAGAGTATAGCATATTTTGTAACTTGTGTATAATGACACTATGAATTACCAGTTTTTCAATAGTTCGGAAAAGGCTTGGAGGGCTATGTTTGAATCAATAAAAGGGGCCCAAAAGTCCATCTATCTGGAAATGTATATTTTTCAGGACGATACCAAGGAGTTTGATTTCGTCAATTTATTAAAAGAAAAAGGCCGACAAGGCCTATCGGTCAAGCTGATACTAGACTCTTTCGGCAGTGCTGGTTTGTCCGACAGCGCTATTTCAGAATTACAAAAGGCCGGAATTGAGGTGCTTTCTCTCTCCTATCTATTGCACCGGATGCACAAAAAAGTCTTAGTCGTGGACGAATCCATCGCCTTCATCGGCGGGGTGAATATTCATCAGATTGCCAGATTTTGGAACGATTTGGTGGTCTGCATCAAGGGCAATCTAGTGGAAAAGGTAGTCATTTCTTTCGCCAAATCTTATACCAATGCCGGGGGTAAAGATAAAGAACTTTTGAGCAAGGGGCGCAATGTTGTCAAAGGCAGGATGAACACCTGGATAGTGGAACATTCGCCCGCCAGTAAAAAATTTCGTTTTAAAAGAATATATAAAAAATACCTAAACCAGGCAGAAAGTAGCCTTATTCTAATCACCCCGTATTTCATACCGAAGCGCTGGCTTCGGGCCGCCCTGCATCAGGCTGTTTTGCGCGGAGTGAAGGTGGAGGTGCTGATACCGGAGCACACCGACAACGGTTTTATCATGAATCGCGTAAATTATTTTTATATCTATAAACTCTCTAAATTGGGCGTAAAGTTTTATATGGAAAAAAATATGAATCATGCCAAAGCCATCATCATTGACCAAAAGGAAGCCATGGTCGGGTCGCAGAATTTGGACTTTCTGTCTTTCGATCTAAATTCAGAAATAGGCATTTTTTTTAAAGATTTAGAAGAAGTCTCGAAACTTTTAGATATTGTTAAAAAATGGAAGAAAGATTCTATTTTATTTGACTCTAAAATAAACAAACCAAAATGGTTTGACTACATTCTCTCGCCGCTCATAAATATTTTCTCCCTTTTTTCCAGGATTTTTCTGGATTAGATGCAATATTGCCTCTTGCTATACTACATACTAGCCAGTCTTAAAGAAATTTATTGTAATTATCTTTACTGACTAGTTCGTAGCTTGAATTAGGGTATGTTGTGAGCCATTCATTGGGAATTTTTTGATTCTTTCCTTTCCACTTGCATTCATAACCAAAAAGTTTTCCTTCTCGTTCCTCTATTAGGTCAATCTCTTTTTGGTCATAAGTTCTCCAAAAATAAAAATTGGCCGGCAGATTTTGGTAGTGAGATTTTTTCATTTTCTCAATGATGAAGAAATTTTCAAAAAGACCGCCAAAATCTTCGCGTACGGCCAGAGGATTGAAATTTCTGATTAAAGCATTCCGTATTCCGACATCAACGAAATAATATTTTGAGCTTTTGGAAACTTCTTTTCTTAAATTCCGACTAAAGCCGCGAAGATTTATTATTACAAACATCTTCTCCAGTATGTCTAGATATTTATTCACGGTCAGTTGACTGATTGCGAGATTTTGCGCAAGTTCCGGTATAGAGACTTCTTGCGAGATTTGTAAAGCCAAAAGAGTCAACAAATCAATCACTTTTTTAGGTTTTCGAACATCTCCAAACATTAATATATCCTTGCTAAGATATGTATTTATATACTCATATAAATAATTGATTTTGTCCGATTCATTGGCAAGCTGATGAGTTTTCGGCATCATGCCAAAGCGCATGAAATTTTCCAAAACAGTTTCCGGCGATTCAGTCTTGTGGAACTCTTTTATTTCCGAATAGGCAAAAGGGTACAGCCAGTAAGTTCTCGTTCTGCCTGTCAAGGGTTCGTTGATTTTATCAGCAAGGTCAAAGGAAGCTGATCCGGAAACGATTATTTTTATATTAAAATTATCAATAATCAATTTCAGTGTTTGGCCAATGTTCTCTATTTTTTGCGCTTCATCGATTATGAGTAGGTCATATCCAGTTATGATCTCCTTCAGATATGCTAGTTCATACCGGCTGAATATTTTCTGCGCCTGAAGATCATCTCCCGTAAATTCCAAAGTTTTTGTTTTTATTCCTTCTTTGACTTGATTTATGAAAGTGGTTTTACCCGCTTGTCGTGGACCATAGATAATTATCACCTTATTTTCCGGTGAGTTCAAATCGTCTTTTATTTGTTCAAATATGGCTCTTTTTATCAAATACATGATAGTGTACTATTGTTAATTCATACTAATTTAGTATAGTACAATACTAGCAAATACAAGTCTTTTGTCAACAGGAAGTACCCTGATCTGTAGACAATCCTAGCTTATCTTTAATTCTTAAGGCTCGGTAAAAATTGGGCTTTTTCTTTCTGAACATGATTCGGGGGGTGTACCATCACAAGTCCAAGTCCATTGCGAAGGACTGCTGGCTTGATTAGTGCTTGAAGTTGCTGAATAGCAATTGTAGTGAGTGGGAGCACATTGGCCGGCATTACCACAAGCATCCGCAGCAGTTCCAGAAACAGTACTAGAATAGTCTGATGAGCCTGAAGCATTTGTGGCTAGAACAGAATATGTGTGAGTTGTGCCTGCAGTTACACCTGTATCAGAAAAAGAATTCGTTGAACCTGTGTAGATAGAACTACCATCCCGTTGAAGAGTATAACTCGTGGCGCCGGTGGATGTATTCCATTGTACAATTATTCCTGAACCGCAAGTTGCACCTGCTTGAGCAGTAAGTCCGGTGGGAATTGCGGGAGCAACGGGAGCAAATCCAAAATTTGCAGATGTATATTTGCTCGTATTCATAAGCACCGAACATGTTTCGGTGCCGGAACATCCAGCCGTTCCGCTTGACCAGCCGGTAAATGTCGAGCCTGTGGCTGGGGTAGCGGTAAGAACAACAGTGGAGTTAGTAGGAAATCCAACAGGTGGACATGTAATCACTGAACCTGAACAATTGATGCCGACAGGGCTACTTGTTACTGTTCCTGCGCCAGCGCCACTAATTATAACTTGAAGATAGGAAGTCGGGACGCTGCCAAGAAAATTGGCTATTTTAATTTTACTACTGTCCATGAGAATTGAACATGTTCCGGTGCCAGGACAGCCCGAGCTCCAGCCGGTAAATGTTGAGCCTGTAGCCGGAGTGGCAGTGAGAATCACGGTAGAATTATAATCAAAAGAAACACCCGAACAGAAATATAGCGAGCAATTGATACCGGCAGGACTGCTGGTTATTGTTCCTGTGCCACCGTTTCCTATGTCAACTACCCCGGTTACAAGTGTGGGATTAACAGTAAAAGGCAAACGTTGTAAATTAATAAATGTCTGAGGATTAAAAGGATAATATATATCTCTACCTATGTCGAATGCATCGAAAGAATGAGAGCCTAATACCTGTGTATTCGCATAAGTACTGTATGTAGTCGCCTCGGGTGTCCCAAAAGGAATAATGGTAAAAGTGTAACCAGGCCAACCTGATGCGTCTATTGCACCATACATACCCATACTCCAGGATACATTTCCGCAGATCCCATTTGATGTCTCAGCTGATACGGTCATTAGTTCATTTTGATTATAAGAACTCTTATTTATATTAACAGTCCATAATTGACCGTGCGGTCCCGTATACGTATCCGCCTTCACTTCCCTCGTGCCAAAGATGCCGACTCCGGCAAAGAGCAGAAAAACAAAAATGGAAATTTTAATAACCTTTTTTATTGACATAGGTATAAATCGCGCTGATAATTATCAAGAGGCCTAGTATTGATATAAAAATTATTATGGCCTTACTGTCAAGCGGCGAAGCTGGAGCTGGCGGTATCGGAGTTTGAAAATCTCTTGAATCAAGTGCCTGAAAAGCTGAATTGACATCTTTAGCGCCAGAAAGAGTGATTTTGGCAATTGGATTCTCACAATCTCGAGTCATTTGGATTAAAGCATTAAATACAGGCTTGTCATCTGGCGTCATTTCTTTGGTAAAGGTCCCGCAGGTTGAGCCATTTTTGTCAGTCACCACAACATCCAGCTTTTGTTTTGCCAGATTTGTACCCGATCCTAGACGCGAATCTTGGAAAGTATCAGCTGATGGACTAAAGAAAATTTGCAGATTGGCGGTTTCGTCTTTCTGATATGAACTTTTGTCAAAAACAGTGTTCTGGATGGTACCGCTTGCGCCTCGGAGCACATAGTGAAAATTAGCAGAGTTCGAAACAGTTAACTGATCTAGGCTGACGAGAGAAAAAAGCACATCATAGGATTGTGGCGCTGTAGCTTTCGGCAGACTCACAGAAACTGAAGATGTCCCCGTTTTTATGGAAATGGGAGTTGCTGTTCCTCCGGTCTGACTTACTTTATTACCATAAACACTTCTGAAATAAGTTTCAAACTTTGGTGTGAAAGAAGTGTCGGTGGGAAAAATGCTCAAAACCTTACAGGTGGCGGTTAAAGATTCGGTATCGGCAATGTCCACTCCTTGTCTTGGTATGTATTGCTTTATAGGCTTTTCATTATCTACCGTCAAGTAGCAAGTATCGGACAGAATTTCCACTTTCGGCGCGTTAGTCCCAGTTATGGTAACAGTTCCGGGATTTCCTAGCGCTAGGATTAGTCCCCTATCATTCGCGCTTTTAATCCAAAGTTGGTAATTACCTCCAGATAAGGATGCGGAGGGAGTATAACTAATATTTTTTGAAATAGTCTGATTTTCACCCAATACGAGCGTCTCATCATACACTTTTTGATCTACAGTGTTGTTATCCGGAGATTTAGTTAAACTAGCTGAATATTTCACTCCCGACTGCACCCCGACACGATTGGAAAGATCAAAAGAAATATTGAAAGTATTCCCCTCTTGAGAAACAATCTGGGCGTTGTATATATTGACAGTGGCTACTATCGCGCCAGTACCTTGGTCTGTCTGCGCCAAAGACTTTTCAGTAAAAAATACGCCAAAGAGAAAAACAATCAAAACAAGAAATGCCATTAAAAAGGTTTTGGACATAAGTAGATTAATTATAGAACAAAAAATCCAAATAGGATACAAAAATGTGGATAACTGACTATTTTAAAATAGGCGCTAGACATACCTCTTTACAACAAATATTGCATATTCTTTGTAAGCCATAACATATCTAGCCACTTCTTCTATAAGCACTTTCCTTTGAACTGTTTCATAACGATGAACAAGGCGATTTCTTAAACCAACTGAACCAGCAATTTTCAAATGAAATTCTTTCGGTATGGCGCCAATATCGACAAGAGCTTCGAAGGTCGCTTGATTAGTATCCGGAAATGGCTTGCCCTCTTTTTCTAAAATTATTGCGTTTATATCAACCGCTTCATCGACAATAAGTTGGAACAACCGCTCAATAGACAAAAATACCGATTCATCGGCCACTCCGTCACGACATTTTAAAAGAAAATTTTCAAGATTTTCGATATATCCTTTTAGCAAAGAAATTTTTTTAAAAATAATATCAGACATTTTTTGTTTGGTAATTTATTGCCCAAGATTTTAAGGATTGTTTTTGTCGAGTGCGAATCCATGCAGTATCAAACCAAACATTGCGGGCATAGATCTTCCATTGCTCAAAGAAATCTTTCTTTGATTCATATAAAACAATTCCGTCTTCCGCCACCGCGCGCATTAAAAAAGGAGATGCGCCGGAAAGGTCGACCACCTCAACATCATTTCGTTTCAAACAATTACCTATTTCTTCCGCTACTAAAGATGTATTTGGTGATTCGCTTGAAAACACCGCGATGTCAATATCGCTAGTCGCATGTTCTGCGCCGCGCGCCGTTGAACCGAATAATACCATAAGATCAAGCCCGTACGCTTTCGCCACACCCTCTATTTTCATTTTTATTGAAGAGTCAATCATGATTGAATAGTATAATTACAGGGAAGAGAAAGCAAGGGTCACCCTTGCTCTTTCAGCCAATCAATCATTTTGTTGAAAGTAGCCGAGCCGGCTTCCCCGGTGGCCGAGAGCCCCTCGTCTTTTTGGAAATCTTTGACCGCCGCTAGAGTGGCGGCGCCGTAGTCGTTGTCTACTGGATTCGAAGTCTTGTTGTAGATATTTAAGAATTTCTGCACCGTGCCGACCGCTCCGCCCTTTGACTTCAGTTTCAAAACGGTTTTATTAGTTACCAGCTTTTGTAATTGAGTTATCAAGTCTTGGTATTTATACACGGTCGGCTCCGGTTCTTTGACGACATTTTGCGCCGGTTCTTCCAATTTCAATTTAGACTGCGCAATATTCAGTTCCGCCGTGAGATTGGCCACCTCGGTTTTCAAATCTTTATTTTCTTGTTCCAACTGCTGTATTTTTTGGCTCGCTTTGTAATCCGTGCCAGACTGCAGAGTCCTAACTGACCAATACCCCAGAAGCCCCAGCAGGGATAAAGTAACTATAGCAATTAGCGCAAATTTTAATTTCTCCATCTTTCTATTATAACATTTATTATTTGTTATACTAGCTGATATGATGTCGACTTTTTTATATCTTGTCTTAACTCTGGTGGGTATGACCAATACCCCGGCATTGACACCCTCGTTGTCAGTTTCCCCTGCGACTATTCTTCTGCAAGGCAATCCTATCCTCATAGAAATAAAGGATACAGATGCTTCATCTATAAAAAAACTCTCCTTCGATGGAAAAAAGATGGGTGTTTTTACGTATCAAAACAAACCTTGGGTGTTGGTCGGAATTGATTTGAATAAAAAACCGGGAACATATGCTTTGCAGGCGGAACTCACGGATGGAAATATTGTTAAGAAAAGCATTGTGATCGAAAAGAGAGATAAAACAGAAACTCCCCTCGGCATCCCGGAAAAACTCGGCGGAAACACCAAAGAAAGCCAGGACAAGCTGGTCGCCACCTTGAATGAAGACAATAAAAGTTTGGTTGGAATTAAAACGGAAAACACGGCGCTCTGGACGGAACCATTCGTGGCTCCTCTCAAGCAAATCAAGGTGACGGCGCCTTATGGCAATTCCAGAAAAACCGGAGCCTATTCCATCCCCCACAAAGGTGTGGACTATCGAGCCACTCCCGGCGCGGAAGTTATGGCCATCAACCGAGGGATCGTGCGCTTGACGCGAGAATTCCGCAATCACGGGAAAACCATGGTCATCGATCATGGCCTGGGCGTGATGAGCTATTACCTACATCTGTCGAAATATAATGTTAAAGAGGGCGACATAGTCGAACGAGGACAGATGATCGCTCTCTCCGGCGACAGTGGCTACACCGTCGGCGCGCACTTGCATTTCGCTATTCGCATTAACGATATCGCGATCGATCCGGAAAAATTCTTTGAGTTGTTTTTTCTATAATTTCTGCTAATATAATAAGGTTCTTTGAATGTTTAATATATTCCGAGGTAGCTCAGCGGTAGAGCGGTCGCCTGTTAAGCGATTGGTCGTAGGTTCGATCCCTACCCTCGGAGCCCCGGATAAAAATGATTTGGGCCCGTAGCTCATCTGGTAGAGCACCTCATTTGCAATGAGGGGGTGAGGAGTTCGAGTCTCCTCGGGTCCACAAAAAACATTATGAAAACAAATCTTGCAACATTAGAATTCATTTTAAAAAATTACAAAAACTTCAACGCTCGCTCGACCCGAGACGCGCTGATTGCTTATTGGCGGCATTTGGATAAAGGCGGAAAAATGTTTTGGGCGATGGCCGGCGCGATGTCTTCCGCTCAACTGGGTGTGACTTTGGCCCCAGCGATAAGAGAAGGGTTAATTCATGGAATGTCGGTAACCGGAGCAAACTTGGAAGAATCACTTTTCCGCCTAGTAGCGCACGATAGTTATAAAGATTTCCCCGATTATCGATATTTTACCAAGGAAGACGACACCAATATTCTAGAAAACGGTATGCGTCGAGTCACCGACACCAGTATTCCCGAAGATGAGGCCTTCCGCGCCGTGGAGAGTATTATCGTACCGGTCTGGGAAAAAGCCACCAAGTCAAGTACTCGCAAATTCTGGCATGAGTATTTTTATGATTTGGTTAAAACCATAGACAAAAAGAAACACGAAGGCAAAGCAGAGGAATGCTGGCTTCTGGCTGCCGCAGAGAATAACATCCCGATCGTTGTCCCCGGCTATGAAGATTCCACTTTTGGCAATATCTTCGCTTCACATGTGAAGCTGGGCGATGCTAGCGCCAATATCGCCAAAAGCGGTATAGAGTATATGGGGGAATTTTATGACCAGTACCAAAGGCTTTCATCTGGAGCAGGAGTCGGATTTTTTCAAATCGGCGGCGGCATCGCCGGAGACTTCCCGATCTGCGTCGTGCCATCTTTAAAATACGATATAAAAGAAAGGAAAGTAAAACCTTGGGCTTATTTTTGCCAGATTTCCGATTCCACCACTTCCTACGGCTCGTATTCCGGCGCTACGCCGAACGAAAAGATCACCTGGGATAAATTGACTAAGGACACGCCGATGTTCGTCATCGAGTCCGACGCCACCATCGTCGCTCCCCTTATCCTTTCCGCACTCCTCGAATGCAAAAAAAATCCCAAAGAAGCCAACAAGTTAATTGCAAAATATACGGCTTAATATAAAAAAATGAAATATGTAACTATTGGACTTGTTCAAACAAAAGTAGGAGAAAATATTCCTTCTAACATAGACAAAACCGTTAAATTAATAAAACAGGCGGCTAAATCTGGCGCTAAAATTATTTGTTTACAAGAATTATTTCAAACTCCTTACTTCCCACAAAAACAAGGAGAGAGAAAATCTAAATACGCAGAATCTATTCCCGGACCAACTACAAAAATTATGGGAAATTTAGCAAAAGAGCTGGGAATAGTATTGATAGTCCCAATTTTTGAACACACAAAAAACGGTCATCATTTTAACACTGCTGTGGCTTTTGATGAGAAAGGAAAAATGCTGGGAAAATATCACAAAATTCATATTCCCCACGATCCAAGTTTTTATGAAAAAGAATATTTTGAAAATGGAGATTTGGGATATAAAATTTTTAAAACTAAATTTGGAAACTTTGCCGTTCTTATCTGTTATGACCAGTGGTTCCCCGAAGCCGCCCGCATAGCCAAACTCGCCGGCGCGGAAATGATCTTCTACCCTACCGCTATCTCCAACATCGCGGGATATATTCCAAAAGAGGGTGATTGGCACGATGCTTGGGAAACTGTGATGCGCGGACACGCTATAGCAAACAGTTTGCCAGTCGTGGCCGTCAATCGAGTAGGGCGCGAAGGTCGCAGTCAATTCTGGGGCCAATCTTTTGTGGCGGATGCATTTGGCAAAGTTATAAAACGGGGAAGCCACAATAAAGAGGAGGTAATTATCGCAAAAATAGACTTAGCGATGAATAGATTCATTTCGGAAGGCTGGGGCTTTATGAAAAATCGCCGACCGGACACTTATAAGACTCTAGGAAAAAAATAAATGGCAGAAAAAACTCCTAAACAATTTGGTTTTACGATGCCCGCAGAATGGGAAAAACATTCGTCGGTGTGGCTCGCTTGGCCGTATGACGACACCACTTTCCCTAACCGAGTAAAAAAAATAGAAAAACTATACTGTGAAATAATAAAAGCATTATGGGAAAGTGAAGAAATAGAGTTGCTGGTACTTTCTAATTCAAGGAAGAAAATAGAAAAAATTTTAAAAAATGAAGATATTGATTTTAAAAAAATTTCATTCCACGAGACTGATTATGGCGATGTGTGGACCAGAGATTATGCGCCAATTTTTTTGATTAACCGAAAAGAAAAAAAACTGGGCTGGATCAAAGCCGAATATAATGCTTATGGCAAAGGAACAGATTTGTACTATAAACCATTATTAAAAGATGATGCGGTTTTTAATAATATTTCGCCCATGGGACAAAAATTCAATTTAGATATGGTTTTGGAAGGCGGTTCGATTGAAACAAATGGAGAAGGCATTTTGATCACGACCAGACAGTGCTTGCTCAATCCAAATCGCAATCCCTATTTAAATAAAAATCAGATCGAAGAAAATCTGAAAAATTATTTGGGGGTAAATAAAATAATCTGGCTCCAACAAGGACTCACCAATGACCATACCGATGGCCACATTGACAATCTGGTAAAATTTGTTTCTCCAGATAAAGTTCTTTGTTGCTATGAAGACAATCCGCAAGATGAAAACTATGAGATTTTGAAAAACAATTTTGAAATTTTATCTAAGGAACCTTTTGAGATAATCAAGTTGCCTATGCCACATATGCGCTATGAAAATGGCACCAAAGCTCCCATTTCTTATGCAAATTTTTATATTGGCAACAGAATAGTCTTAGTCCCCACTTACAGCGACCAGAATGACGAAAAAGCTCTTAAAATAATTCAATCTTATTTCCCCAATCGCAAAGTCGTAGGTATTGATTGCCAAGATTTAATTTATGGCAGTGGAACAATACATTGTATGACTCAACAACAACCGGTAATTTAGATGTAAAACAAAACCCCTCCTTGACTAGCAGGGAGGGGTTTTGCGGCACTTATGTTGTTTACGATAAATGCAAGATAACGTCAGGGTTACCTCACACTCACAAGGGAAGTATAGCATACTTGCAAAAAAAATGCAAGTCTTGTATGATTTTGGGGTAGGTGTCGGATAGCTACCCCTCCCTGCTTGCAGGGAGGGGAGGAAAGTCCGAACACAGATCCCCGCTTTACGTGGGGAAAAAGTAAAGGGTAATACCCTTCCATAGCGATATGGAGTTGCGAACAGTGACGATGCCGGCTTGCCTCGCTTAGCGGGGTGAATCCGGAGTGAAACGGCTAAATACTTACTCCTGTGCAAGATCGTGCTTCCAGATAGAGCCTAAAGCTCTATCTGGGAGAGAATCGCTTGAGCCCCAAAAGAATATCGCGCAAGCGAGGGCCTAGACAAATAGTTATCGTTATCCGCCTTCGCCTAAAGCTACGGCGTGATGAAACAGAATTCGGCTTATAGACACCTACAAGAAAATGAAAATCCCCCGCCAAAAGCGGGGGATTTTCTTTATTCCCCTCTTGAGGGGTGGCTCGCTTGCGAGACGGGGTGGAAAATTCATCCACCTCCCCCTTCGGGTACTCCTCAAGAGGAGAATAGAAACTCCACCTGATCCCCTATTTGCAAATTGTTCTTTTCCGAAAAACCAGCAACAACTTCTAGAACATATTTAGTATTTTTTGCTGAATCTGCAGGACCATAAATTTCTGGGTACGAACCTGGTCGGGCATCTTTTTGTATATAAATTATTTCTCTGTCTTCTCCAATCCAGATAATATCTATCGGAAAATTCATATCTTTCATCCAAAAAGGATACTTGCCGGGTCTTGAAAAAACAAAAAACATGCCTTCATTGTCATGGATGCCCGATCGGCCCGACAATCCTTGCGTTTGCGCCTCGGGAGTCAGAGCAAGTTCAACTTTAATATTCTGCCTGGCAATTCGCACATACTGAATATTGGAATAACCCCCAAAATCCGCTTTGTCAGAGGGAATTTGAATTTCTCCTCCCTTGATAAGGGGAGGCCGGGAGAGGTTTTTATTTTGATTAATTAACAAAAATCCTAACGTGAAAAAAATAATAACTATTATGAAAGCAGACTTCTTTTGCATTTTATTTTACAAACTTTATAACTTTTCACTTTATAACTATTTATGGTCCCCGTTGGTCCAGCCGAAAAGCTTGCCGATGGACTCCGCGCTCTCGCGCTTGCGGACGATTTTGATGGTACCATCTTGGGCGACGATTTTCATCGGCGCCGAAAGCAGGCAGTGGTGCGACGCCAGTCCGTCTTGATACGCCCCAGTATCGAGTACGGCTACCAGCTGCTCCAGATCCTCCCGTAGTTTAGGCAAAAGAATATAATTTCCTCCGGCGGTATACTTATCATCCGAATCGCAAGTACTGCCAGCAAGCCACACAGTTTTCAAAGCGCCGTCCATATTGTTGGCCGGGATGATATGGAATTTTTGATGGATTGCCCAAGTATCTTTAATATCATTCATGAAACTTCCATCCACCACGTACCAAGCCTTGGCGTTGGCTTTTGGAATCATTTTTTCAGAAAGCACTTTGTAGATAGTTACCTGCGCTGGAGCGACAATATATTGGCCCCACTCCACCACTAAGTTCGGATGCCTGATTCCCGCTTTGTCCGACAAATTTTTAAGTATTTTTATAATCTTGCTGGAAACACCTTTGGCAGTATAAAACTTTTTCTTCTCATAAGGAACACCGAAGCCTCCCCCGATGTCCAAGGTGTCTAAACTAGGATGAATTTTCTGCAATTGCGCATAAACACCAAAACCGTATTTCACGGCTTCAAAAATGCTTTTCTGAGTCTTGATCTGCGAGCCCAAGTGATAGTGCATAATTTTAAGGTTCTTCATGGGATTTAAGTTCAGAGCCTCCTTTTCCGAGAGCCCGAATCGGTCGAATTTTTTATCCCAATGCGAATCAGTCTTGATCGCAAGATCCACCCGCACCCCGACATCCCCTTTATATTTGGAAAGCCTCTCTAATTCATTCAAGCCTTCGATGATCGGCACGATATTCATACTTTTACTGCGCAATTCTTTGATCAGATCCAGATATTGGTCAGTCTTCGGACCATTGCACAGCACCCGAATCTTGCTATTGAATCTCTCGCCTTCCCAAAGCTTTTTGACCAGCCAAAGCTCATTGGCTGAGGTCACTTCCAAATTCGCGCCTTCAGAAAGAAGGGTTAGAATAAATTCTTTATTCTGATTTACTTTCATAGGATAATGATAAAAGAATCTGCCCTTGTAACCGTAAATTTTAATATAGGCTTGAAAATAGCCGATCAAGTCCTTCAATCGGTCTTCAATAATGAATGGAAATATGATGGACAGGGGCGTGCCGTACTTTTGGGCGATATCGTTTAAATTGTAAACGTTATGTCCTTCAGTCGCTGTCAACTCGCCTTCTTTATTAACACCGAAAAATTGAGTGTTGAATTCTTCGGCTCCCAATTTCCAAAATTTCCTCCAATTTGTGCCTATTTTTTTTATCTTTTTCATGGTTCGATTTTACTCACCATGACCCTAAGTTTGTCGAATGGGTCATTTTTTCATTCCCCTCTAAAAATGTTTTCTGAACTCTTCTTCTGAAAGAAGGGCTTGTTTCAATATTTTTTTAAGTAGCCCCCGACCCACATCACCGCTATGCATTGGCACTGAGGTTTGTAAATCAAGTTTTTTGTTGATTAAAATTAAATGACTTCCATGTTGATCAAACTCTTCAAATCCAGCGTACTTGAGAACAGCGACGAGTTTTCTGGGATTGATTTGAGGTAATCTACTCATGTTTTTTATTTCTAAGCGACTGAGAGAGGAGCAACTATGCTTACCGCAAAAGGACTAACTTGTTCTCTTCTTTCGATGGGTATATTCTTACCACGTTTGGCGAGAGCTCTGACAAAGCCAACAATGGCATCCTGGGCCATCTGTAATGCTTCATCAAAAGTTTTTCCTTGAGTAAAACAGCCGGGTAGAGCAGGAACCGAGACGACGTATAATCCGTCTTCATCGCGTTCTATATTAATTGTGTAGGTAAGTATTTTTTCCATAATACAAAGTGTAGTATACCATATAAAAAAATAAAAGCTATCTCACAGCTGTCATTTTATTTTTTCTTGACCGGGGTCGGCGACGTTACTGCAGGTTTTGCGGGCGCCACTGTCGCTTTTTTAGCCTCATCTAACCTCTTTAAGGCGCTAGCAATACTAGCATTGGACGGATAAAGTTTCAAGGCTAAAGCATAGGAATTTTGGGCAGTCGTCAAGCCATCAGAGACGCCCAAGTAGATGCTTGCTTCCGCCAATTTACCTAAGGTCACATAATTTAAGTAATTCTTTTTATCAGCGGCAACGGCTCGGTTGGCATAGTCGGCTGATTTCTTGAAAGCGGTGACGGCTTTGTTCTTAAATTCATCGGTGGTCTTATCCACCTTCGGATCGGTAGAATTTATAAGCGAGGCGAGATAGCCTGACTCAAGCCCGGTCAAAGATCGATAATAGGCGTCGGAAGGGTAAATACTCGCCGCCCGCAGGAATTTTTTTTCAGTTGCTTCCACATCTTTCTGGTTTTGGTAAATAGCCAGTCCTTGAGTGAAATAAATCGCCGAGATGATTCGCCGGCCGATCCCCGTGGCATACAAGAGAGCGACGACTAATACGATAAGAAGCAATAGGGGTGAAATTATTTTCCCGAATTTAAACCCACTACTCTCTAGATTGATGACTTTTCCCCTTTTCGAAATCAAAGCTGCAAAGATCGCGGTTAGTAAAAGAGCCAAAGCGACGACGACAGCCCCGGAAGCATGCAGGACGAGCATTGTGAATAGAAAAAGCGCCGAGACGCCAACCAGTTGTGTTTCCATTGAAATAGCGGAGTCTTCGGGTCTCGATGAAGGAAAAATAGATTGCAAACTTTTCCATACAAGCATACCCAAAAAAAAGAGTATGCCCAAAATTCCGAGAACGCCAGTCGTCGCCATCAGAGTCGGCATAATGCCGATACCATACCAATAATCCTGATTGCGCAGACTGCCCAATAGATCAGCGGCGGGGCGGTGCAACAAGAATTGGCGCAGATAGGTGTTGGTCCCGGTGCCTAAAACCGGACCATCCTTGATAGTGGCTAGGCCGACCTGCTTGGTGATTTTCCAAGTAGAAACGACTCTGTCCTCGAATGATACCGCAAAATATTTCGGAGAGATCTTGGCAATTGTCTTTGGAGCAATAGCGATGAATAGAGAAATTACAAACAAAACTAAAAGCAAGTAAGGAATTTTTTTTGATTGCTGGAATGAGAGTAGGATTAAAATTAGAGACAAAACTGCCCCCACATACCAGAAAGCCGTAAAATGAAGTCCGGTGATAATGGCAGTTACAAGACCCAAAACAAGAAAAACATAAGCGACGATCTTTTTTACTAAAGTCAGCTGGATAAGAGGTATCATATACGCCAAGAGCAGGATCGCGAGCCCGACAATGATGACTGCGTCGCTCCAGAGACCGATAGGGTTTATAGCGTGTTTCAATCCAAATACCCGCGCCACTCCGGAGAGGAATGAAAACAAGATCAACAATCCGGCGCCGAGTCCGAGCGCTCGAAAAGTGAGTTTCAGGTTGCTCCGGCTTCCAAACAGTGTCATGCTCATTATTATCAACAGCCCGCCGAGTAGCCAAAATCCGGAAGCCGTGGACTCTGTGCCATAGCCGAGAAAAGAAAACAAAAAGCTTCCGCTAAAGACGGAGGAGAGGAAAAAAATCAAGATCATCGCTATGAAACTTAAAGAGAGCAGATTGCGCGGTAAAGCAACAGTCCCCTCTTTAGACCTGGCTACCGCCCAGAGCCCGAGAGCCACCGCGATGCCGAACGTCAGAAGCGAAATTTTCATCAGCTCCAAGGGCGGCGTAGTGATAGAATTTCCAAAAAATATGAATGGCAGAATCAAAAACGTCGCCAGTATAAATAAAAGCGATATTCGATCCAGCACCCGAACAGTATTTATCTTTGAATTTGTGGTTTCCATATATGGATTATTGTATCACACAGAATAATTTTATTTAAGGCTATTTTGAATTCTGAAAATAATTTCTTTTAGTTCAGGAAAATTCTTTTTTATGGCATCCCACACGATAGCATTATCAACACCAAAATATTCATGGACAAGTTTATTGCGCATATTCATGACATCTTTCCATTCAACTTCAGGATGATTTATTCTTACTTCTTCAAATATATTTCTGGAAGCCTCACCAAGAATAATAAAATTCATAAGCACCGCTTTATATATCGGTTTATTATTAACCAATGCTTCGGCATTTGGAATATCTTTTACAAATTCATTTACTTCATCTATTGCTTGAAGCATGTCCAAAAGATACAAATTTATATCTCGTTTTTCCTTCATATTATTATCATTTGGGATAATATTCTTTCTTTTATATACGGCTTGATTGATCTCTTGGTAACCAAATCAATCTTTCTTCCTAGTAAGTTTTCTAAAAACCGTTCCATTCTCCCAAATTCGAAAAATCCAACAACAGCCTTATCGTGATTGATTTCAATTGCAATGTCAATATCGCTATTTTCATCATTGTCCCCTCTAGCAAACGAGCCGAAAACTCCTATTTCTTCCACACCGTAGGTTTTTAGCAAATACCCCTTATTAAGGGCTATTTTCTCTTTAATTGTTCTTAATTCATCACTCATCTCTCCATTGTATCATATTTATTTCCCTCTTGAGGAGAACTAAGGTTCCGGCTCTGAATTACCACCCTCTGCCTCGCCGGCGGGCGAGCCTGCCCCCTCCTCAACTGAGGCGGGGGTTGAATCCTCCTCCCCTCCTTCCGGAGGAGGGGTGCCTTCAGGCGGGGTGGTGATTACCGGTTCTGGTTCATCCGGCGGGGTGGTCGGATTTTCTTCTCCCTCGCCTATACCAGGAGAGGGTTGGGGTGAGGTCGGTTCTGGCTCTGGCTCGTCTGGCGGAGTGGTTCCGGCATTCTCCAAAAGGCCTTTCAGATCATCCTCGGTCACGCAGGTCTCTCCGATGCAGAGAGTCTTGGTCTCCACTCGGTCAAATACTCCAAGCTCGGAGCCGATTCGGACCTGCTGTTCTTGCATGGCTTTGATGATGATAGCGAGGAAAGCGTTGGTATCCAGTCCGTGCGGAGTTACGCCGTCTTTTTCATAAGTAATAAGGTGGGAATCCGCATCACCAGCTTCTTCTGCAATGAATCCATAATTTATTTTAGAGTCCTGATTGTTATAGGTAAAGCTGGAAGGTTTAAGGGCGAGAAGAATGTCTAAGCCGGATATGCCCAAATCCCCTATATCATGTTTAAATCTTTCAGATGAACCGGAACAGTCAACTCCCACATCAACCAAAATTTCTTCGGTGGTTGAATCCAAGCAGAGTGTATAGTTCGCGCCGCCATTAGCTGATAGACCTGACCACCTTCCAGTGCCATCTATGTCAAGCTTGTATTCCGGACTCACGACACCGATGCCGACATTTCCTATATCGTTTATTACCATTGCGAAAGACTCATCGGACAAAAGAGCTATGAAGATGGCCGGAAGTTTATCTATGCTTGCAGAAGCCGTGTCGGTGAAAGCCGTGTCCACATTCAGACTAGTGTTTGAAGTGATAGTAACAACTGTTCTGGTTTCCGCATTGACAGTAATTCTATCTCCGACGACTAACTCTGTGGTAAAGAGAGTGCTTGTTCCGGCAAGCGTCGTAGTGCCATCTGGATCAGCTGTGCCAGTGATGGTAGAAGTGGCCGCGCCAGTAAATTTGCCTAAACCAGTAACATCGAGGCCAGAAAGCAAATCCGTCGTTCCACTCACCGCAAAGTTTCCATTTATCAATCCATTCCCTCCCACCGTCAGTCCTCCGAACACATCCGCTTCGCCACTTACACCTAAATTATTTCTGATAGAGAGATTGCCGATGTCCGCCGAGCCTGCGGTGAGAGAGGTGGTTTCAATGCCGGTCAAGTCGACGATGGAGAGGGTGTTGTCGGAATAGTTAGTCACATACGCGTATCGTCCGGAGGCAGTAATGGATTGTGGATTTACCCCAACATCCGCTGTGGATATTTGAACTGGATTAATCGGATCAGAGATGTCCACAATTGATATATTGTCACTATTGTTATTTGCCACATACGCATATCTCCCAGAAATCCATATGGAAACTGGAACACTCCCCACATTTACTGTTGACACTTCTTCTGGATTTTCAGAATCGGAAACATCTACAACTGATACAGTATCGTTACTTTGATTTGCAACATACGCATTTCGTCCAGAAACGGCAACTGATCGTGATCCGCTTTGTGTACTGACTGTACCCACCTCACTTGGATTTAAAGGATCAGAAATATCAACAATAGATAATGTTGATGATATGCCCCCATTAAAGTTTGTTACATATGCATATCTTCCATAGACAGCGATGTAAATTGGGTCATTTCCTACTGCAATTGGGGAACCAACAACAACTGGATTTGCAGGGTCGGAGATATTTACGACCGATATAGTATCATCATTTAAATTTGCCACATATGCATATTTTCCGGAAACTGCAATGGATTGTGGATTATCACCTACGGATACGGTAGAAACCTCTACTGGATTCTTCGGATCAGAAATGTTTACTATTGATATATTGTCACTGCCTGAATTCGCAGTATAGACATATCTACCGGAAGTGGCAATGGAGAATGGACCAGTTCCGACAGAAGCAGTGCTAATTTCCTCGGGATTAGCTGGATCAGAAATATCAACAACTGATATGTTGTTGGTTCCAGAATTTGCAACATAAGCATATTTACCAGATACCGCTACAGAATATGGATTCGTCCCCACCGCCACTGTCGAGATCTCACTCACGCTATCCGCTCCAATTAAATTGGAAACGCTTCCTCCCGTGTAACTCAAATCCACATTACTGTCGTTAGTTGTACTCGTCCATGGGCCCACCAAATCAATAACCGATCCATTCTGATATAAATTGCCGTCTAGATTCAAGTTTCCGCCGATTCTAAAATCACTATCCACCCCGAATTCATCCGAGTTCAAATGATACAGGGCTTGCAGGCCGTTTTCATTACCCACCATTTCTGCGCCCAGACCGCCGTTGTATAGATCGGTGATCTCATCTGCCGTGATCGCGCGGTTCCAGATGGCGACTTCGTCTAGGGAGCCGTTTAATGTATAACTGCTTTTACCGATAATTACTTGGTCACTGCCTGGTGTCATTACAAATGATTTATCTGTTGATACATCTTCTGTGCCATCCAAGTATCCCTTTATCGTTGTTCCGTCATATGTCCAAATAACTTGATGCCACAATTCGTCTGTTACCAAAGTATTTAATGACGTTGTGGGATTATCGCCGGTATATGATGCTGATGAAAAACTGAATGTATCTACAGCGTAATTACCATATTCAACAGTATACTCTGAAGCAAGATCTGGTTTTCCAATTATTCCGTATGTTTGCCCTGAAGGAGAATTCATTTTCACCCACGCCATAAGCGTAAAATTATCAGTCAAATGAAGCGACGCATCATCCGACACGGTGATGCCATCATCAGTGCCATCAAAAGTTGCGGCACCTGTCATTACTCCATCTGCATGGAGTGGACATGTTCCCGAAACAGCATTGCAAGTCCCATTATTCGCATTCGCCGTACTGTCCACCATAAAGCCGGAGCTAGAGAATATATTCCAACCTATGTTCGCTTGATTACCGAGATTGTTTTGATCAAAGAAACTCATGCTAGAGTTTGTAAAAATATTCCCAGTTACAGTCAGGTTCTGGCCTACGGAGGCGTTGCCTTCGATAGTAGTATTGTTTCGCACATTCAAATTCGTCGTCTCCGTGCCCCCGAGGTCGAAGATTTGGAAGGAGTTGGAGATATGATTTACCACATAGGCGTATCTTCCCGAGACAGTTATGGAAATTGGATAATCTCCAGTTGTCACGTCAGATCCGACTTGTGAAATAGAATCAGGATCGGATATGTCAAATATCTGTAGGGTGTCAGAGTCATTATTCACAACATAAGCGTATCTTCCGGAAATTGCAATTTTCCTGTCTCCATCATTGCCGAAGTTACCGATAGAAACATTCGCAATAGATGTTGGATTATTTGGATCGATCATGTCAAAAATTTCCATCTTGTCGTCTCCATTAGTTCCGACATACACATATCTTCCCGATACGGCTACAGAAACTGGATTAGTTCCCGTCGTGATGTCGTCTCCTACTTGTATAACTGAAGTAGGATCGGAGATGTCAAAGATCTGCAAAGTGCCAGAGGTTGTATTTACCACATAAGCGTATCTTCCGGAGACAGCTACGGACATTGGATTAGTTCCAGTCGTTACATCAGTGCCTACTTGAGTAACCGAAGTAGGATCGGAGATGTCAAAGATCTGCAAAGTGCCAGAGGTTGTATTTACCACATAAGCGTATCTTCCCGATACGGCGATGGAAAGCGGATTGGTTCCTGTGGTCACATCGCTTCCTACCTGAACAACTGAAGTAGGATCGGATATGTCGAATATCTGGAGAGTGTTGGAAGTATAGTTAACAACATATGCATATCCACTAGAGACCGCGATAGACATAGGAATAGTCCCCGTGTCCACATCGCTTCCTACCTGAACAATTGAAGAGGGATCGGATATGTCAAACACTTGGAGAGTGTTGGAAGTATAATTCACCACGTACGCATAATTTCCAGAAACGGTGACAGAAGTTGGATTAGTTCCTGTCGTCTGCGTCCATTTCAACACCGGCTCGCCGCCAAGCACACTCAAATTCCCTCCAACAGACACATCCTTCGCCACCGTGAGCGACCCGTCGCTTTTGATCTTGAAGATCTGCAGAGTGTTCCCGGTGCCGTTGGTGACGTAGGCGTATCGGCCAGAGATTTCGATGTGAGTCGGACCTTCACCTGTGGCGACTGGTATGCCAACTTCGAGGGGATCGACATCTGGGTCAGAAATATCGAAAGTCTGGATCGTGTTATCCGTGTCGTTTGTAATGTACGCGTAATCTCCTAAAATAGCTATCGAATTTGGTGAGGTACCTGTGGTGGAATCAGTCAGAGTAGTTGGATTTGCAGGATCAGAAATATCAACTCGAATAATAGCGGTGCTGTCGTGATCTGCTAAGTATGCATATTGACCTGCAAGGGCTAAAGATTCAGGATCTACTATTCCTGCTACTGTACTTCCAAATGACACCGGAGCCGCTGGATCCGAAACATCAAAGACTTCAAAAAGACTGGCTTCTGTCACATAGGCATAATTTCCGCGGACGACGACGTCGGTGGGAGAGGTACTGGTGGTGGAGACGGTGCCACCGATGACTTCTGTCGGATTGGTTGGACTAGAGATATCAATAATCTTTAAATTATTCCCAGCAGTAACAACATATGCATAATTTCCAGAAACCGTAATTGAAATTAGAGTTTCACTTAAATCCAGAGTTGCTGCTTGAGCGGGATTGGCAGGGTCTGAAATATTAACAACCTCAAGAAATGTTGAAATACCCCCAACTAGGTAGGCGTAATTTCCGGAAATTGAAATAGATGTTGGTGAACCGGCTGTCGTATAATCCGTCCCCACTTGCACCGGCAAACTCGGATCCGAAATATCAAACACTTGCATTGTGCCAACGTCTTGATTTACCACATAACTATAATCCCCCGAGACCGCCACTGATTTCGGATTGGCTCCTGTTGCTACACTTCCGACTTCGACTGGCGTGACGGTGGACGATGACCCTATCGTCACATCGCCGAGCGCGTAGCGGATATCATTGCCGACGGTGGTCCATTGGGAGCTTATCATTTCGCTACCATTCCAAAACAGACTGCCGTCGATGTTGTAGAGAGCATTGGTTGTATCTCCTGGAACAGAAATATCAGCTAAATTTAAGGTTCTACCTACAGATAAATCGCCTTGCACACTCGCCGAGCCACCGACAGTGAGTCCGCCGAAGATGTCTGCTTCGCCGGAGACGCCGAGATTGTTGCGGATAGAGAGATTCCCGATGTCGGCTTGCCCGGCGATGAGAGAGGTGGTTTCAATGCCGGTCAAGTCCACGATGGAGAGGGTGCTGTCGCCAGAGTTTGCCACATACGCGTATCGGCCAGAGACGGTGACGGAGGTCGGAGAAACTCCCACATCCGCAGTTAAAATTTCTAACGGCAATGCTGGATCCGATATATCTATGATAGATATATTGTTATCATCATTATTTGCCACATACGCATATCGGCCGGAAATAGAGATTGAATAAGGAAAACTTCCGACTGTGAGAGGAGAACCGACTATGGATGGATTCAAGGGGTCAGAAACATCCACGATTGATACCGTGCCATCGGATTGATTTCCCACATACGCGTATCGGCCGGAAACGGCGACAGGAATTGGTTGAATTCCGACTCCAATAGTAGAAACTTGGGTCGGATTTGATGGATTTGAAATATCGACAATTGAAATGCTGTCGCCGCTACTGTTGGTCACATATGCATAACTGCCGGAAACAGTGATAGCGAATGGGAATGATCCGACAGCCGCGGTGGATATCTCGATCGGGTTTGATGGATCTGCAATATCCACAATTGAAATGGTATCCGCGGAGTTGTTTGCTGTATACGCATATCGGCCGGAAACAATTACAGTGGTCGGACCACCTCCGACTGTGGCCGTCGAGATTTGTGCGGGAGTTGAAGGATTGGATATGTCAACTATGGATATTGTACCGTCGAAATAATTCGCTACATAGGCATATCTACCGGCAATTGCAATCGAATATGGCGTTTCTCCGACTGCCGCTGTCGAGATCTGCTCTGGGGCCAAGGGGTCAGAAATATCCACAACTGATATATTGTTGTCGCCCTGGTTTGCCACATACGCATATTTGCCAGATACTGCAACTGAATATGGAGTATTCCCCACCCCCACTGTCCCCACCACCTCAATCACCGAATCTGCATTTAAGATATTTGAAACATTGCCATTGAACGACGAATCGCCGAGGACGGAGAGGCGGGCGGTGGGAGAGGTGACGCCGATGCCGACATTAACGGCGTCACCTCCGGTGCCACCCAAGACCAGCGAATTCGACGCGCCGACTTTGGCGTTGTAGCCGATGGCAGTGGCATTGGTGAGTCCGTCGGAGAGGACGTCGGCATTAGTGCCAAATAGAGTATTAAAATTACCGGTTATATTTGTTAGGCCTGCGTTAATTCCGAAAAAGTTATTCCCACTGCCCTCGGTATTGCTGGTACCTGCGGTACCAAAAAAATTATTATTTTCACCAGTAGTATTAGAATAACCACTATCAGAACCAATAAAAGTATTATAAAATCCTGAGGTATTCGAAGTCCCGGAATTATTGCCAATAAACACATTTAGACTACCTGAGGTATTTGATATCCCAGCTCCTTCGCCAAAAAAATAATTATCTAGAGCGACATCCGTGGTTATTAATGATGACCCCGACAGCGTCGTGCCGTCGCCATCATAAAAAGCAAACTGGCCACCAGTGCCGGCGTTGATGACGAGGTCAGCGCTCGCGTAATCAGTGGAAGCGGTGTAAGCGGCGGTGCTGAGAGTGCCGCCAGTGCCGATAGTGAGCGTAGATCCACCCGTTCCCGCAAAAGTCAAACCGTTAACATTTCCAGTTAAGTTTCCGGTGACATTGCCAGTAAGTGATCCAGAAAATCCGCCAGCCGAGAGAATGTTGGTCGTATTATTGAAAAATAAATTCGCATTGTCTTCATCCAGTCCCGAAGCTCCCTGAAAGGGAACGGAGCCGAGAGTGAAGGAAGGATTGATTACTCCGACTACATTTCCGATAATATCGCCCGTCACCGTCAAATCTCCACCAATCGTCGTATTACCTGAGACAGTCAGTGAGCCGGTACTTATTTCTTCCTCCAGATCATCTGCTAGACCGGATATGCTGTCACCGAGAGAATCATATATCCTCTCGACTTGACTACTGAGAAAACTTTTCAAGACAAATAAAGAAGAATCCACGCCTCTACTGCCTCCGGAAGTAATAGTTAAACCCGGGATGCCTTGTATGCCTTGGGGACCTTGCGGACCTGGGATTCCTTGGGGGCCGCGAGGGCCTGGAATGCTAGTTACAACCTCACCCCTTACCCTCTCCTGGATAGGAGAGGGAGCTCCTTCCCCTCCCAGGGGAAGGCGGGGGATGAGGTTAGGGGGTTGAATTGGTTTGACATAGGCTCGAAAAGTATTCAATAGATCAATGGAACTAACACTTGGGGTTTGAGTAGTTATGACTGCAGCTGTTTGACCTGAAGTGGCTTGCGGTGAGCTTGTCGAATCCGTCGGAGTGAAAAACAAGTAAGCTAGTTCGGAAGTGTAGTCATCATAGAATTTCCAAATATAATTTTTGTAAAAAGAAGAGGCGAAGGATTCCGCGAAAACCGGAGAAATGGGTAAAACAAAAAGCGACACCAAAAAATAGCCAAGAAGTATTTTTTTTCTAAAAAGTTTATATAACATTTTTTATTGCAAACACATATTATTTTAGCATATTTTATGCCAAAAAAAGGTCAAATGAGGATAACCCCTATTTGTATTTCTTCAAAAATTTTTCTTTAAATTCAAAAAAATTATCGTCCAAGATTGACTGCCGGATTTTTTTCACTAAATTGACGATAAAATACAAATTGTGGATGGAAGCCAAAGTCGCCGCCAGCATTTCCTTGCCGTGAAAAAGGTGCGATAGATAGGCGCGAGAATACTGACCCCCGCAAGTGTAACACTCGCAGTCTTTTTCTATTGGGTTAAAATCTTTTTTATACTTCTCATTAGTAATATTTATTTTCCCATTTTTAGTGTAAAGCTGACCATTCCTGGCAATGCGTGTCGGAGTGACACAGTCAAAAAGATCCACACCATTTTCTATCGCTCCGAAAAGGTCTTCTGGTTCTCCGATACCTAAAAGATGTCTGGGTTTTTCTTCGGGCAAGATTTCATTCACCCATTTCACCGCCCTTGACATATTTTCCTTCGCAAAACTTCCGCCGATGCCATATCCGTCAAAATCCAAACTGCTCAAAAATTTTGCCGATTGCTTGCGCAAATTTTCATCCCGCCCGCCCTGAACGATGCCAAATAAAGCTGGATCATTCCCCTCTTGAGGGGTGGCTCGCTTGCGAGACGGGGTGGATGAATTCAGTCCACCTCCCCCTGAAGGGTACTCCTCAAGAGGAGAATTAATTAGTTTTTTATGTTCCACCAAGCTCCTCTCTGCCCATTTGTGCGTCCGATCCAGAGCTTCGGCTTGATATTTTAAATCTTCGGCCGGACTAGTGCATTCGTCAAAAGCAAAAATAATATCTGCGCCCAAATTATGCTGAATTTGTATGGATTTTTCCGGGGTGATGTAATGAATCGAGCCATCCAGATGCGACTTGAAAGAAACTCCGTCCTGCCCTATTTTCGCCAGCCTGGGTGCGTCCGAGTCATCAAAACGCTCCGGAATAAGCAAAGAGGAATCGGTGATCTTAGTTATTTTTGATAACTCCTTACCATACGCCGCCCCCAGAGAAAAAACTTGAAAGCCTCCCGAGTCGGTCATTATCGGACCCTTCCAATTCATAAATTTATGCAACCCTCCCGCCTCGGTGACTAGTTCATCTCCCGGTTGTAAATATAAATGGTAGGTGTTAGCCAGAATAACTTCGGCGCCCAAGTCTTGCACTTGCTCGGGAGTGAGAGATTTCACCGTCGCCTTAGTGCCGACCGGCACAAAAGCCGGAGTATGGATAACTCCGTGGGCAGTTTCTAAAACTCCCACCCTGCCTAAACTATTTTTCAATTTTTTTTCTATTTTAAAATGCATTATCTTTGCACTTCCACAAACTTTTGTTCTTGAATATTCACCGGGGAAACCAGCAAGGCTTTGATAAAAGGATCGCGCGGATCGGAAATGATAGTTTCCACGATGCCTAACACATAAAGGGTAACCCCCGGCAGAACAACTTCATCCCCTTTGGCTGGAGTAAAATCTCTCGGCAATATTATTTCGAAATTCCCCCCGCCCCGCCCCACTGTCTCCAGAGAAAGATTTTGTTCTCCAACTATAACTTTAGTTTTCTCGCCCGGATTGGTGAACAAAATAACTTTAGAAGAATTAGGATAGACACTGGAGATACGTCCGACAGGCACATTGCCTAAAGCAAAAACTAAGTCCTCTGGTTTTATACCTTGCAAAGCCCCAGCATCGATGATCAAAGTATCGTAAAGGCTTTGATTTGGCTTCGACAATATCCCAGCTAGAACCAGAGAAATATTCTCATTCTTGCGCCCTAGAATTTCTTTCAAACTTGTATTTTCCGAAAGCAAAGAATCGTGGTTGGCCATTCTCGCATTGCTTTTTTCTAGTTCTGATTTCAGATTCTCGTTTTCAAAGTACAGAGAACTTTTGGAAGTAAAATATGAGCTCAAACCTGCCAATTTTCCGCCGACATTATTTCCAAGAACCAAAACCGGCCTAAAAACTGTGTGCGAAAGATACGACAGGCCGTTAAAAATGCCCGTTCGAAAATAAAAAAGGATGAGCAAGATGGCCACCAGAAATAAACCATAGGCATATTTTTTTCTTTTCTCTTTTTTATCTAGGAGGTAACTCATCTTGATTGCCGATCAAAACTTCTTTATAAAATGACATATCGTCCAGGATGACACCGGTGCCTCTAGCCACCGCCGACAGCGGATCTTCCACCACATAAACCGGAATTTTTAGAACCCGGCTTAAATATTGATCCAACCCCGGCAGTAGCGCCCCACCCCCTGTCAAAGTTATGCCTTTATGCATTATGTCCGATAAAATTTCCGGCGGCGTGGTTTCTAGCATGTCTTTCACACCTTCGCCCAAGTCTCGAATAGATAGCGCCAGAGCTTCCTGAATATCCGCATCGGTCACCACCACCGCCCGTGGCAATCCGGTCAAAATGTCTCGCCCATGAACTTCCGTTTCCATATACTCTCTGGGAATAACCGAACCGATGGCGATCTTGACCATCTCGGCTGTTCGCTCGCCGATTAATATTTTAAATTCATCCCGCATATAGGAAATTATGTCACTGTTCAATCGGTCGCCAGCTATTTTCATATTTTTTGACTTCACCACTCCGCCGAGTGAAATAACCGCGATGTCGGTCGTTCCGCCTCCGATATCGATGATCATCGAACCAACTGGATCTTTGATCGGCAGTCGCACTCCGATCGCCGCCGCCATCGGTTCTTCGACTAGAAAAACTTCCCGGGCGCCGGCGGAACGCGCCGCATCATAGACTGCCCGGGTCTCGACGTTGGTGGTACCGGTCGGCACACCGACCAAGACTCTCGGCCGAGCTAACTTTTTAGACATTTTATCGGCTTTATTGATGAGATACGAAAGCATCTCTTCGGTAACTTCAAAGTCCGAAATGACTCCGTCGATCAAGGGGCGGATAGCTTTGATATGGCCTGGGGTGCGCCCAAGCATCTCCTTGGCCTTGGACCCGACAGCCAAAATTTGATTGGTCTTGATGTTGACTGCCACCACCGAAGGCTCGTTGATCACGATGCCGTGCCCTTTCAAATACACCAAGGTATTGGAGGTGCCTAAATCTATGCCAATGTCATTGGAGATTAATTTGTAAAGTTTTTCAAACATTGTTTTAATAATTCCGGAAGTGTGATAATTTTGCCTTTTTCTTCATTTCTTTTTTTTATTTCTATACCGCCCTCTTTTAAACTTCGAGTAGAGACTACCGCCCGCAGTGGAATACCCAGCAGGTCAGAGTCGGCAAATTTTTCTCCAGCGGAAGTTTCTTTTCGATCATCAAACAAAACTTCAATGTCTGTTTCCGTTAAGCTCTGATAAATTTTATTAGCTTCTTTCAAAACAGCTTCATCTTCTCCAAGCGAAAGCAGATGGACCGCAAACGGCGCAATGGATTCGGGCCAAATTATACCCTTATCATCGGAAGCTACTTCGACGACCGTACCCATCAAGCGCCCCAATCCTATCCCATAACAGCCCATCAAAACAATGTGTTTTTGTTCTTTATCGTCAGTAAAGGAGAGATCGAAAGGCTCGGAATACTTCGTTTTTAAATCGAAAATATTCCCGACTTCGATGGATTTATGCTCGATTAATTTCTCTTTTTTGAGTTTAAGCTGGCCGAGAACCTCATCACTCAAAACTTCCTCGTTTAGTGCGGTATTACTATCTCTGTCTATATAAATAGTATCTTCGCCCGCCGGCGTAATGGTTTGAAATTCGTGCGAATATTTAGAGAAAGTTCCGCCCGAAGCGAAAGTCAGATAAGTCAAATGGCCGATCCCGACTCGATCAAAAATAGTTTTATAGACCTCTTTCATTTTATCGTAAAATTTTTCGAAATCTTCTTTAGAGGTGTGGAAGGAATACATGTCTTTCATCATAAATTCCCTACCCCGCAACATACCAGACTTGGCGCGTAGTTCCATCCTGAATTTATTTTGAATTTGATAAATATACAAAGGAAAATCTTTATAAGATGTGGCGTAATTTTTTAGAATGGGCACTATGATCTCTTCATGGGTCGGACCCAAAGCTACTTCTCGGTCGCTTGCGTCTTTGACTTTGTATAAATCACCCATGGCCGTCCAGCGGCCGGTTTTTTCCCAATTTTCTTTCGGCTGAAAAGAGGACATCAAAACCTCCTGCCCGCCGATTTTATCCATTTCTTCTCGGATGATGTTTTCAATTTTTTTCAGCACTTTTAGCCCGAGTGGCAGATAGCTATAGACCCCGGCGAGCTCCTTGTGGACAAACCCTCCGCGGATCAGAAATTCAGCATTTCGAGACACTTCGTCCGCCGGCGCTTCCTTTCTGGTTTTAGTAAAAAGTTTAGATTGCAACATTCCCCTATCCTACCCGAAAAGTTTGCAAAAATCAATTCTTTTTGCTATATTATTCCCATGCCTAAAATAAAAGACATAAAAGAAATTAGAGAAAACTCGGATACCGTAGTTGAAAATATGTTCCGGGTGGGTGCCCATTACGGCTACTCCAAAACCAGAAGACACCCTAGCCTTTCTAAGTATATCTTTGCCACCAAAAACAAAGGAGATATTATAGACCTTGAGAAAACAAGTGTCTTGCTGGACGGAGCATCTGAATTTGTAAAAAGTCTTGGCGTAGCTGGTAAGGTAGTGCTTTTCGTCGGCACCAAACCCGAAGCTAAGGAAGTAATCAAAAAAACTGGTGAATCTTTAAATATGCCCTATGTCAGCGAAAGATGGATCGGGGGTACTTTGAGCAATTTCATTGAAATCAAAAAGAGAATCACTGAACTGGAAAATTATCGCAAAGATAGCGCCGAAGGCGGCTTGGACAAATACACCAAGAAAGAGCGCGTGGTAATGGCGAAGAAAATGGAAAAATTGGAAAGATATTATTCCGGACTGATTGGTTTGAAAAAAACTCCCGACGCCTTGTTTGTTATCGATGCTCGGGCCGAACATATCGCTAGCACCGAAGCTAGAAAGACAGGTGTGCCGGTAATTTCTCTAGTTAATTCTGATTCTAATATCCAAGAAATTGAATATCCGATCGTCGGCAATGATTCCAGCATCCCTTCAATCAAATTTTTCACCGAGGCTATCGCCAATGCCTACAAAAGCGGTATAATGTCCGTACCGGCGAAAGTGTAATAAAAATATGGCACTTCAAATCACAACTGAGTTGATCAAGGAACTTAGGGATGCTACCGGCATTTCGGTGATGCAATGCAAGCGCGCTCTGGAAGAAGCCGAAGGCGACATGAAAAAAGCGCTGGCTATCTTGAAAAAAACCAGCTCCGACATCGCTCTTAAAAAAGGCAACCGAGAAGTAAAAGACGGCGCAGTTATGATTAAAATGGAAGGAAAAAAGGCTGTTATCGTGTCGCTCCTTTGCGAGACTGACTTTGTGGCTAGAAATGAAGACTTCACGACTCTGCTCGAAAATTTAGCAACTAAGGCGCTTTCGAAAGGCATAGAACAAACAAAAGCAGAGGCGAAGGACGCTATCGATACCATCATCCAAAAAACTGGAGAAAATATCCAGTTAGGTGAAATATTTGAAGTGTCTGGCGATATTTTGGGAAGTTATGTCCACAACAACAAGATAGCGGTGATGGTCAGCTTATCCGGCGGGACCGTGGAGCTCGCTAAAGACGTGGCTATGCACATCGCCGCTATGAAGCCGGAATACATCGCCGAAGAAGATATCAGCTCGGAGGCCAAACAAACCATGACCGAGGTTTTCCAAAAAGAAGTTGCTAGCATCAATAAACCCGAAGATATTAAACAGAAGATGCTCGCTGGCAAACTAGCGACCTACTTCAAGGAAAAAACCTTGTTGGAGCAGTCATTCATCAAAGACGGAGGACAAACTGTGGGCAAGCTGTTAGAAAAGTCTGGAGCCAAAATCAAAGAAGTGAAGCGTTATTCAATATAAACATGTAACATGTATCTTCTCTTAATTTTATTTTTTGCCTCGCTCATCTCCATCGTCATTATGATGGGAAGAAAATTATTTCTATTACAAAACGGGCAAATTGCAAGTTCCAGCCAGGATGAAAATTCGTTTGAAGTTCCGCATCTTGAAAAAGTAAAACATTTTACCATTCAAAATCTAAAAAAATACGAGCATATGCTTTTGGTGCAGATCCTCTGGTTGTATGTTCGGTCTTCCAACTTCTTAAAAAGCAAGTATCAAGAATTAAAAATTAAAATAAACAATAAGATTAAAACCAACCACATAGGCAGTGAAAAAAAAGAAATCTCCAAATTTCTGAAAATTATCGGGGACTATAAGCATAAAATTAAAGAAATCAAGCACAAAATAAGAAAAGAGGAAGATTTATAGAACAAATCTACAAAACTGGAGTATCTTTACGACTTCACTCGAACCTATTTTATCAAAAATTCGTAATGAACGAAAGCCCCGCCACTGCCTCGCTCCGCTCGGCAACCCAAAAGAAAAATGTTCCTTGCTTTTCGGATTTGCGCGCGACTGATTTTTTCTGGAAATGGAAAGGACATTTTTCTTTGGGGTTCTGCCCTCCAAGTATTCGGGCAGTGTGGCGGGGCTTCAATTCGGACTCGGCAAAGCGGAAAGCATATTTTCTGGGGAAAAGGATTTCCGCTTTGCCTCGGCTGATTTCCCGCGCGGAGGAGGGGTCTGGGGAGGAATCCGCGCGGGTTTCGGATTTCGTTTTCAGCGACTTCA
>Ga0209542_10002223_pt1 | contig 43930 bp, 33 predicted proteins | sample RifCSPhighO2_01_FD_184028 | JGI IMG/M metagenome (GOLD analysis project Ga0209542, IMG submission 184028) | Soil microbial communities from Rifle, Colorado - Rifle CSP2_plank highO2_0.1 (SPAdes) (version 2) | ecosystem: Environmental > Terrestrial > Deep subsurface > Rock core/Sediment ...
CCCTTCCTTTTCGCCCGCCTGAATGCCTGCCCGCCAAAGTTTTAACGGCGGCGGGGACGGCCAGAATTTTTTGCGAGCGGACGGCGGGACCTCAAAATGGGTGGTAGGTGGGTCTAGAATAATATTACCTCGAACTTCTTATTCTTTCCATAACTTCCATTTCCTCTTTTGTCGACTTGCTTAGTTTATGGATAAATTTCACACCATTTAAATCCAAATCTTCATATTGTCCTTCCGGGCTTAAACTACGACCTTTTATAACTGAATCATTGCCACCGCCTCTAGCCATCTTCGCCTTCATCGGTTCGGCAACTATTAAATCAACAAAAAGATTAAAATATCTGTCCATACTTGTATCGCCTTTGTATACAACGGTGTAGGTTGGTTCTAATAAAATAACTGGTTCTTCTTTTCGATCTTTTGTCATTTTAATTATAGATCGGGCAAGGCTTGCATTTAACAAATCCTGTTTAGGAATTCTATCTTTGGCTTCCTCAATGCCTCTTTCTTCGATTTCGTCTCTAATATCTTGCGACAATCTGTTTAAATCAACAAGATACGCGACTTTACAATTAGGATCCCCAACATATCCCATTAACTGATTGGCATAACTTCCTTCGGCATAATGCTGGCAAGAGCTATTGCCAAGTGGATATTTACCGGCTTGCCACAACATTTGAGCGTTATCCGTAAAAATCATTGCAAGCCTCCTTTTTTCTCCAAAATCAATTTTCTCCTTCAAGATAAATTCAACATTGCTGATATCTTGGACTAACGGGCTGTCTTTGAAATATTTTTTGAGCCTTTCCAAAACGCTTGTTATTGTTTCTCCACCTTTTTTGCCTTCCTTCTCAGCCATTCTATTGGTGGCTATCAACTTATTTGATAAATCCAGCAGGCGTAATAAATCAATAGTGGATTTTAGTTCTTGCCTTTTTTGATAAAATTGTTCCAGATTTTTAGCATTGTTTTTATCAAGTTGGTATTCCCCCCAGATATCGGAATTTAGTGCGTTTTGATAATTTTCTTCTACTTCCCTTGTTTTTTGCTCGATTGCCTGTCTCATTTCTGAAGTAAAAAGTTCATCAGCAGTCATTTTTTTCTGATCTTCCAGTCTTGAGTAATTACTTTCTAATACTTTTCTTAATTCTGCGGGTAAATAAGCGGAAATAAAGCCAACAGTATTTTTTATTTTTGATGACGGCGTGATTTCGGCACTTGCTGACAAAATCAATTCAATTCCTTGCCTAACTCGCGACAAGTTGTTGAAATTTATTATGGCGTCAATGCTTCTCGCGTCAGAAGAAATGTTTTTTATTTCACTATCAATTATTTCTGATTGCCTATCCGGTGTTTTTGCCATTTCAGTGAATATCGCTTCAAGCGTTTTTGAAATAAATTCATTTTTGTTTTGCCCCATTTCCGGGTTAAAAATATGCCTGTGTTGTAAAACCGCTTCTTGTAAAATATGCTGAATCTGCTTTGGTTTGTCCGAACCTGTTTCGGCAACCATAATATCGCCAATCTCTGAAAAATAATCGCCCCTCCATATTTCAAGTTGTTCTTCGGACAAATGACCTACTTGATTTTTAACCCCCTCGTTCTTTAAGTCATAACGCCAATTTTTCCAGCCTCCTACTGTGTCAATATTTGCTACTATTTCAGCGACATATTCTTTAAGCGAAGGGAATCGTCCAAGATAAGTACAAATTGGTTCCAGATCACCCCATTCTTTTCCAATCGCCTCGATTTTTTCAGCGGTAATATTCTCGTTAGGCAGAATTTCTTGGAATTTTCTAGTTGCTACTTCTTTGACTAGAGAAACCAACTCATTTAAATTTTTTGCTTCTTTGGAAAATATTTCTGAAATTTCAGGCGGTAATTGTTTTCCCCGCGACTGTTCTTCGTAATCTTCATCACGGTCATACTGATCATCATCAGACTGATAGCTTTTTATTTTTTCAATTCTATTCAAAAAAACAATCCTTCTTAGCAATTCGGACAAGGAATCCGCATCTTGTTTGGAGCCAAAATCAATAGTTGCTAATTTTTCGCCTAACAATTTTAGGATTTGAGTATCAGTTTCCAAAACATTTGTTATTCCATAAAGCAGGCTGTCTTTCTTGCTACTTTCTTTTCGTATATTGGAAAAAAGTTTTTGAAATTTATCTAATAGTCCTTCGCTTTCGCAAGCCCAATCCAGTTCCAATACTTGCAGAAAAACATTTTGAGGAATATTGCTGTATTTTTCGCTCCATGTTTTGTATAACGGAAAAATAGAGAGATCAAAACCTTTTAAAATTGATAGGGATTTAAGGGATTTATCTCTCAACTCTTTACTGGGAATTTTTTGAATTTCTCCAATAAACTGCATATCATGCCAATCGGCTTGTTTTGGCGAAGTAGAATAAAGCCACGCATGGAGATTTTCCTTAAGTTGACTATTTAGAAAGCCGCTGTCGTTTCGCAATAATTTTTTCAAAACGGCATATTTGATCGTAGAATCGATATTTTCATTAAATACTAAGCCGAAAAGCGCGCGGTTTGAATCGGAATTATCCAATCGCATAAGCGTATAAAACGCACCTTCTTGAAGCGGATCGAGTCCCCATTTTGAATCGGCGATTTCTTTTTGTTTTGCTCTTGCTGAAATAATTTCCGAAAATTCCTGACCGACGCTTGCTTCGCCATTTTTTGTCAAACCCGCCAAAATATCAAAAGCCTTCCGTCGTTCTGCAAAGGGCAGTTCATTATTTTTTGTTATCTCTTTTTGCTCGGCAAAAAATTCTTGGAAAATTGGTTCACATTCGGAAAAATGAGATTTTAATTTAATAACCAAGTCCCATTTCCTCTCATTTATATAACCTGTGTATTGGGTTTTGACGAATTCCGTTATATCTAAATCAGGCAAAAACTTTTCCTTTATTTTTTCTATACTATCTTTGTTTCCTCTTTCAAAGTTGGCGAGCAACGCCTGTTCTGCTAAAGCCACATATTCCGGACTCAACAGCTTTTCGTCAGAAATTGAAAATACTTCTTGAATTTTAACTACATTATTAACATTGCCGGATTTTAAATTATTCAATATTAAAACATGAGAAGTTTCCGCAAAGGACTGATCATCGATGTTAAACTTTCTTTTGATATCCAAGGCTTTTCGCAAATCTTTATCCGCGGGGCAATAACTGCTTACATAATTTCCGATTTTTAAAATAACCGCCTTTTTTGCTGCCTCTTGAAATTCAGGCTGAGTGTAAACTTCACCTGAAACAGAAAGATTAGACGCGATATCTTCCATTTCTTTTAAATCTGCTGAACTCAATGTTTTTAGCATTGCCTTTTTAGCTTCTTCTTGAAGTTTAGGGTCAGCTTCCAGCTCACCGGCAGGAATATTGAATTTCTGTTGAATCGAGCGAGCAACTTGCAGATATTTTTCAGAGGAATTACTGCCCCAGCGATTGACTTTACTAAGATAACTGGTCAGTCTGTAGCTTGCTGCTTTTCTCGCCGCTTCCTGAAATTCAGGCTGAGTGTAAACTTCACCTGAAACAGAAAGATTAGACGCGATATCTTCCATTTCTTTTAAATCTGCTGAACTCAATGTTTTTAGCATTGCCTTTTTAGCTTCTTCTTGAAGTTTAGGGTCAGCTTCCAGCTCACCGGCAGGAATATTGAATTTCTGTTGAATCGAGCGAGCATTTCGCAATGATTCTTCGGCATATCTACTATCATACGAGTCGCCACCAACTCGCGAAAGAAATGATTCTAATTTTGATTTTGCCTCTTGTTTTGCTTTTCCAAAATTTTCTTTCTTAACCAAATTATAGGCGGCGGTATAATCCTCGCCAGTGCCTTTAGGGCCAATAATATCTTTTAATCTATTGGCCTCTTTCTGTGCTTTTTCTAAATTGTATGGTTTAAAATTTTCAGGCATATTATTTTCTAAATAAATTCTCAATAGAAACACCGAGGGCTTTGGCTATTCGTTCAAGTGTATCTACTGTTGGATTGGGGTTTTCCCCTGATTCTATTTTCACAATTGTATTATAAGCAACTTCCGCCTCTTTTGATAGGCGGTCTTGAGAGAGATTCTTCTCTTTTCTGTATCGTCTTATGTTTTTTGCGATTGTGGATAATTTCTTGTTTGACATTTGCCTAGTTTGGTAATACTATTAAAATAGGTATCAAGGTTGTTGCCTGCTGTAAACTTTATGCTCAATATAATAGTACCAAATAAACTAAAGATGGTCAAAAGTTTTTCAACATTAGGGAGTAGAATTTCAAAAACGCGCGCACGGGAGGGTGGGGCAAGCGTTTTTTCCTCTTTTGTTTTCGGGTTTCTTTTTTTGGTCCCGCCGTCCGCTCGCAAAAAATTCTGGCCGTTTAATCAGGCGGGCGAAGCCCGCAACAAAACAAATGTTTTGTATCCAATTTTTTCCTTTCCGCCTTCGGCGGAATGCGAAGCCAGTTTTTAATCCCGCGCTTTACCGCCAAAGGCGACTAACAACAAAATATGACAAAATACTTTCTCTACGCAAGAAAATCTACCGAGGACGAGGAACGCCAAGTGATGAGCATTGAAGCCCAGCTCGCGGAGTTGGCGGAATTTGCCAAGCGGGAAAACATTGAAATTGCCGAAACTTTTATTGAAAGCAAAAGCGCAAAGAAGCCGGGGCGAGAAGTGTTTAACGAGATGATGAGCAAGGTGCAAGAGAGTAAAGCTCCAGTTGGACTTCTCGCGTGGCATCCGGATCGCCTCGCCCGCAATAGCGTTGATGGCGGTTTGATAATCTACTCCATAGACACCACTAAAATCGCTTCTTTGCGCTTCCCCACATTTTGGTTTGAGCCAACTCCGCAAGGGCTTTTTATGCTTCAAGTCGCCTTTGGCCAATCAAAATATTATTCCGACAATTTGTCGGAAAACGTAAAGCGCGGGATTCGCCAAAAACTCAGGCGCGGAGAGTGGCCCGGCCTTGCGCCGTTCGGGTATGTGAATAATCCCAAAACAAGAACGATTGAGCCAGACGCAACAAAAGTACGAGTGATAAAGAAAGCATTTGAGGAATACGCGCAAGGCCGTCATACACTTTTATCTTTAGGCGAACGCCTGAGTTTTTGGGGCGTGGTGAGCGGGACCGGAAAACCGCTTTGCAAGGCAACACTTCAAAGAATGCTTACAAACAAGGTATATCTCGGCTTAATCGTCCATAACGGCGAAACTTACGAGGGCGGTTTTCCGGCAATTGTTTCCAGAGCGACTTTTGAGAAAGTGCAAGAGGTGCTAAAGAACCGAGCCAAGCCGCGCCATTCTAAGAAACGGCACAACTTCCCATTCACCGGACTACTCACTTGTGGTGAGTGCGGCGCGGCCATTACCGCACAATACGCGCATGGACACGGCGGCACTTACAAATACTACCGTTGCACCAAACGGCTTGGCTCGTGTTCGCAAAGTTATCTGCGCGAGGACCTGCTCACCGAACAGCTGAAAGAGGAAATCTCAAAAGTCGCTCTTTGCGAAGACTGGAAAGAAAAAATGTTGGCGCAAGTGGAAATGTGGGAAAAAGAAAATATCCAGTCTTCGCAATCTTTCGCCCAAAATCTGGAAAAGGAAATCAAAGAAACAGAAGGAAAGCTCGATAGATTGGTAAACGCCTTTTTGGACGGAAGCATTGAAAAAGAAACTTATCTCGCCAAAAAGGACGAACTTATCACCACCAAAACAGACCTCCAGCGAAGGAAGTCTGATTTTGGGCGAAAGGGAAACAATTGGATCGAACCTTTGCGCGAATGGATTTTAACCGCTCACCACGCCGAAAAACTGGCTTTGTCCAACGAATTTGATGAAATCAAATCGTTGGTGGAAAAAATTGGAACGAACCGCCGTTTGCTTTCCCAAAAAACTGAATTTGAATTCGTCCGACCGTACGATTTAATTCCGAAATACAGGGCTTTTTGCGAAGCGAGACCCGCCGAAGGCGGGGCGAGCGAGCAACAAAACGCCTCTGAATTTGAAAAATGTCTGAATTGGTCGGGGTGGGTGGAATTGAACCACCTACTTCTCGCACCCGAAGCGAGCGGTCTACCGATGACCTACACCCCGATAAAGCCATTTTACCACACAAAAGTGCTAGCTACTTTTGGTACTCAAAGAGTTCATGTTCTTTAAACCATAACCCAATCTCAAATTCTGCCTCAATGGGCACTCCAGAACAATGGACAAGATTATAAACTGCCCTCCTGCCAAAGGCCGACAAAGTTGGAGAATCATATGTATAATCCCCTCTTATCGTTCCCGGAGGAGCATCAATCGGATAGGTTGGTCCCACATGTTTTTTAACAATTTCAACTGACCCCGGGCCTTCTAAAACCATAGCCACAACCGGCCCTGACTTCATAAAATCCAAAAGCCATTGGTGGATCATTTTGCCCAATTTAATCGGGTCGTCGGTGCCTAAATCTTCGTTAGGATCTTTGCCATTCTCCTTCCAAAACTCCAGGCTTCTCGTTCCCACTTTTTCAAACCAGGCCTCATCTTTATCGTAATGCTTGCGCAACAGATCCTCATCAACCCAAACCATCTTCATCCCAACAATTTTTAAACCCAATTTTTCAAAACGGGAGAGAATTTCTCCCACCATGCCTCTTTTAACCCCATCCGGCTTTACTGCTAAAAAAGTACGCTCCATAAAAATCAACTTCTGAGCAGCTTGCGAAAACGCTCAGGATTGTCAAACGGTCCAACTATGGCCAAATTTAATCTATCTTCTTGGAAAAAACTACCTGCCACGCGGTAAACATCTTCCGCAGTTACGTTGTCAATTCCACTTAAAACATCTTCAACCGTTCTCAACCTGCCTTCCAAAAGATAATGCTCGCCAAAAAAATCCGAGACGTTTTCCGTATCTTCAAGGCTTAACAAAAACCTACCTTTGGCGTATTCCTTGGCTTTTGAGAGCTCCTTCTCCGTCACCTTGTCATTCTGAGCCGCAGGCGAAGAATCTCTGGCGGATGCCATATCCCTCGCATGTGCGAGAGATCCCTCACTAACGTTCAGGATGACATCCAAAATCACTTTTATCGCTTCGTCAACTTTCCCCAATTCCACCCCCGCGCGGGCGGCCAAATACCCCGCGTCCGTATAATGTTGAACACTTGTGTGTATATAATATGCTAGACCACGCTTTTCGCGGACTTGGCTAAAGAGACGGGACGACATCCCCCCGCCTAAAATCGCCGACAAAACCGTTTCTATATACCGGTCTTTATGTCCCAAGGGATTACCGGAAAACCCCAAAACCAGGTGGGCCTGTTCTGTGAGCTTGGTGACCAGCCTTACGTCTGGGGCAACCCGACCATTGTCATTCTGCCTCACCACTCTGTCATCCTCGCGAATGCGGGGATCCAAAAACGACTTGTCGTCCCCATGCAAATGGGGATCCAAAAATACGTTTCTGGTATGGATTCCTGCCTGCGCAGGAATGACACCCTTCTCGTTCAGGGTGGCATGGTCTCCGAACCATTTTTCCGCCAACTCCTCAATCTTCCTCTGCTCAAACTTTCCCGCCACAGAAATAACCATATTCTTTGGCTGGTAAAGCTTTTTTCTAAATTCCACAAAATCGTTTTTCGTCACTCTTTTGATATTGGCCGGTTTGCCCGCAATATCGTGCCCCAGGGAAGTTTTATCGCCATATAGAAGTTCTTCAAAACTTGTCGCAACTTTTTGTGGCGGCAAATCTTCATACATCGCAATTTCCTGAATAATTACCCCCTTTTCGCGTTCAATTTCCTGTGGTTCCAAAAGCGGCTCAAAGACCATATCAGACAATACATCAAATGCTAATTCTACATGTTTTTGTGTCACTTTTAAGTGGTAGGCTGTTCTTTCTTTGTCGGTTGAAGCGTTAATTTCGGCGCCTATAGAATCCGCTGCAGTTGAAACAGCCTGCGCCGAAGGATAGCGGCTGGTACCCTTAAAAACCATGTGCTCTAAAAAATGAGCCAAACCTGCCACACGGGTATTTTCATCACGGGAACCCGCCCGAACAAATACTTGAACCGTACAGGATTCCACCCCAGGAACAGAGGAAGTAATGAGAGTAATACCGTTTGATAATGTAGATTTATTCAATTTCATAAGTAGAAAGTTACATCTTCTGGGGCGCTTCAATCCCCAACAACCCCAGGCCTGTTTTGAGAATATTCCCCACCGCTTGGGTAAGAACAAGACGAAATGTAAACTTGTCATTCCCACGAAAGTGGGAACCCATACAGATATCTTTATAGTTCTCCGCCTGCGCGGGGATGACAGCTTTTTGGTGGCCATGGTCAACGTTGGGAGGCAAAATCCTGTGTTGATTGTAAAAAGCGTTATATTTTTGGGCTAAATCAAACAAGAAATTGCAGACAAGATTTGGAGAATGGGTTTTGGCTGCTTCTTCAACAACTTCCGGGAATTTATAAAAAGTGCGCAAAACGGCAAGTTCCTCCGACCCCATTACGTCATCGCGAGGAATGGTGAGCGAAATCGAGCCAGACGTGGCAATCTCTAGAGATTGCTTCACTGCGTTCGCAATGACAGACTTGCATCGAGCGTATGTGTATTGCAAATATGGCGCGGAGTTGCCTTCCAGGGCCATAACTTTGTCCCAGTCAAAAACTATGTTGGAAGAAGGATGATGCGACAGATCAAAGTATTTTACTGCACCAACCCCAACAGCAACTCCAACATCGTTCGACGGGTAGGAAGTGCCAAGTGTACGGGTGGCGGGAGCGGAGGGAGTCCCGCCGAGTGACCGCAGGGAGCCTGCGACCGAGGACGTCGGGTGGGACGAGCTCCCGACAGGACCCGAAGCAGGTGATTTGACAGGACCCCGAGCAGCCAAGGCGCGTGCTCTTTCTATTGCTTCTTCAAGCACCTCTTCCAAATGTACCGTATCCCCCTTTCTGGTCGAAAATTTCTTCCCGGAAGGTGCCAGGTACAAACCATGCTTTATATGCACAAACCGAGTCGGAACGACTCGTCCTGAGCTCGGCGAAGGATCCCCCCACCCTAGCAACCTAACAGCCTCAAAAAGCTGCTGAAAATGCAGGGCCTGTTCTGCCCCCACCTCATACAAGATCAAACTAGGATCCCATTCTTTTAGTCGAAACTTAACTGTTGCTAAATCCCGGGTAAAATAATTCGTTGCGCCATCAGACTTGACCAAAATCGCCGGCGGCAGAACTTGTCCTGAGCTTGCCGAGGGAAACTCCACAATTAAAGCTCCCTCGCTTTCTTTGGCAATTCCCCGAACTTTGCATTCTTCGACTACTTCGGGCATTAATTTTTCGTAAAAACTTTCACCATACGCATAATCAATCGTTACTCCCAGCAAATCGTAAATGCGATTAAACTCGGTTAAGGAAATATCTTTGACCTTTTGCCAAATCTCGCGGGCATCAGGGTCACCTTCCTCTAGCCTTTTAAACCACTCCCGCGCCCCGTCCATAAGTTCCGGCCTCTCCTCCGCCTCTTTATTAAATTCAACATACATTCTTTCTAAATCTTCGATGGTCAAGTTCTCAATTTTTGCATTTTGATTTACCATTCTGGTGGGAGCTTTGCTCATGATTTTTGCAATTAGCATTCCGAATTGTCTTCCCCAATCCCCAAGATGGTTATCGCCAATCACACGCGCCCCCAAAAACTTGTAAAGGTTGTAAATTGCCTGGCCAATAATTGTTGAACGAAGATGCCCGATTCCAAAAGGCTTGGCTATATTTGGGCCGGAATAATCAACAATTACAGTTTGACCGGCAAAGACGTCTGAGCTTCCATAAGATTCCCCCAATTCCCCGACTTTCCCCATTCCCCCTACCAACATTTCTTTTGCAAGCCAAAAATTAATAAAGCCAGGAGCAACAACATCAATTTTTTCTACCAGACCTTCAAGTGTTTTGTCCTTCTCCAACTTTTCCTTTATCTTTTCTGCCAACTTCAGAGGTGAGGTAAAACCTGTCCCATCAACCCCTTCTTCTGTCATTTCGGGCTCAGACCCGGAATCTATAACGTATTCGTTTCTGAGCAAAGCAAATATATCAATATTTCTGGTTCCCCGCCTGCGCGGGGATGACATTTTTTTAAATACAGCCATCGCAATGTTTGAGCTGTAGTCCCCATGAGCTTCCACGGAAGGATGTTCAAGTTTTGGCTCAATGTCCTGCCCGGTTAATTCTTTAACTACCTTTGCAATAGCATTTCTTAGTTGTTCGCGCATTTGCCCAATTGTACCTTTTTAGATTCCCCAAGGGAAGAATGGAAGAATAGAAGAAATGAAGTTACCGTCCTCATTATTCCCACGATCGTTTCAACATTGCGTCAAGGTATGCATCTTCAGATTCAATCACAGCCACCCAATCTTCGACTTCCAGCTTCGTAATCAGTCGTCTTAATTTTTCTGTCACATTTTTCTTTCCAACCCAAACGCTCTTCTGCCAGCTTCTGAACCCCCAGTCCTTCAATCTTCTTCTAAATAAATCCCTTACTCCCCTTTTTGCCTCCGGCACATCAAAGATCACTAGTCTCCACTTCCCGTCCCACTTCTCTTCCGAAGACGATAGGTCGCCCAAAGCATCTTCCCCCAAGTTGGTCAACCTAAAAACAATCTGCTCAGCCTTTGCATCTCCAAACTCAACCAGTCCCCGTTCTCTCATACGCTTAATTGCCTCTACTAATTTTGTTTTCTTTCGAGGATAACCTGATCCACCGTAGGCATAAAGATGGGAGTTGTTAACAAAGTGATTAAAATCAATTAATCCGTCAACTGCTTTTTCTAAGGCAAAAAGTGTAAACTCACTCAAGCTCCCCTTTCGAATTTTCATTATTCCAAAGTAGCATTATTGACACGATCGTGTCAATAATGTAGCGTGTTCTTGATTTATACCTGTACAAGATGTAACCTGAAAATATGCGACGCGCTTGCCCATTGACAGGGTTCCACCTTGTCAATACCACCTTAGCATTTGCCACTCTGACCTTCCTGGTATTTGCCCACCCTGCCAAAATTTCCGCTCAATCTGTAGGTTATGCCTTTCCTGTTGACGACTCCAGTGCTGTAATTGGAGATATGCTAACTTTGCGGGACGGCAAACTTGTTCGCACTGACAAGCCTTACGACAACGAAATTTTCGGAGCGCTGCAAAACAAGCCCGCGCTTCTTTTCAAAGTCCAAGGGACAGTTAACGGCCGGCCTATTGTCAAAGACGGTATTGCTATGGTAAACGTAACCGCCGATAACGGCCCCATTTCTTACGGCGATGTTATCACTTCCTCAAAAAACCCCGGCAAAGGACAAAAAGCAACCAAATCAGGGTACGTTTTGGGAGTCTCCATGGGCAACTTAAAAGAAGGCACAGGCCAAATATTGGTTTCAATTAAACCTGAATATGCCGAAATCACAACAGCAGTTGGCGCGGCAAGGCTTCTCAACTATGTTAACGAATCAATATTCCGCACCCAACGTAATCCGGAAAAGTTTTTAAAAGGCATCCAATACGTTGCCGCGGGGGCCGTTGCTCTAGCTGCTTTTGTTCTGGCATTTTTGACTTTTTCAAAAGCGGTGGTCAAAGGGATAGAATCTGTCGGACGAAACCCTATGGCTAAAGGAACAATTTATGTGTCCATTGTAATTAATTTGATAATGACTGCAACAACGGTTGGATTTGGCATTTTGGCAGCCGTCGTCATTATCAGTTTTTAACCTTGCTTTTGTCGCGCAAAGTAGTTACAAATGAAATGTCACCCCGCTCAGCGGGATCCAAAAAATGTCATCCTCAACCTGATCGAGGATCTATATAAATAATCTTATATAGATTCCTGCCTACGCAGGAATGACAAAAGGGTATGCGTTATTCCCACGAAGGTGGGAATCCAAAAATACATGGACTTAACTTTACTCTCATCATTTCTCCTCCTGGCCGTGGCTTTGTCTGTAGCTAATTCTATTCTTGTAGTTAAATTCATACTCGAGACGCGGCGCGCCAACTCTACCTCACAAGAAGCGCAAAAACTAAAATCTCAAAACAAAGTTTTGCAGCTTGTACAAGCCGAAAACCAGAAAATTATCGAGTCCGCAAACGAAAAGTACGCAAAATATTTATCAGACCTTGAAAAAGAGATTGACAAAAAGGTTGAAAAATTAATTGAAGAAACGTCAAAAGAGTTAAAAAGCTCCCTGGCTAAGTCTCAAAAAGACAGTTTCCAAATAAAACAGGAGGCTATGCAAAGTATTAACCAGGAATTAGCCCAATACAAAAAGGAAAAAATAGAAATGATTGACGAGAACATTGTTGGAATCATGGAAAAAACCCTCTCCTTAGTTTTAACGCGCCGCTTAACGCTTAAAGACCACGAGGATTTAGTGCGCGATGCCCTGGCCCAAGCCCGAGCGGAAAAGTTCCTCCCATGAAAGAGACTAAAAAACCACCCGTCTTAACGCTTTTTCTTCCCTTTGAAGCCTCCCGGGAATTTGCGAAAGAAATTCGTGATAATCTGCAAAGGAAAACCCCCGGACTTATCCTGGATATAAAGCTTGACCCCACCCTTTTAGGCGGCACAACCATTGTTTATAAAAACCAACTTCGCGATTATTCTCTCAAAGAGTCTCTTTCCCAAAACAGGATAAAACTTGCCCAAAAATTTAAACAGATGTGAAGCTTTGAGGCTAAAAAAATGAATAAACAGTCACAAAAATCAAAAGAGGTTGGACTGGTAATGTCTGTTAGGGATTACATGGTTACTCTTAACGGCCTGCCTGAAATTTCTATAAACGAAATTATCAAAAACAAGTCCACAGGCGCACATGCCTGGATCAGCAAACTAGACGGAGAAGTGGTCGAAGCCTTCCTGTTTGATCAAAACACACCCGCCTACCCGGGAGACGTTTTTTTCAGGACAGGCGAACCGCTTTCCGTGCCCGCTTCAGAAGGCCTTTTGGGCCGTATTATCTCGCCTTTAGGTCTCCCGCTAGATGGCAAATCTGCGGCGCACTCGCCCACTTCCATGCTGCTTGAAAAAAGTCCTCCCAAGATAGATCAAAGACGCTTAATTACTGATCAGTTGGTTACAGGCTTTGCGGCAGTTGACAGTCTTTTGCCTCTGGGCAAAGGGCAAAGAGAGCTGGTCTTAGGCGATCCCAGAAGCGGTAAATCAGTCTTTTTGGCCGAGATTTTTGCCAACCAAAAAGATACCGGCGTTATTTGCATCTGGGCAGCCATAGGACAACCAATCGTCCAGATAAAAGGCGTTGTTGAGAATTTAAAAAAACTTGGGGCGCTGAAAAATACAATAGTTGTAGCAACTTCTTCCTCAGAACCCGTGCCAGTTATTTTTTTGACCCCCCATGCAGCTCTCTCAATTGCCGAGTATTTTCAAGAGCAAGGTCGTGATGTTTTGGTTGTATTAGACGACATGGGGACGCATGCCAAAACTTACAGGGCAATTTCACTTTTAGCCAGAAGAAAGCCAGGACGCGAAGCCTACCCGGGAGACACTTTCTGGCAGCATGCCCGTCTTTTGGAAAGGGCCGGCAATTTTACAAAAGGCTCAATTACCGTCCTGCCGGTTATTGAGGTTGACTTGTCAGAATTTACAACTTTTATTCCCACCAACCTCATGGCCACAACGGACGGACATCTTCTTTTTCGCGCCGATCTTTCAAACCAGGGACAACGGCCGGCCATTGACATTGCGCGCTCTGTTACCCGTGTTGGCCGCCAAACCCAAACGCATCTGCAAAACTTGTTATCAGACCGCGTCAAATCAATTTTGGCTCGCTCCAAAGAACTTGCCACATTAAGTCATTTAGCCTCCACTCTCCCCCAGGAAACACAAACAGCCATTGCCCAATCACAAGCCATAGAAGAGATTTTGCGCCAGGAAGGAACCTGCCTCTCCGAAGAGGTGCAAACAATACTTTTTGGTTTGGTCTTTACAAACTTGGGCAAAACAAAAGATGTGAAGTTTTGGGCGACACTTAAAAAAACGCTGCCTGAAAAGGTCAGGAAAGATAAGGCTTTGCAGAAGCTGGCAGGTGATGTTTTAAAGTTTGAAACGCTTGAAGATTTAACAAAAGCATTAGAAAAATCAAAGATCAAATAATGTCATCCTCACCAGAATGGGAACTCAAGGGATGTCGTCCTCGTGAAGGCAGGGATCCAAAAACGACTTGTCGTCCCCATGCAAATGGGGATCCAAAAATATCTATGTAGTATAGATTCCCGCCTGCGCGGGAATGACAGGTGGGGGCGCGGGAATGACAAAGGTGGCAGGAATGGCAGATGTTTAAACGTTTAAATGTTTGAAAATTCATTAAAAATTGTAAATTGTAAATTCTTTAAGGTATGTCTTCAATTCAATCTTTAACCGCTGATATTGAGTTTGCGCAAAATTTAGGGCACGTTGCCCAATCTTATTCGTCTTTGGCTGCTTCAAAATTGGCCAAAATCAGAACCAAAATTGAAGGCACCAGAACTTTCTTCAGCGAAGTTGCCGCCCTTTACCACGCAATTCGTGAAGTGGGTGCTAGAAAATATAAAATAGAGCCCGAAAAGAACAGCAAAACAGCTTCAGTTTTACTCACTTCCAACCAACGTTTTTATGGCTCAACCAACACCTCTGTCACCGAGCTTTTTTTATCCTCAACCACCCCTCGTGACGACTTGCTCGTCATTGGCCATGTGGGTAACGAGCTAATTGCCAAACCGCACAAATCTTTTGTTTTTCAAAAAGATATTCCCACAAGCCAAGAGCTGTCAACCCTTGCGGAATCGCTGGCAGGCTACGCCCGCATTTTGGTCTTCTACCCGCTGACTAAAAGTATTTTGGAAGTGGTGCCACAGGTCAAAGACGTTACCGAAAGTCTGGATGCTGAGCGCAGTCGAAGCATGGTTGATGTGACGGCAAGTATAGATTCCCACCCCGCTGAAAGCGAGGCTCGCCCTTGGCGGCTTCGCGGGAATGACGCGGCCAACCTTGACTTTCTCTTTGAACCGGAGATAAAAAAAATGATAGAATTTTTTAAAGATCAGGCGACAACGCTTTTAGTTGGGCAGGCCTTTTTGGAGGCAGAACTGGCCAGAGAGGCAGCCCGTCTTGTTGCAATGGACACTTCCCAACAAAGAGCTAAAGAATATGTGCAAACGCAAACTGCAGCTTTGCGAAACTTAAAAAATATTTATGCCAACAAACACCTTTTGGAAGGGTTTTTGGGGGTGGTGGAAGACTAATGGTGTCGCGTGTCGTCACAAGTAGCACTGTCATCCCCATGCAAATGGGGATCCAAAAATATCTATGTAGTATAGATTCCCGCCTGCGCGGGAATGACAGGTGGGGGCGCGGGAATGACAAAGGTGGCAGGAATGGCAGAAGAGGTTGACAATATGTCTCATTTTAAAGGAATTATCAAATCAGTCACAGGGCAAACGGTGGTGGTTGTCATTACCTCCTCCACTCTCCCTCAAAGCGGAGAGATCGCGCATGTATCAAAGTCGCCAGAGATTAAACTGGAAGTTTTGGCAAGGATTGATACAGAAGTAACTTGTTTAATACTGTCTGAATCCAATACTCTCCTTGTGCGCGGCCAAAAAGTGGAAGGAACAGGCAAACCACTTTCTGTCCCCGTGGGTAAACAAGTTTTGGGTAAAATGCTCAATCTTTTTGGAGAAAGTTCCGAAGGAGAGGACAATTTTGATCTTCTTGCCCCGATTTACGCCCCAGCCCCATCATTCTCGCTTGCTGTTAACCCCACCGAGATATTAGAAACCGGTATAAAAGTGATTGATTTTGCCATGCCCATACCGCGGGGGGGAAAAGTTGGCGTTGTTGGCGGGGCGGGCATGGGCAAAACCGTTCTTTTGACAGAAATTATTTTAAACATTATAAACCGACAAGAAGCCTACACTGTTTTTGCCGGCATCGGGGAACGCATAAGGGAAGCGCAAGAACTCTACCAGCGCTTAAAAGCCTTGAAAGTTTTGGATAAAAGCAGTCTGGTGATCGGGCAAATGCACGAAAATGCGGCTAACCGCTTTAGGATAGCCCAAGCTGCTGCCACTATCGCCGAGCATTTCCGCGATAAAGGCAATGACGTGCTCTTCTTTGCTGACAACATGTTCCGTTTTGTCCAAGCAGGAAGCGAGGTTTCGCAAATTTTGGGGGAAATTCCCTCAGAACAATTTTACCAGGCATCTTTACAAAACCAGGTGGCAGAAATTGAAGACCGTCTAGTCTCAACTGAAGACGCCGCCATTACTTCTATCCAAACAGTTTACGTCCCGGCAGATGATTTTTCCGATCCTGCCGTGTCGGCGATTATGACCTTTTTGGATACGGTTATTATTTTATCTCGCGGCAACGCACAGCTTGACCTCCATCCCCCCGTCGACCTTTTGCAGTCATCATCTTCTTTTCTTAAAAGACAAATTTTGGGGGAGCGCCATTTTGAAGTTTACACGCGCTTTAATGGGTTATTATCAAGCTATGTCAGACTTTCCCACATTGCGGCAATTGTCGGCGAAGAAGAATTGGGAGCTGCCGACAGGCTGACTTTTAAACGGACAAGGAAAGTTATTAATTATTTAACCCAGCCCTTTTTTGCCACAGAATCTCAAACTGGAAGGAAAGGAACGCATGTTAAAAGAGAAGATGCAGTTACCGACATTGAGGCGATACTCGCCGGAAAATTAGACAATGTGCCGGATGAGAAATTAAAATACATAGGGACGCTTAAAGAAGCGAAGCTGATTTAATTTAAAATTTGAAATTTTGGGTGTCATCCCGCATATAGTGCGGGATCCAATCAATTAATATAGATTCCGTATCGAGTACGGGATGACAGATAGGTACGTGTCATCCCTGCGTAGGCAGGGATCCAAAAATATACATACATGTACTATACCAAAAAGTATCAGGTTCACACACTTGTCTACTACGAGCCTTTCGAGGAGGTTAAAGAGGCAATCTTAAGAGAAAAACAGTTAAAAAAGTGGAAAAGGTCTTGGAAAATAAAGTTAATTGAGTCAATCAACCATAATTGGGAAGATTTATACGACAAGATTGTTTAAAATATTTATATAGATTCCTGCTTCCGCAGGAATAACAGAAATTGTTGTCATGGTTTTTCATTTATTTATATCCTCTCCATTTCAAAAGCTCTACGAGGGGGATGTGGAATATGTTAGTTCCGAGAATTCTTCCGGTAAGTTTGATATTCTCCCCCACCATGCTAATTTTATTTCGATAATTGAAGATAAGGAAATAATTGCCAAAACAGCAAACGGGAAAGTGGAAACTTTTAAATTTCTCAAAGCGATAATGCTTTTTCAGGATAACAGTTTAAAAATCTATACTGACCTCTCTCCCTCGTACTCTGAAAGCATACTGTAATTCCACGGTGTCATCTTCGTATAAATTTCTTCCCCAATTCTTCCCGTTTATTGCAAAAAGACTATTGACAAATTAAACAGAACCATTAGGATGGATAAAGACCCTTGTGAAATTTGGAAATTTTCCTAAGTTTTGAGGCTAAAAAACCGTCATTCTCGCGAAGCGGGCAGGAATGACAACCGACTGCCCAGATGTCTGCCAAAATATTTGATCTTTTAACCAACCCAATTGCGCGCCGCCGCCTCCGCAGGGTTTTGCGTTCCCGCGTCCACAGTGTCGTCCTCGCGAAAGCGGGGATCCAAAAATACTTATGTAGTATAGATTCCCGCTTTCGCGGGAATGACAGGTGGGGGCGCGGGAATGACAGCCCCCTCCCCACACACCGCCTAATCTCCATTCATGACGCGGCAAAATATATTGGTGTCTCACCAGATACCTTGAGAAACTGGGGAAAAGCAGGAAAGCTTACCCCCTTGAGAACCCAAGGAGGGCAACGCCGCTACCGGCTGCGCGAGTTAAATCAACTGATCGCCATTAGACAGCCGGTTTTCTACCAACAGGTCAAAGACGGTGTCACCCTGAGCAATCAGAATCACAAATCGAGAATGCCTGCAATAGCACAAACGCCTACTAACGTAGTAGCGAAATTCATTTCGCGTTTACCCCGTAGGGCCTGGCGCAGAATAAATTCTGCTATTACAACGAATGCAGGCAGGCCAATAACAACCCTTGGCGACAAGGCAGCCATTCTTCTCTCTTTAGGTATCGTTGGTGTTATAACCGTTTCAGTCTGGTCTGGGGTTTCTTTGGCAGCTAAACGACACAACAAAGGTGTCATCCCTGCGCAGGCAGGGATCCAAAAAGATTTTTGGATTCCTGGTCAAGCCAGGAATGACAGGTGGGGGCGCGGGAATGACAATGGAGGCGGGAATGACAAGGGTGGTGGTGGGCAGGTTCTTTCTGCTGCTGACCGACTCGGAAGCGTGGGCGGTATCCTCTCCACAAGTGACGAGTCCGGCAACTTGCAACTTGAAATTACTGTTCCCACCAAAATTGAGGGTGGACTCCAAATCGGAGGAAAAGAAGTTTTGCCGGCCTCCGAAGTCGTCAGTTCTCTTCAGGGTAAGGTTGGAGCGCTAAAATTGGTTGCCGGAACAGATATATCAATAGATGGCTTAACTATAACAGACACTTCCAAACTGGATACAATCCGCGGGCGAGGAGGCTGTTCGGCCTGTATTACCAATGCAGACGTTGCTGATGACTTAACCCTTTCGGGAGGTACTATTAACAATACGGCGATCGGCGCCTCAACCGCCTCAACAGGAGCATTTACCACCCTGGCTGTTTCCTCCACACTTGCCGTAACCGGCGCAACAACACTTTCTAGCACTCTTACCGTATCGGGTGCTAGCACTCTCTCCTCGACGCTGGCAGTAACAGGAGCAACAACACTAAACGGCAACGTAACCCTTGGGGACGCAACCTCTGACTCCCTAACCTTTACCGGTCGTGCTGCTTCAAACTTCATCCCAACTACTACCGGAACGTATGATTTGGGCTCATCTGATTTGAAATGGAGCAGGCTTTATTTAACCGGTGTGGCCACAATCGGCGGACAATCAACATTCACCTCTGCGCCAACAGGGACTGGCGTTGGTGACGGAGTCATCTATATAAACCCTGCCTCATCTGACAGCTCCTATACTCTTTTTGGAATTGCTGTAAATGGAACAGAGAAGTTGAGAATGGATGCCGATGGCAATATTACGGTTCAAGGAACCGTCATTGGAGCAAGCGGACAAGGAATTGGCTATTGGCAGCGCTCATCGACAACTATTTCTCCGGCTACTGCCAATGACATTGTTTCCTATTCATCCAACAATACTACCAATGCTCTTGCTGTTACCGCAACAGGTGCCTCTACCAATGCTATTAATTTTACTGCTGATTCTGTTACTACCGGCAATGGACTGTCCCTTTCGGTTGACGGGCTAACTACAGGAAATGGAATATCCCTCACTTCTACTTCCACAGCCGGAGGAGCATCTGGTGCCTCATACCTCCTCAATCTAGCTCGATCTGGCACAAACTCTAATGCTTCCCACACAGCTTATGGACTTTACTCTGCTGTCACAGACACCGGAACTACTTCTACCAATATAGCCGGCTACTTCTCGGCCTCCGGTGCCAGCACCAATTACGGATTATTGGTCAATGCAGGGAATGTCGGCATCGGGACTATCACGCCGTCATCAGTTTTAACAGTCTCCGGAACAATGACCCAATCAGGCGGGGCAACATCAATAAACGATAGCTCAAACTACAACACAACCATAAATACCGGAACATCTACAGGTGCTGTCAGCATCGGCAACTCCAGCGCCGGAGCTATTGCCCTCTCTACAAGCTCCACTTTTGGAGTCACTACCACCACCTCAGCCCAAACATACACCAGCGCCAATGTCTCGGGGACTACCACCTCCTCCGGGTTTGTCTTTACTGATAATGCTACTCTCACTGGAACAGCAGCATATATTGGTTCAACAGGGGTGACTACAGGAACTTTGCTCAATGTTGACACCGGCTCGGCTAATACTTTGACTACAGGCAAACTCTTGAGCTTAACATCAGCTGCTACTTCCCTCACATCAGGCTCGCTTCTTTCTTCAAGCTATACCGGAACTGTCGGATCAGGCTGGACAGGAGGATTAAATATTTTTGACTACTCGCCCTCTTCCGCCCCTTCGACTGCCCCGACAGGCGATATACTGAGGGTGACACTGGGAGCTAATGCCACAAACTTTGCCGGAAACCTTCTTAACCTTACTGACAACTCAACCTCTATATTTTCTGTATCCAAAGCTGCTGTAACTGCATCAATACCATTCAATCAAACATCTTCCGGAGACGTTTCTCTAGCTTATGACATGACTTTTATCAACCCGACAGCTTCGTATATTACCTCAGCTGCCCCCCTATACCTCGTTGCCGGAGAAAGCTTTAATTCTTCAGACTTAACTTTGCGCACATATAACCTGGGTGAAATTGTTTTAGATTCTGCTGTCACCACAGGCAATGGCGTCAACTTCAATAACGCAACTTTGACTACAGGAGTTGGAGTAAACATTGCCTCCACCACCCTAACTACTGGTAAGCTGGTTAATATCGCGCCCACTTTTGCCGGGGCTGCTGTGACAGGTTATGGACAGTATATCAACGGGGCTGATTCAACAACTTCAGCCAATACTGATTACAACCTCTATTCCACTTTGGCTTTGAGTGGGACTGCTGCCAAAATAGGTGTAGGTTTATACTCGACAGTTACATCCAGCTCAACCACAGGAGATACACTGATTGCTGCTGATTTAGCTTCTTCTTCAACAGGAGTATTGGGAGCTACCACCAGAAGTAATTATGGACTAAGAAGTATTCCTGTTAACTCCGGCGCCAACAATAATGCCAGCTCTATCATTAATATGTACGGCGGGTATTTTAATCCCCAATCAACAGGACCAACAACCGGCACAACCAGTGTTTATGGGCTGTATGCCAAAACCCTGGCTACCCATGCCTCTGATGCCGGGACTGTTAACCAATATGGGTTGTATGTTGCCAATGATGCAACAGCTTCAACAAACGGGACATCAACTAAATACGGGCTTTATATCGAAGCCCTCTCGGGAGCTGATTCAAACTACGGCGCATATTTTGGCAGTAATGTGGGAATAAATACCACAACTCCCGGAGGAAGGCTGGATGTCGCCGGAACAACTGATGCTTTCGGCTTAAAACTTTCCCAGGCATCAACTGCCATAACAACAGCTGCCAATACCCTGCTTAATGTCTCTTCCGCGACAGCCGATACATCAAACCATCTCGTATTAATCGAAAATACATCAGCAACCTCAAACTATGGCAACGGCGGGGCGGACTCAGGAATTGTCAAGATAACCAGCTCCTCAACCGGGACCGTCGGCACAACTACTACCAACCCCAATGTGGCAGGGTTGTTTGTCTCAACAGCTGATGGGGACACAATTTCAACTCTGGTGAGAAACGCGGCAACAACCATTACTATGGCAGATGTGGGAACTGTCGGCGCCCAGGCTGACCCTGGAGTTTTGACTGTCGAAGGGGCAGATACAACAAATGTCACACTTTATAATTTGATAGCTGCCTACAATTCAACCACACGGTCAGACGCAGCATCGGTTTTTAGGGTTAGGGCAGACGGCAATGTTTACGGTGAAGCAGCCTTCAACTCCACCGGAGCAGATTATGCCGAATACTTTCCAACCAAGGACACAACTATTGGAACAGGAGAGATAGTAAGTATAAGTCAACCTGTCATCCCGAGCCCTTCGACTTCGCTCAGGACAGGCTCCGCCGAGGGATCCAATGTCATCCCCGATCCAGTCGGGGATCCAAAAATAGATTCCGGCTCGGGGGCCGGAATGACAGGGGCGGATGACAAAGGAACCATCTCCCGCTCTTCCACCCCTTATGACAAAAAGATCCTTGGTGTCATCTCCGACAACCCCTCGGTTGTTGGAAACGCTGCCGGCGGTAAGCACGAAAACGACCCGCATTACAAATTAGTAGGTTTACTTGGCCAGGTTAACGTCAAAGTTTCCGCTGAAAACGGCCCGATAGAAAAAGGAGATTATCTCACTTCTTCGTCCACCCCCGGAGTGGCCATGAAGGCCACCAGACCGGGACAGGTGATAGGTAAAGCACTTGAAGGGTTTGATTCCTCTTCCTGTGTCATTCCCGCGGAGGTGGAAGGTGAGGTTGGAATGACGGGGTTATGCCAGGGCAAAATCCTCACCTTTGTCAACCCTACCTTTGCCGATCCTGGAGACGTCCTGGCCACCCTCATGCTAGACTCTACAGGCAATGTAGTAGCGGACTTCAGTCCGCGCCTACCTGAAAATCGCGGAATGAATTCCGCTAATACGAACGTAGGCGCCGATGGCGCGACTACGAACTCTGTCATTCCCGCGCTTCCTGTTGTCATTCCCGCGGAGGCGGGAATCTATACAGATACTAATGGATCCCCGACTGGATCGTGGATGACAACTCTCCAGCTTCTTTCCTCCCGCCTGGATGAGTTGGAAAAAAAGACCTCCGTCATTGCGAGCGACAGCGGGGCAATCTCTGCTTCTGCCAGTACTAGCGAAATTAATTTCGCGCCTTCCCTTGATGCGCAGACTGAAAGTCTGCTAATACAAAAGGGTCTTACTGTCCTTGGTGCAAGCAATTTCAACGAAGTAGGCGTTACCGGTAACTTAACTGTGGGGTTGCTACAGATCAGCTCCACCTTGGAGGGTGAGCGCGCAATAAATTGCGCTACTACGAAAGTAGGCGCCGATGGCGCTACTACGGATTGCAGTAGCGGACTTCAGTCCGCGCCTGCATCCACCTCCCTCCGTGTCCTTGGTACCCTTAAATTCCAGGACGCCTTTGGCGACGGGGTCTCCATCGATCAATATGGTAATGTCAAAATCGCAGGAACTGTCACCGCCAAAAAATATAATGTTGGCACAACTGATGCCAACTCCACCTCTTTAGGTTCCGGCGTCATCCCTGCCGGCGCCACATCCGTAACCATCAGCACAACTGCTGTCACATCGTCTTCGGCAATATTTGTAACGCCGGAAACCAAGACCTCTCGGACATTAGCTGTCACCGAGAAAATTTCTGGAAAATCCTTTAAAGTAGAAATTACAGAAACTAGAACCACAGACCTAAAGTTTAAGTGGTTTATCGTGAACTGACACACCCTGTCATCCCGAGTCGCTTTTCGTCATTCCGAGCGTTAGCGAGAAATCTCGCAACTTGTTTGCGCACCCCTTGCATACGCAAGAGATTCTTCGGCTAATCGCCTCAGAATGACAAGGGATGCTGTTACGCTCAAAACATATGAAAATTTCTAAAGTTCAACAACAGGTTATTGAAGAAAACATTGCCAAAACAATGGCAGAAATTGCCGCCGCCGAAAACCCCCGCCAAGACTCCCGGACTTGGACTCATCCGGAGGGCTATAAATACCTGGTCCAATGGAAAAAAATAACAGCTGCCATTCCCGATCTGATCGGGAATCCATACAAATATTTTTATAGATTCCGTGTCAAGCACGGAATGACACCACCGTCATTGCGAGGAGGCGTAGCCGACGCGGCCAGAAGTGTAGTTCGAAATATTGAAGAAAGGGATGCGACACAAGATAAATTCCTAAACTCTCACCCGGGATCCTCTTTAGCCAGTATCGGCATAGACTTAAAATCCTTTAATTCCTCTATGCATCCTTTAAAGGAGTTTAGCAGAAGATTTAACTTACGAAGTTTTCCTGGAACTCATTAATAAAACAGACTACCTTTTAAGAGTCCTTGTTCAGTCTTTGGAGAAAAAACTAAAGGACGATAAAAAAGGTTATCAAATAGAGCAAGCCAAAATTAAAGACCGACTTAAATGGAAAAAATGAAACGCCACCTTCCTTTCACTGTCATTCCTGGCTTGACCAGGAATCTATATAGATATTTTTGGTTCCCCGCATTCGCGGGGATGACACGGGGTGTGGCGGGAGTACTAAGGGTTGTTAAAGGAAGTTATTTAGCCCTGTTTTGGCTGCTGTTAAAAATCCCTGGTTACAAAAAACTTTCTGTATATCTCCAAAAAGCCACAGCTTGTGTATTAACAATGTTTATATTGTTGTCTTCTATCTCCTCTATTTTCCTCTATAGTCCTTTATTCCGGAAGTCTGTCAGTGCTGTTTGGTATGATGATAATTGGGCATACAGAAAAAGAATAAATACTACAGTTGCTTCTAATTCTTCTGATATTTCTAACCTACAGATGTTACTGACTGTAGATACTTCCACAGGAGCAAACGGGATAGGCAGCGGAAAAATGCAAGCCTCCTGTCAGGATTTAAGGTTTACTAATACCTCTGGTAAACTCCTTCCCTACTATATTGATTCAGGCTGTACTACCACCACTACCAAAATCTGGGTGATGGTAGATTTAGTTCCAAAAAATACTACTTCCATGACCATCTACATGTACTACGGCAACCCTTCTGCCAGTACAGGCTCCAACTCCCAACCTTATTTTGATAATGTAGTAGGGTTGGTTGGATATTGGAATATGAATGAATCTTCCTGGAATGGGACATCCGGGGAAGTCAAAGATATGTCAGTAAATGGGAATAATGGCACTGCTGCTGGAAATGCCACAACAACATCTTCTGGGCAATACTCTAATGCTGGGACATTTAACGGTACCGGAGACTATGTTAGTGTAGCGGATTCTGGTACTCTTTTTGAACCCGCTGCGATAACCGTAGAAGGTTGGGCTAAACTTGCAAGTGGCGCTACTAATAATTATTATGCCATAGTGAATAATCAGGGCACTGGAGATTGTAATTATAAGGGTTATACTCTCCAGTTTCAAAACTCTACCAGCAGTTTGATTTTCGGTATTATCGGAAATGACGGGCAAGGTCACACTGCCCAATACACAAACGGTAGTTCATATGCAGGCAGCTGGATTCATGTAACAGGAACTTTTGACGGTTCAAATGTGAAGTTGTACATCAACGGAGTTCTTTTAGCAACAACTCCCTATTCTGGTTTCATGTTAACAAATATTGGTAATTTCTATATTGGAATTAAAAGTACCTGCCCATTCGGTGCATCTGCTTTTAACGGCAACCTTGACGATGTTAAAATCTACAACACTGCCAGGAGTGCAACCCAGATCTTAAATGACTATAACAACAGACTGCCTAATGGACAAACCTTAACTATTGCCACAACAGCCCCGACAACTGTTATCCCTACTACTTCCATCCCCACAGATGCTAATGCAGAAAAAGCCCCATCCCCTTTAGCCTACTGGAAATTTGACGATGGCCAGGGGACTGCTGCCCAGGATTCTACTACTAATAATGCTGATGGAACATTAGCCGGTACTACTGTTCCTGCCTGGAAAACAGAAGACCTTTGTGTTTCCGGTAAATGTCTATACTTTGACGGATTAACTTCTAAAGTAACTGTGGCTAAAGTATTACCTTCTGTCCAGACAGTCAATATGTGGGTCAGGCCTAATACTATTGCCTCCATTGCTTTGGCTGATTTTGATGGCGGGACTCATACCTTAACCACTAACTCCTCAGGGGTAGTAACAGCCAATGGCTTTACTTCTCCAACCTATTATCTTAATGGGCTCTCTACCACTACTCCAACTCTGGTTGCCAACAGGTGGAATCATTTGGAAGTAACTACCGGAACTTCCTTTGCTTCTACCTCTTCCCAAACCTTAGGATTATCAGGTTCTACTTATTTTAAAGGTTTTATTGATGAAGTCAAGATTTATCCTTATGCCCGCTCTTCAGCACAGATTCTCGCGGATTATAACTCTCGTTCTTCGAACGAAGGGATTTCCGCGGATACTGCCGGAGGCGTCATTGCGAGCGGAGCGAAGCAATCTAGTCTCAGTGACGGCCTGGTCGGCTACTGGAAAATGGATGAAAGTTCCTGGACTAATGATTGTTCTACTACATCTGTCACAGACTCCTCTGGTAATGGGAATAATGGTAAATCCTGTCCTAATGCAGGAGGAACCCAACCTACTAATGGTAAATATGGAAATGGAGGCAGTTTTGATGGGACAGATGATTATGTCGGCATATCAAACACAGTCAATGTTCCTAGAGTGACCATTTCTGTATGGGTATATATGACTTCCTACCCGTCGTCTAAAAAACTTGTCACTGGTTTTATGGACGGTTTAGCAAATGGTGTCTATGATAAGGACATTTATATTACCGCCTCGGGGTACCCCTTCTTCTATGTATATGATGGTGGTGGTAGGACCACTAGCTCAGGGACGAGTCCGCTTGCACTAAATCAGTGGAATCATTTGGTTGGTACGGCTGATGGAACTAACGCTTACATGTTTGTTAATGGAGTTTTGGTTGGAAGTGTAGCGGCAGGCAGTACTTACTCGGGTTATACAGTACCCAATTTTTTCATTTCTGGCAACATACCTAACCAAAGCTGGGATTATTTTTCTGGCTCCATTGATGAAGTGAGATTATACAACCGGGCTCTTTCCCCCTCAGAAGTCTCTGCTTTATATAACTTTGCCCCAGGGCCAAAGGTTTATCTAAAAATGGATGAAGGGACTGGGACTTCTGCCAATGATTCTTCAGGGAATTCTAACAATGGTACTGTGAATTCTGGCACCTGGACAACAGGTAAATATGGGAAAGGGGTAAAGGTTAATGGGACAACAGGATCTGATGTTTCTGTCCCGGATTTTGGGTATTAAAATGAAAAAATCTGAATATGCACAATTAAAACTCAAGGCAAAAAGGGTTTACTCAAAAATAGGGCGGGTACATTCCCCTGCTCTGAGTGATGAATATGTGGCATTTACCAGCAAAGGCTTCACTCACCTAGTCCGAAAAGGCCATAACCCAAGGCCAAGAAGCGAACAAATCAAACGCTTTGTCCTAATTCCATATGCCGAAGCAATTATTAAAAACCCAAGGGCCACAATCTTGTACCGCAGTAGTGAGACTAAATATTATATTAATCGGCATGGCCAAAAGATATTAACTTCTTCAACTGCCCATTTTTGGACTTTCATAGAAACTATAAAAGGTACTAAGATTAAAGTTGTAGTCAGACAACTTAACCAGGGCCAAAAACATTTTTTTAGCATAATGGGGAATAACCAGAAAAGGAGGTCACAAGGAAACAAAAAATCCCCCTAAGGAGATTCTTTGTTGTACCTGTCATCAACTCTTATGTCGATAGAGACTGACGTCTCACAGGCACAAAAGTATATTAACACATATGGACAAAAAATTCAATAGACAGACAGTGATGTTTCTGTCCCGGATTTTGGGTATTAATATGAATATACGCAATTCATTCATAATCAATAACCCAACCGTAGGGGCACCCCTTGCGGGTGCCCGAAACAATGATAGGGCGGGGACAAGCCCCGCCCCTACATTAGGTTCCATCATCGGGGCATTTAAATCATTATCCACCAATGCATGGTCACATGGTAAATTTTGGCAACGGAATTATTATGAACATATTATTAATAACCCCCAGATGTGGGAAGAGGACCGGAATAATCCGGAAAATTTATATGTTTAAAAAATTAAAAACTCTCTATTCCTTCTTATTCTTCTTTTCCCTCTTATCCTTCTCCCTTCTTCTTCCTTCTCCTGCCCATGCTGCCAACTCAGGTATCTTTACTGTCTCCTTTTGGGTAAAACCTACCTCTTCTATTGCTTCCCAGGCTTTATTAGGAAAAGCAGAAGAACTAAGGGTTTTTACAGACTCATCAGGTTATGCCGGCTGTCAGATCAAATCCACCACCTGGCAGACAGCTTCTACAGGCACGCAAGGCCTGGCCTTGAGTGCGTGGAACCATGTAGCCTGTGCTTATGATAAAGCCACTTTAAAGATTTATGTTAATGGGGTACTGGCTAATTCTAATACCTTAACAGCTACTATAGATGATACAGCCAATGCCCTGCTTTTAGGCCAGGATTCATCTGCCTCTACCCCTTATTCAAATTTAACAGGAGATACTGATGATTTTAAGTTCTATAACTATGCCAGGACACAAAAGCAGGTTATTGAGGATATGGGAGGAGGGCACCCTGGGGTATTAGCAGGGTCATCCGGTCCCTCCTCCGTCATTGCGAGCGGAGCGCGGCAATCTGGCCCGGTTGCCTACTATAAATTTGATGAAGGATATGGGACAACAGCTCACAATTCAGGTTCGCAAGGTGAGACCTTGCAAGGTACGCTAACCAACATGGCTACTGCCCCTTCCACCTCCACCTCAGGCTGGACCCAGTCAGGGAAGTTTAATAGGGCTTTAAACTTTGATGGGACTGATGATTATGTTGTAACATCCGGATCTTCTTACATACCTTCTGGTAACTCAGCATTTACTATTTCACTGTGGGTAAACCCATCTAGCAATGTAACCAATAAATACATTATTAAGTGGGGAAACATGAACACGAACAATGCAAATATTATTGCGTTTGGGGGGTCTTATATATGGCATAGTTTCTACGCTAATGATCTCTACTCTGCAACTAACACAGTCCCAGTTGGATCTTGGACACAGGTAATAGTAACATTTAACGGAACAACAAGAACTATTTACATCAACGGTACACTATCAACTCAAGATACCCCTGCTAGTGTTAATGTTACGGCTAACCAACCCGTATATTTTGGCTCTGGTGGTGATCGGTTTCCAGGTAAAATTGATGAAGTAAAAATCTACCCCTATGCCCTGACTGCTGATGAGGTAAAGTTAGACTATAACAAAGGCTCATCTCAGGTCTTAGGAGCATTATCAGACACTAATTCTCTTAATACTTCCCAACCTAACTCAGCTGCTTCAGAATACTGTGTCCCTGGGGATACTACCTCCACCTCCTGTGCTGCCCCTGTAGGAAGATGGGATTTTGAGGAGAATACAGGATCTACTGTTAATGATAAAAGTGGCAATGGGAACACCGGTACCTGGAATGGGACACTTGGTAACCAATGGAAACCAGGGAAATCCTCCCCTGCTGGTAATTTTAATGGGAGTGATAATTATGTTGACTTAACAAATACTGTTCAATTCGATTCCGGAGGTTTCACTATTGAAGGGTGGCTTAAAACCTCCCAAGATTCTACTGGTCTAAATAAAGGTGTCTGGATGAGTTATAACAGTGGTTGGTACGATATAGAAATTAACATGAACGGTAATAAACTACTTTTTTATGTACGAGATACGGCTGGAACTACAATGAATAGTGGCAACGGTCTTCTTAGTACAAATAATCTTAACAATGGTATGTGGCACCACTTCGTTGCTACGCGTAGCACCAGTATATTTTCTCTTTACATTGATGGCTCTTTGAATAATTCTGCTACCACTGTTATGGGTGATGTTGATAACGCTGGCGTAATACCAAGGATAGGTAACGGTACTCAAGGTTGTTGCAATAATCGATTTTTCAACGGCCAATTAGACCAATTTCGTATCTTTAACTACGCCCGGACACCAGCCCAAATAGCCTGGGATTATAACAGGGGGGCTCCTGTAGGACATTGGAAAATGGATGAATGCCAAGGAGATACTGTCCATGATTCTTCAGGTAACGGAAACCATGGGACTATTAATTTATCTACTACCGGTACCCAGACTACTGCTTTGGGTATGGGGACATGTTCTGTCTCTGCCTCTACTCCCTGGTATAACGGCAGAACAGGCAAGTTTAATTCCTCCCTAGCTTTTGATGGGACTAATGATTATGTCAGTTTAAGTGATCCTTCCAGTGGAATTTTGGATTTTGGCACAGGGGATTTTACAGTTGGTCTTTGGGTAAACTTTGATGATTTAACTAATAATGAAAATGGTTTTATCCATAAAGATAACTACTCAGGTACTACTACTTATAATGGCTGGTTATTTAATATTGCTAATGCTGCTGGAGGGGTGGGAATTGAGACCAGGAATATCTCAAGTGGAAGTGGACCTGATACCAATGCCCGACTAGCTACTGCTAATTTTTCCACTGGCACCTGGTATCATATTTTGGCTACCAGACAGTCAAATGTTTTATATTTGTATGTAAATGGGGTTCAAAGGGCTACAGCTACAGAATCTTCTGCTACTAATGTTTCTAATAGTGAAAACATCCGCTTTGGATCTTTATCTGCAACTTCTCCCCAATGGTTCACAGGAAAGATTGATGATGTCAGGATTTATAACTATGCTTTAACTGGAACCCAGGTAAAACTGTTATACAACCAAAACAGCGGGATTCGCTTTGGGCCAAGTACCGGAGCGCCATGATCATGAAAACAAAAACAACCAAACAAACTGCCTATGTTTACATCGATGGGGCTAATGTTTTTTATACCCAAAGGAAGTTGGACTGGTTTTTCGATTTTAAGAAGATCAAGAAACATCTGGAGAAAGAATATAAGATAGGACAGATTCGCTATTATACAGGGATTAGAGAAAATGACGATAAGATGAAGTCTTTCCTGCGATACTTAGATAAAGTTGGTATAGAACCTGTTACCAAACCATTAAAACAGATTAAAGACGGCAAAGGGATTATCTACAAATCCAATTTTGATGTAGAAATGACTATTGATATGCTCTTAGAAAGACCATCTTATGATATTTGTATTTTACTTAGTGGGGATTCTGATTTCGCAGCTCTTGTTAAAAAGCTACAAGACTTTGGAAAAAAAGTAATAGTGTATTCAAGCCGAAAAACTATCTCCTGGGAACTTAAACTTGCTGCAGACGGCTACCTCTTCTTTGAAGATTTAAAGAAAGATTTAAAAAGAAGCCCGTAAACAAAAACCTCCGCCCTTGCGAGCGGAGTTCTGTAAAACTAAGATAATTATATGATAAAAAAAATGCTAAGTCAAGGCCAGATTGATGATGTCAAAATCTACAACTACGCCCTCACTGGAACCCAGGTAAAACTATTATACAACCAAAACAGCGGGATTCGCTTTGGGCCAAGTACAGGAGCACCATAATATTTTTGTCATTCTGGAGTGCTAAACAAAGTGCAGCACGATAGAATCTAGATGCTATCGCTTTGCTCCAGCATGACAAATTGAATATGTCTAAACAATATTATGTTTATATGATGACTAACAAAACAAACACCACACTTTATACCGGGATGACAGATAATCTTGTAAAACGTGTTTGGCAACACAAGAACAAAGTAGCAAATGGATTCACCAGCAAATACAATATTAACAGGCTTGTTTAGTACGAAGTAGCAGAACATCCCATGATTGCCATCGCAAGAGAAAAAACTATTAAAAACCTAGTTAGGAGGAAGAAAAACCAGTTAGTTGAAAGTATGAATCCTAATTGGAAAGACTTGTATAGTGTCATTCTGGAAGAAGCGTAAGCGACTGATAGAATCTTATAAACGAGATCCTATCGTAGCTTTCAGCTACTCCAGGATGACACAAAAAGGAAGGCTGCTGTCAGATTTGGCCCTTCAGCCGGAGCACCATGAAATTAATAAGGGGAATTAGGGAGGAAAGAACAATATGGAAGATCAGGGAGATAGTGTAAAACAAAATACAAAGAAAGCAGCTGGGTATGAGTATCTTTTAGCATATAAGCTCACAGTACCAATCTACGATTTAACAGTGGAATTTGTTAAAAAGTATATCTCATACAAATCAAGAACAACCGACCAAATGGAACAGGCTGCAAGGTCTGGTATGCAAAATATTCCTGAAGGTTATAAACAGCAAAGCCTGGCGGGTTATATAAAGCTTGCCGGAGTAGCAAGAGGCTCTTTAGAAGAACTACTCAACGACTACTCATCTTATGCCCGCCAGCATAATTTAGAGATTTGGGATAAAGAAAAGGCCAAGAGGGAAATAAGGGAGATTGGGGAAATATGGGAGATAATAAAAAACAACCCTTATCTTCCAACTAACCCTCATTTCCCCTCTCTCCCTTCCGATCCTACTAAGGCAGTTAATCTACTTATTACCCTTATCCAGCAAGCCAACTATCTAATAGATAGACTTATTATTTCCCTTAAAGAAAAACACACTAAAGAAGGTGGCTTTAATGAAAATCTGCTTAAAAAAAGGCTTGACTACCGCTATGGAAAAAAGTAAAAAAAGACGGGGTGTCATCCGCTTTGGCCCAAACACAGGCGCACCATAATAGGAACGTCATTGCGAGGAGTGGAGATCCCTCGCTCGTCATTGCGATCTCGCCTTGGCGGGAGAAGCAATCTCGCTCGGGACAGGCTCCGCAATCTCAAGATAGACTGCTTCCCCCTCACTTCGTTCGGGGTCGCAGTGACGAGCAGAAAGATTGCCACGCCTTCGGCTCGCAATGACGATTTAGAATATGAAAAAGTCATACGTTTACATCCTTACCAATATAACAAACAGAGTTTTGTACGCTGGCGTAACTAGTGATTTAGTAAAAAGAATCTGGCAACACAAAAATAAAGTAGCGGATGGATTTACTGCAAAGTACAATATAAACAAGCTCGTATATTTTGAAATATACGAAGACATAGAAGAATCAATAAAAAGAGAGAAACAGATTAAAGGCGGGTCTCGTCAAGATAAGCTAAACCTGATTATAAAGGATAATCAGAGTTTCAAGGATTTATATGATGAGATTGCTTCGAGCTAAAACTCTCGCAATGACGTTTTCTCTCGTCATCGCGAACGTATGTGAAGCGATCTTACAGACTGCTTCAGCCCGTTAACTGGGGCACCCGTAGATATGGTACAATCAACTAATGAAACAAAAAGTGGCTAATTACACAGTTGTAATTGAAAAGGAAAAAAGGACAGGCACTAACGACACCTGTTATACTGCTTTTGTACCTCTTTTAGGAATTGCAACTGAAGCAGATTCCATTGAACAAGCAGAAATTGCCATTAAATCTTTACTAGAATTCCATCTTGAATCTTTATCAGAAGAAGGCGAAGAAATACCCCTAGAAAGTAGCAACAGTTTAGTTACTAAAACAGAAGTAGCATTACCTAAAAATGCCATACTCGCTTATCAATGAGTAAGTTGCCTCAAATCAAACCAAAACCTTGGGCTCCAGTATTGCTACCTTAAAAGGAAAAAACAAACTTTAAATTTTTAATTTTAAACTTTTAATTATTAGTGAGCTGCCCGCTTCGGTCCAAGTACTAGCTCCATAAATATGCTACAATTCACTTATGAAAAATCAATCTGCTGATAAAATTTTTACCTATCGTGTCGTTATCGAACCAGACGAAGATGGATTCCATGGCTTCGTTCCTCTATTAAAAGGTGTCCATACTGGGGGTAAGACTATTGAAAAAACTAGAAATAATTTAGAAGAAGCAGTCCGTTGTCACTTGGAAGGGTTATTAAAAGACAAGATAACTCCACCTAAACAAAGTGATGCCATTGAGATCATCCAAACTGTTATTATACATGCCTAAGCTGCCAGTTATTAAAGCTAGAAACCTTTACAAAATTCTTCTAAAATTAGGCTTTGAAAAACATCATCAAGTTGGCAGTCATATCCAATTGAAACATCCTGATGGAAGAAGAACAACTATTCCCTATCACCCAAGCCAAGAAATTCGAAAGGGTACTTTAAAAGCAATCTTAAGCGATATTGACATGACTACAGAAGAGTTTTTGCAGGTCAAATAATTAGATTGCGGCGGCGTCCAAGTTAAACTCCTGACAATGAAGGAGCTGTCAGATTTGGCCCTTCAACCGGAGCACCATAAATTTAAGTTAAAAGTCAAAATGCAAAAGGCAAAAGTACAAGTAAAAACCCAAAAATATCAAATCGACCAATCTGGAAAGATAGAACAGACTAATAAGATAACTATCATTGCTTTTTCTAACGGAAAATCCGGATCAGTAAAGTTAAATGCCAGAGATAAAAGATACATTCAGGACATTTACAGACAAGCAGGAAAATCAAAGTCTTTTACCCTACAAGTTTTTTCAGCCCTACTCTACTTATTGTTTGAAAAGTTTAGGCTTGAAAAAACTATGGTTTTAATAGACAAAGAATATCCGGGGCATGAGGCTTTAATAAGAAGTTATTTAGTTCAGCTTGCTGCCAAAAGAGGTAAAATAAAATTGGCTCCTGAAGAACTTAGGTTTAGTTTAGTAGGGAAAGGAAGTAACGCGCATGGAGTCGCGTCAAAAGCATTTAAAACAAACAAAGCAGATTATTCTGTAAAAAAAGAAGAAGTTTTGGCCTTAATTTTATTATATGAACACTAAAAAAGACCGGGTACTTTGTGGATATTTAAGAGCCGACTGGTTACGACTGGTCGATATCCTACCCGATCTTAGTAAAAGTATCCTACCACAAAAAAGTTTAAAAATCAATGGCCAGATTGATGATGTCAGGATTTATGTCTTTGGTCCACCATAATGTCACCCCCCTGAAGAGGGGGATCCAATTAACAACGTGCGGTTCGGAAATAGATACCCGCCTACGCGGGTATGACTAAGGAGGGCGTGGGAATGACAATCCCACTACAAGAAACCCAACAATTAACCAGGGAAATTTGGTAATATAGATACGGTATGAAAAAGCCAATTATTTATGCTTTTATAGACAGCCAGAATTTAAACCTGGGGACAAGTAAAAATATTGATAAAGTGAATAAGAGAATTTATACAGGATGGAGGCTGGATTTTAAAAAATTCAGGAGGTACTTGTCTAGTAAATTCCATGTTGCAAAGGCATTTTTATTTATTGGATACATAAAACAAAACGAAAAGCTTTATAAAATGCTCAGGTTATGTGGTTATGAATTAATTTTTAAACCAACAGTAAAAGACGACCAGGGGAAAGCTAAAGGTAATGCGGTAGAATATCCAAAATACGATAAAGCAGTGATGGTTTCAGGAGATGGAGATTTTCACTGTCTGGTGGAATATTTAGTAAGTCAAAACAAACTTTTCCGTATCCTCGCTCCCAATAAACATTATTCACGGTTACTGCATAAATACAATCGATACGTAGTCCGGGTAGACCTGCTGCAAAATTCCTTAAGGCTGGAGAAACCAATAAAAAAGACCGAGATCAGCGGTCGGTCGAAACCTTAGGCTGCTTAGCTCGGTCATCGTGATGAAATCAATATACCATATGAACAGACTTTTGTCAAATTTTAAAAAGGTCATCCCCGGCTTCCTCCTGTCATTCCGCACTTGATGCGGAATCTATTGCAAAGCAACAAGGTTCTGACGCCAGCCAGGTTCTTATTTAAATGGATTCCCGCCTGCGCGGGAATGACAATGCTGTTTCTTTTTCTCTTTACCCCCTCCTCTGCTTTAGCTGCTACTGTTACCTGGGATGGAGGAGCATTTGGGACTTTAACCCAAAACAACAAGAAACTCAACAAATAATTAGAGAAATTTGGTAAGATAAAAAGAGCATGAAAAATTACTCTTTATTAAGAAACCAAACATATAAAAAATATAAAACAATAAAATCTGTTCACTGTCCTTATCTGAAAACAAAGGTCACTTTCAATAGTAATGGTTTCCGCCATTTTATTTATAAAGCTGGCGGTAAAAAACGAGATGAGGAATCTCAAGTTTTGCGCTTTCAACTGCTAGGTCAGGCAGTAAAAATTCTGAAAGTTACTACTACGCTTCAGGAATATCAATCAGACAGCAAAGAAAGACTAGTTGAAGAACACAATCAGCAAGTATCCAAAATTGTCACTATTATCTATTTCGGCTTTATTGCTATTTTGGATGGTTGGAAATTTAAGGTGATTGTCAAAAAAATCGGCAATGGCCATCCCTTTTTCTGGAGTGTGATTCCCAATTGGCGAACAAGAGCAAAAGAGAAATTGTTTCACAAAGGAAATATGGAGGAAGATTAAAAAATGCCTGTTTGTCGGTACTCCAATTTATGGGACCGGCTGAGCCCGAAGGCTAACAGGCAAAATTAATATACCATATGAACAAACTTTTGTCAAATTTAAAAAAAGCCATCTTGTTATTCCGGGCGGGCTTTTCGTTATTCATCATTCTAACTCCCATCATTCTTTATTCCTTATTCTTCATTCTGCCCCAAAAGGCCTTGGCAGCTACAGTCACCTGGGATGGGGGAAGTAGTGGGTCATGGAATACAGCTGCTAATACTGGTGCTATTACTCAAAAAATAATAAACTAGATATATGATTAAAAAACCAACTTTTCCAAGAAGGAATAGTCAGGTTTCATTATTTATTGACGTCTCAAATATTTACTATAGCCAACAAACTCTGGGTTGGAAGATTGACTATAGCAAAGTGCTTAACTACTTTAAAAATCATACTAAACTGGTTTCAGCTTTTTTCTACAGTGGGGTGGTATCAAAAGACGCCAAACAGCAAAAATTCTTTTCGAAGATGAAACAGTTTGGTTTCGTTGTCAAAACAAAAGAGGTAAAATGGATCAGAGACAAAAATAGTAAAACCCTAAAGGGTAAAGGTAATTTAGACATTGAATTAGCCCTGGATATGAGTCATACCACTAAAAAATATACTGTGGCAGTGTTATTTTCAGGAGATTCTGACTTTACACCTGTGGTTGAGTTTGTTCAAGCAAAAAGAAAAAAGGTAATTGTTTTTTCTTCAAGAGGACATATTTCCAGGGAGTTAGCCAGAGCTGCGGATTTGTATATCCCATTTGAATCAATGCGGGAAGAATTTGAAAGAAAGATATCTTAAAAAAATCACCCCCGATTGCTCGGGGGGATGTTTAGTAGCTAATTTATATCATATGGAAACATTTTTGTCAAATTTAAAAAGAGCCATCTTGTCATTCCGGACTTCTTCCTGTCATTCCGGCATACGTCAGGGTCTATAGATTTTGTCATTCCCCTGTAGAGGGGAATCCAATAAGCAGATGAACTATTATGTTAATAAATAAGACAAACCCTAATTGGGATGATTTATATGAACAAATTATTTAAACCTAAAGTCTGGTTTTTTAATTGGATTCCCGCCTGCGCGGGAATGACAATGCTGTTTCTTTTTCTCTTTACCCCTTCCTCTGCTTTAGCTGCAGCAGTAAGTTGGGATGGGGGGGCTTCAGGGTCATGGAATACAGCTGCTAATTGGAGTAATGACAGTATCCCTACCTCTTCAGATGATGTGACTATTGATAATGCTGCTGTTACTACCTCTTCTAATATCTCCTTCTCTACCCTGACTATTGGCAGCGGGACTTATACTACCTCTTTAACTCTAACCAATAACATTACCTCAGGAGGGTCAATCACAATCAACAATGCCGGGACTTTAACCCAAAACAACAAAGTCCAGCAAGTTCTCACAGGTACCATGACTATAAACAGTGGAGGCAACCTCACCCACACCGCCAACACTACCACTAACTTATACAACGTCAACTTCTCCGCAGCAACAATTACTATTAACACAGGTGGAACTATTAATCTTAATGGTAAAGGCTATACAGGAACAACTGGCAGCGTTAATGGTAATGGGCCAGGAGCAGGTGTGACTAATAGTACTACTGCTGGTGGTGGTGCTCATGGTGGAGTTGGTGGTCAAGGTGGTTCTAGTGCAGCTACTGGTGGATCTAGTAATGATTCAGTCACAAATCCAACTGATTTAGGAAGTGGAGGAGGCAGTGGTGGTCCTGCTGCTAATATTGGTGGAAATGGTGGAGGAATCCCCCTCACCCCCACCCTCTCCCACAAGGGGAGAGGGGAAATAAGGGAGTTTAGAGGAAGATAAAGGAGATTAAAGGATAGTAAAGGAGGTTAGGAATGACAGAAAGAACCAAAACTCAGGCATCCGGTTTGGCCCTTCGACTGGTACTCCTTGAGTACCGGAACACTATAACTGTCATCCCGACCGAGGAGGAACGTAACTTGTTGTCATCCCGACCGAAGTGGAGGGATCTCGTACAACTAACTATGAGTAAAAGCTATTATGTCTATATCCTTAGAAATAAGTCAGGTAACTTTTATATAGGCATCACAGATAATTTAACAAGAAGGGTTTGGGAGCATAAAGGTAAATTTGTTAAAGGTTTCACTGAAAAATATAATATTGATAAGCTTATTTATTATGAAATTTACTCAGACCCGGAAAATGCAATACTCCGGGAAAAACAGCTTAAAAATTGGAATAGGAAGAAAAAGATTAATTTGATAATAAAGATGAATCCGAAGTTTGAGGAAATTACTCTTGATAAGCTTGTGTGAAAGAGTGTGTCATCCCGACTAAGCGTAGCGCATGGAGGGATCTCACACACCAAACTCTGGTGCAAGAGATGCCTCGACTACGCTCGGCATGACAAACAGGACGCTCGGAATGACAGGAGAAACCAAAACAGCGCTATCCGCTTTGGCCCAAGTACAGGCAGCCCACAATCCGTCATTGCGACGTAGCACATTATTTACTAACCCACCACATCTTCCCATCCGTTACCACTTCAATATCCCCTTCCTGATCAGTGCGCAAAGTTTGTACTCCTTTCAAAAGGTTTAGGGTTTCGGGGCTGGGATGACCAAAACGGTTGTTGCGACCCACCGAAATTACCGCCAGTTGGGGGCTTACCGCTTTTAAAAGGCCTTCGGTTAAACCATTTTTTGAACCGTGATGAGGAACTTTGAGAACTGTAGTAGCGGATTTCAATCCGCGCTCCCCCTCTTGGCGCGCAATGAATTGCGCTACTGCATCTGTAGCCGGCGGCTGCAAATCTCCGGTTAAAAGCGCCTTAAAGTTCCCGAATTTTAATAGGTAAACTAGAGAAAGCTCATTTGTCTCTTTGCCGGTCGAGGTGGAAAGAACCGCCCCTTCCTTTGTCATTCCTGCGGAGGCAGGAACCCAATCAATATCTTTTTGGTTCCCCGCCTGCGCGGGGATGACAGTTTGCGCAAAGTACTCCCTTGTCGGCCAAACCTCCTCCATCTCCCACACACGCCAGGCACGCGAGGTGACACCTGGCGAGGCTAGATCGATTCTTTGCCCCGCATAGCCATAATGCACGCGCATCCCCTCCTTTTCTTCTGCCTGCACCACCTTTTGGAAAGCGGCAAAAGACGCGTCATCTTTTGACAATTGAGGCGCAACATAGTTTTCGACCTTATAATTTTTCAAGATACTAACCAGTCCTGTATAGTGGTCGGTGTCCGGATTGGTCAAAATTACAACCTCTACTTTTCTATCCCAAAATGGGAGATAACGGCTCATACAGGATAATATTGAGTCATTTGGGCCGCCATCAACGATCACTTGCTTGTCCTTTTGATACAGTAGTATACCGTCCCCCTGCCCAACGTCACAAAAGACCATATGGAGATTATTGTCCGGCAAGACAAGATTGGCAGCCACCACTAAAATAAGCGATAAGGTTAAAAAGATAAATAATAAACGCCAGACTTTTGTCATGTATTTACTATGTCATTCCGACCGCAGAGCCGGAATCTATACAAATAGATTCCCACTTTCGTGGGAATGACACACAGATCTGCGAGAATCCGCTCTTTATCCGCGCGAATCACTTTCCAAAGAATTCAACTATGCGTACAAAGTATTCAAGCGGTAACCACAGAAACCACGCTAGTACTTGTCCCATAGCCTCACCGAAGCTGGAAAACGGGGGCGGGCCAATACCTTTCAACAGGCCAACTCCTCCCATCACCATTCCTCCCGCCATAATCGGCGGAATAGTCCATAATACTAGAGGATTAACCAACAGCGCACTCCAGGATATGCTCCCAAATTTCCAAAAGATCAAAGGGGCCACCGCAATTTGCGCGCCCAGGCTTGTTCCCAAGTCGCTCTGGATTACCCTGGGCAAACCCCTTATCCCCCTTACTCCCCCTATTTTCCCTACAATTCTTCCCCCCAACAAAATCACCCCGGCCGTCGCTAAAAAGGAAAGCTGAAAACCTAAATCAAAAAGCCAAAGAGGATTGACAAAAAGCATCAAAACCGCTGTCAGCACTAATGCCCGAATGCTGCTACTCTCTTTACCCACTCCCTGGGCAAGAAACGCAACAGAGGCCATAACTCCCGCCCGGACAATTGGTGCCTGCCAGCCAATTACTAATACATAAAGCCACACTAAAACTACCGTCATAACTATCGCCCACTTTCTTCTAAGCCACCCGACTAAAATTGACAAAACTGCTCCCGCAAAAAGCGAAATATTAGTTCCCGAAGCAACGACAACATGGAGAGTACCTGTATTGCGCAATGCGTCAAGAAATTGAGAATCGAGGCTGGATTTTGTACCCAATACTATCCCTGACAAAAGCGCTGCATGCTTTGCCGGCAGGACTTTATAATAAAAGTTAACAATCCGCGCTCTTAAAGAAAAAGCCATCAACAAACTTTTGGAGGCGCTGATTTTTACAACAACCGGCTCTTCAAGATTCCAGTTCCTGCCGAAAGGCCTGGCTATCCCCCTCACTTGAATCTTATCACCGTATTGATAATCCCCGGCCGGTACAAAGAAAGAAAACTCCCCCACAACAAGTCTTTGCTCATCGCGATAGATTTTAGGCTGGTCAGAAATGGCGCCCGTAATCTGCACCCGATCACCCTCGGTCAAGGTGTACTTAACACTATCATAACGGTACAGGTAAATACCAGCCAGGAATACAAAAATTAGGCAATACCCAACAATTAACTTCATAATTTTCAAACTGTCATCCCCGATCTAGTCGGGGATCCAAAAATAAGGTTCTTCATTGGATTCCCGCCTTCGCGGGAATGACAGGTGCGGTGCGGAATGACACTATCCTACGGCGCGGCAATCGCGCCTTTCACCTTCTCGTATACGCTTTTGGGCAGGATTTTGCGGGTCAGCAATTCTTCCACACTTGAAAATGGACGGCCGGTAATAATGCTCTGAGCTCTTGTTCCCCCAATTCCCGGCAACGCGTCTAATTCTTTTAAGGAGGCGGAGTTAAGATTTGTAAGGCTGGGGGTTCCCTTATTCCCCCCATTTCCCTTACTCGGAATATAAACTTTTTGGCCGTCGGAAACTTTGGCTGCACGGTTTAAATTCTTCGCCACCCAATCGCGATCCGCCGCGGCAGACAAACCATCTGCTTTGATTAGCAAATCATCAACCCGAGCGCCAATTTCAAGTTGGTAAACGCCCGGCTTGAGCACGTTTCCAGATATTTCTACTGTCACCACCTGCTTTTCCGCCGTCATCCCAGGCGAAGCCCCGTCAAAGGCGGGCGAAGCCGAGGGATCTGTCTCACTCCCCAAAACTTTAACTTCGGTCGAATCTAAAATTCCCGAGCGAAAAAGAAAGACTCCAACTCCCAAAAATAAGAGGCCGAAGAGAACCAGAGTCACCATCTTGCGGTTAGCATGCAACCAGGCTTCTATCTTCACAAGCTTAAGTGTGGTACTAAAAATGTCCCGATGTCAAATTGCAAAACACCCAGAGCCTTTTTCCCTACACATATTGACTGTAGACCCGCGATCGCGGGAAAATCATCAAGGCTAATTTGCAATTTTAAGGAATTTACTCAACAACGAAGTTTACCAACCTGCCGGGGACAAAGACGATCTTTTTAATTCCTTTTCCATCCAAATACTTTACCACGCCTTTTTCTTCCTTTGCTTTTTTGGTCACAAATTCTTCTCTCCTTGCACTATCGCTATCCACCAACACTACCCCCCTCACTTTACCATTTACTTGTATGGGGATTTGCACAACTTCATCTTGGGCCAGTTCGGGGTCATACTCCGGCCATTGTTGCTGATGAATAGACACAAACTCGCCACTTTGTGGTCTCGCAATGACGCGCTGGTACAGTTCTTCCGTCATATGCGGAGCAAACGGTGCCAACAAAAGCACCAAAACTCTGCTTGTCTCCTCAAGTTCCGCGCACTTAACTTTAGCCGCTCCAACCGGCCTTTGATCTCCATGGCCTTCCAACCGCTTAATCAAATCCTCCAAAAAATTTGCATATTCCATAAGTGTGGCTATTGCTGTGTTAAACTTTAAACCTTCTATGTCTTCGGTTACCTTTTTTATAGTTTGATGCATTTTTCTATATACTTCACGGCTGTCACTTTCGTTGGAAATTGGAAATTGCTCGCCTCGCGAAGCGGGGAAATTGGAAATTTCGCCAACTAGCCTCCATGCACGCTTTATAAACCTGCTCATCCCCTCAACCCCAATCATACTCCAAGGCTTGGCTGCATCAAAAGGCCCCATAAACATCTCATACATGCGCAAAGTATCTGACCCGTATTTTGGAATAATATCGTCAGGCGTAACAACATTTCCCCATCTTTTGCTCATTTTTCTTGAATCCGGGCCCAAAATCCAACCTGGGGCACGCAACTTTAAGAAAGGTTCATCCCCCAAAGTTTTGTCAATTAACCCTTCATCGTACAAGAACTTCCAAAAAAATCTGGCAAAAAGCAGATGCTGGACAACATGCCCGCCACCTACATAAATATCAACCGGCAGCCACTTTTTAACATTTTCCTGACTTGCAAACTCGGATATGTTGTGCGGGTCGGTAAATCTAATAAAATACCAGGAAGAATCAACATAACCATCCATTGTGTCAACTTCTCGCCGTGCCGGCCCACCACAGATTGGGCAAACAACACCTTCATGGAACGACTTGGATCGGGCAATCGGCGACTCTCCAGTCGGCTTGAAATCTACATCTTTCGGTAACAAAACTGGTAAATCTGAATCAGGTACTGTATACCAACCCTGCATATCTTCCCTCTCGCCTTTTCCGTCCAATGCGCACTTTTCGCAAAAAACCATTGGGATAGGCGTTCCCCAATAGCGCTGTCTTGAGATTAACCAGTCGCGAAGATGATATGTAGTCACTCTTGTCCCCCAACCTTTTTCTTCCAAATAGTCCATTATCTTCTCGATCGCGAGGTTAATGCCCATATTGTTTAGAAAGCCGGAGTTGATCATTGTTCCTTCTTTTTCCTGGACTTGCCTGGCTTCGGCTATAGGAGAAGTGTCACCATCTGAACCTACAACAACTCGAACAACTGGCAGTCCAAACTCTTGCGCAAACTCAAAATCACGAAGATCGTGTCCTGGAACACCCATAACCGCTCCAGTGCCAAACTCCATCAAGACAAAGTCTGATACCCATATGGGCATTCTCTCCTCGTTAAGCTGGTTTACAGCATAAACTCCCGTAAACACACCTGTTTTTTTACGCCCCTCTGCGATTCGATCTTCTGTTGTTTTTCCACGAACGCTTTTGATATATTCCTTTACAGTTTGATGGTTTTCTTTAATGGCCAGTTTAAGTGCTAATGGATGTTCTGGAGCGATAACAACAAATGTTGCGCCAAAATTGGTATCTGGTCTTGTCGTAAAAACACGAATAGTCTCTTTGCTACCTTGGATAGGATATTCAATTTCAATCCCCTCTTTTCTGCCAATCCAATTCTTCTGCTGCACTTTAACCTCATTAAGCCAATCAATACCATCCAAACCAGATATTAACCTATCAGCATATGCCGTTATTCTCAAAAACCATTGATCTAACTTTTTCAAAACTACTGGCGTCTCGCAACGCTCACATTTTCCGTCAACAACTTGTTCATTGGCCAAAACTGTCTCGCAAGACGGGCACCAATTGACATCTGCCTTTTTTTTGTACGCTAAACCTTTCTTAAACAGCAAAGTAAATAGCCATTGATTCCATTTGTAATAGTTTGGATAACTTGAGGTAATTTCGCGGTTCCAGTCATAAGACAAGCCGGCACTGGCCAGTTGTCTCTTAAATGTTTCAATATTCTTAGCAGTCGACTCCTCCGGGCGTATGCCTGTCTTAACTGCATAGTTTTCCGCTGGTAAACCGAACGAATCCCAACCCATCGGGTGCAATACATCATGTCCACGCATTCGCAAATAGCGGCTAATAATATCCGTACCTACATA
>Ga0209542_10002225_pt1 | contig 43914 bp, 43 predicted proteins | sample RifCSPhighO2_01_FD_184028 | JGI IMG/M metagenome (GOLD analysis project Ga0209542, IMG submission 184028) | Soil microbial communities from Rifle, Colorado - Rifle CSP2_plank highO2_0.1 (SPAdes) (version 2) | ecosystem: Environmental > Terrestrial > Deep subsurface > Rock core/Sediment ...
GCAAGACTAAAACTCAAAGGAATTGACGGGGACCCGCACAAGCGGTGGAGCATGTGGTTTAATTCGTAGGTAAGCGAGGAACCTTACCAGGTTTTGACATGTACCTTCAAATCCGTGGAAACACGGACTTCTTCGAGAGTGGTACACAGGTGGTGCACGGTTGTCGTCAGCTCGTGTCGTGAGATGTAAGCTTAAGTGCTTGAACGAGCGCAACCCTTATCATTAGTTACCGTGTCTAATGAGACTGCCGGGGTTTAACCCGGAGGAAGGTGGGGATGACGTCAAATCAGCGTGCTTCTTACAATCTGGGCTACACACGTGCTACAATGGGCGTTACAAAGGGCTGCCAAGCCGTAAGGCGGAGCAAATCCAAAAAAACGTCCTCAGTTCGGATTGAGGTCTGCAACTCGACCTCATGAAGCTGGAATCGCTAGTAAACGTGGATCAGCCTCGCCACGTTGAATACGTTCTCGGGTCTTGTACACAAAATTAAAGGCGCCCGGCTGTTATTAAAACTAGGTTGTTAAAATCAACCCCTCTGATAAAATGAATTCAGAGCGTAGCGAACAGATAGGTCTTATTCCGCGAGGAAAAGACTGAAGGATCCTAGTAGCAAAAGGCAGCGTGATCATCCGCTAACCGGCGGAAAGAGGGATACGACCCATGCGGTGTGTTATGGGGAAGTATCGAACTAACCTCGATCATGATGTCTGGAACAGTATTAATAATTACCCGGGGAGATCTCAAGGTTTATGAGTAAAATAAAAGCTTTGAGAAGTCAGCTGAGTCATAGTAAGTCCAAACTAAACGGTTTGGGCCGAAGGACGAAACCGATTATTTCGGCAGACTACATTACTGGGCTTACAGATGGTGAGGGATGCTTTTATGTATTAGTGAGACCGCCGTACAATCATAGCGGTGGCGCACTTGTGCAACTAAAATTCTTCATTAAAATGCAGGCCCAAGATAAAAAGTTGTTGGATGAAGTTCAAAAGTTTTTGGGATGTGGAGCTGTATATTTTCAACACGAGACGCGTGCCAATCATGCGCAGTGTTACAGATATACAGTGCATTCTTACAGAGATATAATGGGAACGATTATTCCATTTTTTCTTGAACACGCTCTACATACACAGAGCAAACAAAAAAGTTTTGCTATATTTTGCAAAATAGCTGAACTGGTCAGCAAGGGAGAACATCATCATCAAAAAGGGATTGAACTTATTAAACAACTTAAGTCTCAAATGAATCATCGGACTCGCGTAGTGCGGGAAAGCCGCACGCTACGTGGGAACGCGAAGTATGCTCAACTATCGCAATCCGCCCGTCACACTATGGAAGTTGGGAGTAGCTGAAGCAGGAATTTATTCTTACCAAGCTGAGACCAGCGACTGGAGTGAAGTTTAACGGCTTCCTATGCGAGTAATTGCATAGTAAAATCTAACTATATCGGTGAACCCCTTTTATAATCAAAGGGCAATACCGAGGGAAGTTAGGCTAGAAGTTCGATCATGTCTCAAACAAAAATTTCTAAGCAGATAAAGGAATTGCCAATTACTCCTTCAGAGAAAGAAGCAATTATCGCTTGTCTGTTAGGGGATGGAACATTGTGCCAGTCTGGCAAACATTTTCGATTAATTGTCGAACATGCCGCCAGGCACAAGGATTATCTAGAATGGAAATATAATTTTGTTAAAAGGTTATGTTTCTCTGGAGTAAGATATACTCCTTCGAATAATTCTTGGAGGTTTGGTACTGTCGGCCATCCAGAGATCACTAAATTGAGGCATGAGTGGTATCGTAATTCTAAACAAATTGTCAAAGATTTTAGGTTAACACCTATGATGCTAGCAATTTGGTTTATGGATGATGGTACCAGACATCGAGATACAATAGACATCTCGGTGCATAATTTCTCTTTAGAGAGCATCGCTATCATTCGCCGGCAACTATCTGCGTTTGGTATCGAAACAACAGTCAACTCCGATTCAAAAGGACATCGATTGTATTTTAAAAAGAGCAGTTATGAGAACTTTAAAGGACTTGTTAAACCATACATTCAACAATGTATGGCATATAAGTTGCCTTAACCCCGTAGAGACTACACGTAAGCTCCTGGGAAACCAGGATGAAGATATAGTCCGACACCCTTAGTAATGAGGGATAAAACAGATGCGTAACAAGGCATGCGTAGCGGAAGCTGTGCATGGATCACCTCCTTTCTAGGGAGAAATTGGTACTGCTATTGCAGACAACCTAGTTTGGTCGGCCTGTCCGGAAAAATCCGCAAGGATTTCGCCGGATGGGAAGGTGAATCAAAGTTATTGACGCCTGCCGAAATTTACTTCGTAAATTTTTGCGGGCAAGGTTCGATCACTTATTAAGATGTTAAGGAAAACTAGCTCCTTTTGGAGCTTGTTTTTTTGTTACTTTTCTGTTAGAATTTTTGAGTTAAATGGGTATCTAGCTCCCATCCTACGTTCTCGTTGCACTCGAACTTCGGAGGGCAAGCAGTGTCTAGTTCATTTTGCCCTGTAGTAATTTTGGGCATATAGCTCAGCTGGTTATCCCAGTAGTAGAACCTACGGTTCACTACGGGACGCGGGACCGCTGTCCCGAACAATTTAGTATAATTTGGGTGCGTAGCTCAGCTGGTTAGAGCGCGTCACTGATAATGACGAGGTCCGTGGTTCGAGTCCACGCGCACCCACCAAGTGATTCAATATCAAGCGCGCCTGTCCCGTACAAAGCGAGCTTGGCGAGCAGTTGTTCGGGATCACTGATAATGACGAGGTCTCTGGTTCGAATCCAGATATGCCCACCAAGTAGACCAAAATTTACTACGGGGCAAGTAATCAAGAGTAAAGGTCGCAGGCGGCAGTCCCGTAGTGAACGAGTCCGCGAGTTCTACTACTGGGATTCGATCCCTGCCACACGCACCATTAAACTTCGCCCTTCGGGCTCCGCTTAATCTAAAATCAAATGACACGGTTTTTTATATCGCTCCTAATATTTGCCGCAGGTTTTCTGATAATGAAGTATGCCTACCAAATAGAGCAGTGGACCGGCCGGCTTGAATGGGGCGATAAATATTTCGGCGGTACCAATAATTATATTAAGATTGTCGGTTTGGTTTTTGTAATTATTTCGCTTCTTTATTTGTTTGGAGCTTTTCAATTGATCGTAAGCCCTTTGGGTCAGTTCTTCGGGACCGGTGAATAATGGGCCTTTTCCGCCAGACGTCCGAGAAAACCGGGCGCGCGGATCAGTCTTTGGCTGAAGCTTAACAATAAAAAAGACTGGCCTGTCCTTCTACTTTTGACGGGGACGTAGCTCATCTGGTAGAGCGCCGCCTTTGCAAGGCGGAGGCAAGGGGTTCGAGTCCCCTCGTCTCCACCAAAAGTAGAAGGATTTGATCCTAGTAGGGTCCACAGAATGCTAACCGTCGCAACCTACAACATCCTGCACGGATATCATAAAGAGCTAATATTGAAAAATATTCGAGGTTTGATTGAAAAAGGCGCAGATGTCCTTTGCCTGCAGGAGACAGAGTTAAACTTTGTAAATTTTTTGGATGAATTGTTTCGAAACCCTGATTTAAATACCTGGAAAATTTATTACGCGCATACTGGATACGGCGGTAATCTGGCTATCGCCTGGGACACTTCTAGGCTAGATCTCAACAATTTTGAATCAATTTTACTACCACAGCTTCCCAGGTCAGTAATTTTCCAACGCCTGAAAGGCCACACCAAGCCATTGCAACGTTCGGTTTTGGTGGGAACATTTTTGACGGCAGGCAAAGTACTTCGCATAAGCAATCTACAGCTCTCCTGGGAAGGTGGCTCCAGATTTCGTCTCGGCCAGCTCGCGTACTTTTTGAAGAAATTACATCAATCTTTTGCTCATGCAGATATAATAGCGGGAGATTTTAATACTTGGGTGCCTTCGGCGTTTCGGCGCGGGCAAGAAAAGAAAGTTGAAAGATTACTAGGTAAGGAATATATAAATGTCTTGCCTAATCTGCGTTTTACTTGTGATACGTCTTATGTAGATCCACAGGATTGGTGGTTTAGCTTATCGAAAATTTTAGCCCCCATCGGGATCAAAATGCGTACCCGACTAGATTATATTTTTGCTAGAAATCTAAATGTTATATCCTCCAAAATGCTCGACTGGCCCGGATCTGACCATAGGCCGCTTATAGGAATTTTTGATTTTATTTTTTAAATTGGAAAGTTGTCAACGCTGTATTTTTTCCAAAAACGGGTTAAAATATATTAATGGTACAGATAATTAAAAAATAATATATGTCATCAGAAATCAGCAAGGACCGAGCGGGTACTTCCAGAGCTAGGTGGGAGGACATTGAGAAGAAGGTCGCTTCGGGCCATAATGCCCGCGAAGCTTTTGATGAAGAATTAGAAGAACTTCGCAGCAGGCCTTTGCTTGAAAGAGGTTTGCAGTATTGGAAGGACAGGATATTGCTAAAGATGGCCCGTATTCTTTTGCCTGACCGATGGATTAAGAATGACCCGGTATTACAGCAACAAGATTTGGCCGCGTCTTGGGACGAGGCAATTGCCCGAGATCAGCGCTACAATGATGTGAAAAGCAAAATCGATATAGCGCAGAATCCAGAAGATCTCGAGGCTGCTATTAAAGATTTTGAGGTGGTAGGCGGTAGTTGACGAAATAAATAAATAGTCTATTTTAAACTATTTTAGAAATTTGTCAAGGGTGGCTAAAAAAGGCATCCTTGCTTTTCCGCCCTCCCCTGTTAGGCTACATTAATAATGACTGAAGAACCCACAAAACCCCAAAAGCAAGCCAAGGAATACTTCAATCCCTTAAGTTTATTGGGTTTTGCCTTTGATTTTGCTTTTCTCATAGCCGTTCCTTTAGTGGTTTTCATCTTTTTAGGTAGGTGGCTCGACAACAGAGGCGGAACAGAATATTGGGTAATTGTCGGTATTCTCTTTGCCCTTGTAGTTAGCTCGGTGGGTGTATATAAAAGAATTAAACAGATAGAAAAAAGATTGAAGAAATGATAATTCCGCCGCTGGCCGCAGAATCGATATTCCACCTGGGAAATTTCGCCATAACCAATTCTTACATCAACAGCACAATTGTCGTTCTGATTTTTTTGGTTGTCGGTTTTTTGGTTAAGCGCGGCTTCAGCAAACAAAAGGATAACGCGCCGCGCGGATTTTTAAATTTTGTCGAAAGTCTGGTTGAACTGCTTCTTTCCTATATGGATAAGGTTACGCACGGCCGCGATAAATCCATAAAATTTTTGCCGATTGTGGGCACTCTTTTTTTCTTTATCTTGGTTTCGAATTGGATGGGAATTTTGCCGGGCATAGGTTCCATCGGTATTTGGCAAGTCCATCAAGGTGAGGTTGAATTGATCCCAATGTTTCGTCCGGCCAATGCCGATTTAAACATGACTTTGGCCATGGCCCTGTTTGTAGTTACGGCCTCTCATTTTTTAGGCATTGCCGCCATCGGTTTCTTCAAATATGCCAACAAGTTCATCAAACTCGGCGATCTGTGGCACGCATTTAAAACTTTAAATCCCATTACTATTTTAACCGCTTTTATAGAATTTTTTGTCGGTTTTATAGAAATTATTTCCGAAGTGGCTAAAGTATTGTCTCTTTCTTTGAGGTTATTTGGCAATATTTTTGCCGGTGAAGTTCTTTTAACGGTGATTGGCTCCTTAATCGCATTTTTTGTGCCTTTGCCATTTATCGCTCTGGAACTGCTGGTAGGGGTTGTGCAGGCACTGGTATTTGCCATGTTGACCCTGGCTTATCTAACAGTTGCCACCACCGAAATGCATAGCCACGCCAAGCGTGATACGGAAGATATTGAACCAACACCGGCATTTTAACGATATGCTTTAGTCCGCAAATTTTGTGGACTAAAATCTGTAGTTAAAATAATTATTAAAGAAAGGAAATTTTTTATGGACGCGGAAACAATGACAACCCTGGCTAAGGCCATTGCCATCGCCGTTGGCGGCGCCATGCCCGCTCTCGGCATTGGTCTTATAGGTGCTAAAGCCATGGAATCTATTGGTCGCAATCCCGAAGCGGCCGATAAGCTGTTCGTACCGATGCTACTTGGCATGGCTTTTGCCGAAGCTATCGCCATCTACGCTTTGGTCGTAACTTTCACTCTGTAGGAAATTTAATAATTTCTAATTTTCAATTTTCAAACAATTTTTCAATGTCTTAATTTTGAAATTCAAAAAATTATTTCATTGTTTAGAAATTAGAAATTGAAAATTGTAAAATTAGTTGTATATGGTTGATTTAATTAACATCGCTCACGCCGCCGAAGAAGCTGCCACCGCAGCTGAAGCAGCCGGACCTATCGGTACCTTGGGCTTAAATTTGAAATTATTCGTTGCCCAGTTGGTTAACTTTGGCGTTGTGCTTTTTGTCCTTTGGCGCTGGGTTTTGACTCCGGTAGCCAAGCGCTTGCAGGAGCGAACCGATAGAATCGAAAAATCTTTACAAAATGCCACTGCGCTTGACGCGGAAAAAGAAAAATTCGAGATTTGGAAAAAAGAGGAAATGGGCAAAGTCAGATCATTGGCATCCGGCATTGTGGCAGAGTCCAAATCTCAAGCGGAAAAGGTGAAGGTTGAAGTTTTAGCCCGGGCTAAAAATGAACAGGAAGAACTTTTAAAGCGCGCGGAGCAGCAAATCGCCTCGGAAAAAGATAAGATGCTGCGCGAAGCCAAGGAGCAGCTAGCCAGCTTGGTGGTGAGTTCGGTGGAAAAAGTTTTGCGCGAGAAGATTGATGACAAAACCGATCAGGAACTTATCAGAAAGGCCCTCAATTAGGCATGCGGGACAAAGCCTCACAATACGCCAAAAGTTTGCATACTGCCCTTGAGGAGGCGGGGGGGGCGAATATGCATATAATTCTCGATGAATTTGTACAAATTTTGGCAAGGCGGGGTCAGTTCGGCATTTATTCCAAAATAGAGGCAGAATTGGAAAAATTATTTTTGAAGGATGCCGGCATTAGGCAGGCTGAATTATTTTTAGCCCGCGACTTATCTGTAAGCAAGCCCATTTTAGAGAAAATAAAGGAACTGCTCGGCGGCAAAGTGGAATTTGTCAAGAAAGTTGATAAAAATTTAATCGGAGGATTTTGGGTGCTGATGGGCGACACCTTAATCGACGGCAGTGTCCGGGGCCAGCTTGAGGAATTAAGTAATCAATTGCGTAGTTGACCTGGGAGCTTATGGAACCCATGGTTCCCTCTTCCCAACACTGCGGCCTTCGGCCGCAGTCCTCACACCCTCCTTGCAAGGTTCTGCCTCGAACAAGCAAAGCTTGATTCTCGGCAGTCATTTATATGAAGAATAATCAGAAATATGGCTAATTCAGATCAAATTTTAAAAGAACTTAGGGAGAAAGTGGACAAATTTTCTTCCGAGGTTAAGGTCGAAAAAGTCGGCACGGTTTTGGAAGTGGGGGACGGTGTGGCACGCGTTTCAGGACTTTCTGAAATAGGCAGTTTGGAAATGCTGGATTTTTCCATCAAAGCCGGATCAGCCTCCGGCGGAAGAACAGTCCAAGGCGTAGCCCTAAACCTTGAGGAAGATTCGGTGGGCGCTATATTTTTGGGCGACTACGCCCAAGTCGCGGTAGGCGATACCGTTCGCGGCGCCGGCCGAATATTATCCGTGCCTGTCGGGGAGGCGCTAATTGGCCGCACGGTTGACGCATTGGGTAATCCTAAAGACGGCAAAGGCTCCATCGCGACTGATAAATTTTACCCGATTGAGAAAATCGCTCCGGGCGTTATTACCCGGGAATCGGTTAAACAGTCTGTACAGACCGGTGTCAAAGTTATAGATGCTCTTATTCCCATAGGACGCGGCCAGCGTGAGCTTATTATCGGCGACCGTCAAACCGGAAAAACCGCCCTAGCCATAGATGCCATCATCAACCAAAAAGGCCAGAATATGATCTGTATTTACGTGGCCATTGGACAGAAGGAAAGCAAGGTCGCAAAAATCGTGGCTGAACTGGAAAACAGGGGAGCCATGAATTATACCGTGGTTGTTTCAGCCACCGCTTCGGAACAGGCATCGTTGTCTTATATTGCGCCTTACGCGGGTTGCGCTATCGGCGAATACTTTATGGATCAGGGCAAGGACGTACTTATAGTTTACGATGATTTGTCCAAGCAAGCCGTAGCTTACCGCGAGATTTCCCTGCTTCTTCGCCGCCCTCCGGGCCGAGAAGCTTACCCTGGCGACATTTTCTATCTTCATTCTCGATTGCTTGAGCGTTCAGCAAAATTGAACAAAGATTTTGGCGGCGGTTCAATCACCGCTTTGCCTATTATCGAAACTCAAGCAGGCGACGTTTCGGCCTACATTCCGACAAATGTTATTTCGATAACCGATGGGCAGATTTTTTTGGAGTCCGATCTTTTCTATAGAGGTATTAGGCCGGCGGTGAACATTGGCATTTCCGTTTCGCGCGTGGGCTCGGCTGCTCAAGAAAAGGCCATGAAAAAAGTGGCCGGAAAACTAAAGCTGACCTTGGCCCAGTACCGCGAACTTGAGGCTTTTGCCCAGTTCGGTTCCGATCTTGACGAAGCTACGCGCAAGTCTTTGGAGCTTGGCCGCAGGCTCACCGAAATTTTAAAGCAGCCGCAATACCAGCCAATGACTTTAGAGCATCAAGTGGTGGTAATTTACGCCGTAACCAACGGCTACTTAGACAAGTTCAAGCCCAACGAGCTTGGCGAAATTGAACCCAAACTTCATGAGTATATGGCTAATTTTGGCACAGAGGTCTTAGCAGAAATTAAAAAGAGCGGCGATTTAAGTGAGGCTACAGAGAAAAAACTAAAGGAAATCCTTCAACAATTCGTAGAATCAGTAACCATTTAATCCATCCACTATTTACTACTAACTACTTTCTAGATAATGGCAGGACTTCGAGACATTCGCAGGAGAATCAAATCTATACAAGGCACGCGCAAAATTACACGCGCCATGCAGTTGGTTTCTGCGGCAAAAATGAGGAAAAGCCAAAACGCAGTGCTGGCTTCGCGTTCTTATGCTTCTGTGGCCCAGAGTCTTGCCGGCAAAGTTGCCGATCTGCCGAACGTACGCGCTGAATTGTTTCGCACCTATCCTAAAGCCCAAAAAGCGGCTGTGCTGATGCTTTCGACGAACCGGGGTTTGGTGGGAAGTTTGAATACCAATCTTTTTAGCCAACTAAAAAAATTGGAGGCGGACGAAGCCGGGGCGAAATTAGAGTTTATTACTTACGGAAAAAAAGTAAGGCAAACCGCTCGCCGGCTTGATAAAAAAGTAATCGCCGATTTTGAAAAATCAGACCGTGCCGTAAGCGTGCGCGACGTCTATCCCATCACCAAATTAGTTACTTCACTTTACAAGAGCGGCGAATACAAAAAAGTTTTTATAATATACAACCATTTCTATTCGACGCTTTCCCAGAAAAGCACGGTAAGTCAAATTCTTCCTTTTAAGGATGACCTAATAACCACTGACGAGGCTGAAGATTTCGAAAGTGATTACTTTGAACCAAGTCCAGCCTATGTTTTGGGCAATTTATTGCCCCGTATCGTTGAGAGCAGGATTTATCAAGATATTTTGGAAAGCAACGCCTCCGAGCATTCCGCCCGCATGGTTATGATGAAGAACGCCACTGATGCGGCCGGAGATTTAATAAGTGATTTGACCTTAACTTACAATCAGCTGCGGCAAGCCAAGATTACAACCGAACTTGCCGAAATTACTTCCGGCAAAATAGCTTTGGAGAACCGATAACTACTAACTACTAACTAATCTATGTCAAGCGAAAAATTGCAAGGCGAAATTGCTCAAGTTATCGGACCGGTGGTCGACGTTAAATTCACGGAAAAAATTCCGGAGCTTTACAACGCCTTGATCGTTGAGCTTGGGGACAAAGCGGCTTTGACCCTTGAGGTACAGCAGCAGTTGGGCGGCGGGCTGGTTCGCACCGTAGCTATGTCCTCAACCGACGGCCTAAAGCGCGGAACAAAAGTCAGCGATACCGGCGCACCGATTAGCGTTCCGGTGGGCAAAGAAGTTTTGGGCAGAATTTTTAACGTTTTAGGCGAGCCCGTTGACGGCAAGGAAGCGGCTAAAACAGAGAAACGTTATTCTATACACCGAGCCGCCCCGAGCTTTACGGATCAATCGACTAAAACTGAAATTTTGGAAACCGGCATCAAGGTTATCGATCTCATCTGTCCTATTTTAAAGGGCGGCAAGGTCGGTCTTTTCGGCGGAGCCGGTGTCGGTAAAACTGTCATTATTCAGGAATTGATAAACAATATCGCCAAAGCGCACGGCGGCGTTTCCGTATTTGCCGGAGTCGGTGAGCGCACGCGCGAGGGAAATGACCTTTACCATGAAATGAAAGAATCGGGCGTATTAGACAAGCTGGCCATGGTCTTCGGACAAATGAATGAGCCGCCGGGCGCCCGCGCCCGCGTGGCTCTAACGGGCCTTTCCATGGCCGAGTATTTCCGCGATGAACAGCATCAGGATGTCTTGATGTTTATTGACAATATTTTTAGGTTTACCCAGGCCGGTTCCGAGGTTTCGGCACTTCTCGGCCGCATACCTTCGGCGGTGGGCTATCAGCCGACGCTTGCCTCTGAAATGGGAAATCTGCAGGAAAGAATTACTTCAACAAAGCAAGGTTCAATTACCTCGGTACAAGCCGTGTATGTTCCGGCTGACGATTTGACTGACCCCGCACCGGCCACGACTTTTGCCCACCTTGACTCAACCGTGGTGCTTTCCCGCGCGCTTACCGAGCTTGGCATTTATCCGGCAGTCGATCCTTTGGATTCGACCTCAACCATTTTAGACCTGAATATCGTAGGCGCGGAGCATTATCGCGTGGCCCGCGGCGTGCAACAGACCTTGCAGCGCTATAAGGAACTTCAGGACACCATTGCTATTCTTGGCATGGAAGAATTGCCGGAGGAAGATAAAATCACTGTTGGCCGAGCGCGTAAAATTCAGCGTTTCTTGAGCCAGCCTTTTGCTGTGGCCGAGGTATTTACCGGTCGGCCGGGTGAGTATGTGAAGCTTTCCGAGACAATTAGCGGGTTTGCCGAAATTCTTGACGGAAAGTTAGATTCAACTCCGGAAGCCGACTTTTACATGAAAGGGAGCATTGAGCAGGTAGCAGAAATTACTAATTCCTAATTAACCTAATTACTAATAAATACCTAATGTCCAATTTCAAAATTAGAAATTAGATATTAGAAATTAGAAATTATTTCCAGTTTACATCTTAAACTAGTCACCCCCGAACAGGTGGTATTTGAAGAAGAATTTGACAGCCTTACCGTTGACACGGCCCTGGGCCAAATCACTATTTTGCCGCAACACGCCTTCTTGGTTTCGGCTCTGGTTCCGGGTGAGCTTATCGCCAGGAAAGACGGCGGCGAACAGTTTGTCCACATTTCCGGTGGTTTTTTAACCGTCGAACCCGGTAGTCGAGTTACAATTTTAGCTGATGCCGCCGAGCGTATTCATGAACTCGATGAAAAGCGTGCCCAAGAAGCCGTAGCTCGGGCAAAAAGGGCCTTGGCTGAAGAGAAGATGTCGGCTGAAGAAGTTGCCGAAACCGAGGCTGCTCTTTCCCGCAGCTTGTCGCGCCTGCAGATTGTGCGGCGCCATGGTCGCCGGTCGCGGTCTGTTCCCGGGCAAGATGTCGAGACAATTTCATAAAGATTGGCCATTGACCTAAAAGCGAGCCACCTCTCCGGGAGTGGGCCGTTTTTATTATTGGCTAAAACAATCGCCGAAAATCATATAGAATAGATATATGACTATTGAGCGAAGGAATATGCCCGGACCCGAGCAACCATTTGCCGGCCAGGAAAACGAACATCCAGTTTTTGAGACTGAACCGGTTCCTGCCGAACCTGAAGAAGTTGGGGTCGAAGGTCCAGAAAGTGGCAAGGTTGATTTAGCTTCGTTTTACGCTGCAGAATTGCACCGCTTGCATGGCTTTGACGGCGATCCCTCTGTCCGTATCTGGCGCAGTCTGGCAGAACGTGCGGAAAAAAGTGACAGGGATTCAGTATACAGGCAGCCGGCTAGAGCCGAGCAATCCGCCGCCAGGAAGCTAAGCGCCATAGACAAGATTCGCAGGCAGTATCTGTCTTTGCAGGCCTGGCGGTTCGGCGCAGAAAATTTTGATCAATTTAACCGTCTAGCCGCTTATTTAGAAGATACCGTCGAGACTTTTGAGGTTAAACGTATAAAAATATCTGGTTCGCCCACTGAAGAGCAAAGAAAAGCGCTGTTGGAGAACTGGTCGAGGAGAGGCTGGGTTGGTGATGAGTTTAATTATGGCGATGGTAAAACCTTACGTCTATTTCGTCGTTTTCCGGTTAGATTAGGAAAGGAAGAAGCTAAAAATTTAATAAATTTGGTGTCGGCGGAAAATAACCCGGTCGAATTGTTGCAAGGTTTGCGGAAATTGGGTTTTGAGCCTACGTCCTGGATGCTTAAATCGGACAAAATTATGCAGGAGTTGGGCCGGTTTTTAAGGGCGCCTTATGCCGCCAAAGCTTTGGAAATGGCTTCAGCCATCCACTCTTGGCGCGCTGATTGGTTTAGCGGTCAGCAGTCACACGAGACTAATCGGCCGATCGAAGAAGGGCAGATTGAATTCTTGGCAGAATTGGCCGAGAATCCGAACCTAGAAGAAGATTTTCCAATCGAACTTTTGCAAAAAATAAATGTTTTAGCCAAGGCTTTTCATGCCACCCTTAGCGTGCCCGAGATAAACGATTTTAGAATAATCGCCGAAAATCTTTATTATTTGGATTTTGCCGAATTTTTGGCCGGTTTTAGTGTTCGTATTTATCGAGGTGGGGCACAGCCGTTAGCCAGAAAAATAATTGCTTTGGACGAAGCCGGAGTTTTGCGGCCAATTGTCGATTTGTATCGCGCCGGCGTTTCTTTGGAAGGCCCACGCGACTTACCATCCATAAAGGATTTAGTCTATTCCCAAGAAGAATTTTCTTCTCATTCGCGAAATTTTCAAACCACGGTTGAAAGTTTGCGCGCGTTGTTAAATTCGCCCCACGTACAGAGAGTTTTGGCAGAAAAACCCAGACGGGATTTTTTGGAATTAGTGGCCTCCATAACCGGTTCTAAACTAAGTTATGACCGGTTGGGTACGGCCGAACAGTGGGCGGGCGAGGATTTCGATCACGCCCAAGAATTTATTTTTGTCCTGAAACTTATCTCATCAGCCGGCGTCGAAAGTCTTGATTACTACCTTAAGGATTACCAAACTATCGGCGAGATGGCCCGTTCGGAAGGGTTAATGTCTGCTTTCACTGATCGGGAGTTTCCGGTTTTTCTTGAGGGCTTAAAAAGTAAGCTGGGGTATAAACCAAGTTTTTTTGATTTTTATTATCAAGGCAATAGCGTCTTGGTAAACGCTTTTAGCAACCCAAAAATTAGACAAGGTCTATTGTCGGAAGATGGCGCTGCAATTATTAAAATTTTTAAACCTGATGGAGGCTTCCATATCTCGCGCGCCGAATATTACGCTAAACTAGCCGAAGCGCCAAATGTGCCAAGGCTCTTAAAGGCTTTGCAAAATTTAAACTGCGATTTGGGAGATTACGGACCGGACGAAAAATTCCTGACTGACCTGGCCGCCTCGGAAGAAACACTAGCCAAACTTGAATCGGAAGAGGTGATGGCCTTTGTCAGCAAGCTTGTCGGCGCTTATGGCGGTCGCGTAAAAGTTGAGAGAGTCGAAAGTTTGCTGGCGATTCATAATGATCCGGAAAGGCGCAGCCGGTTATTTTTGCCCGCCAATGCAGAATATATAAAAACCATGGAAGGGAACGCCTCAAGCCCTTCAGAACTAGAGAAAATGGCAGAGATGCCTTTGGTAAAGCGCGAACTATTGGCGAGAATAGTTGAGAATTTTTCTTATAATCCGTCTTTTGGCTATGGATTTACGGGACAAGACCAAATGTTGACGCGTTTGTTAGGTTCTCAAGATTTGCAAGCCAGATTATTTTCTCTGGAAGTTTTAGGCAACTATAAACATTTAAGCGAGCTTTTTGGTTACCGCTTATCAGCGGCTGATATTGATAGCCTTGTTAGCATTTCGACCGAGATGATAGATTTTATGGCTAAGCTGAAACACTATGGGTATTCATTCCGTATCGAAGATATAAATAGCCTTCTACCCTTCCTTGGGGATCGTGAACGTATTTATTCGGTTTTAGAAATAGTAAAAAAGTACGGCTATCGATTTCAATCGCATGATTCTAGATATTTATTGGCGATAGCCGGCCATGCTAACAGATTAGAGCAGATGCTGGAACTGCTCAAGGATGGGATAAATTACAAATTTCAGGTTGCTCATAGCACGGATTTGGTAAAATTGATTGATGCCGATTTTTCTCATGAAAGGCTTATGGCTGCCCAAGATATTTATAACCGGTACAAGGGCGAATATGACGCGCGTTTTAGTTTTAAAGAGATAGCATCGAGCCAACTACTTTTGGATTATGAAGAAACCATCAAGAGGCTCCAAGGTTATGGTTATCAGGTGAGTCTGACTAGCTTGTATAGGTTGGAGCCTTTGTTAATTTCGTCTAATCAGGAAGAATTATTTGAAGTGCTGGACGTCTGGCGTGAGGAATTAAACCTTGGCTTTGATCCGCGCCTTTCCGAAGACCTGGCCTTGCTGGCCGCTATGCCAGATGCGGCCGGCAAGGTTAGGCGCGCCGCAGAACTTTTTCAAGGTGCGCCTGCTAATGAGCTGCTGACTAATAAATTCCGGCTATTCACGGCTTTGGGAGCCGAGGCTGAAACCTGCAAACGGGTTTTAAAGATGTTTGGCGACGATTATTTTGTGCAGGGTCGAGACGCCAGGAGTCGATTAGAGCGGTTTTGGGGTATGATCTCCACGAGACAAATACCCGACGCTTTATTGGCAAAGATAGTGTCTGTTTCCATAAAGCCCAGAGACTTAGATGATTTGTTTTTACTCACCTCGATAAATTTGGAAATTGCGACTTCAGGCCAAAATGACAATTGGTACGGCTCAATATTATCAGCGCCTGATTTTAGGCGGGCGTATGCAGAGTTTAGGAAAGTAATGATTGCCTTGGCGATTCCAGATATTTATTCTGATTTAATTCCCCAAGAGATTTCTCTCAAGCTGTCACAGATGGAAGATGAGGCGGGTCGCCGGCCTGAATTTCAAGATGTTTTAAGCATTTCTGCCCGGTCTCTGGGAATTTATCGGAGTAAATACCCAACTGAAAGCGGTGCTTTTCAAGCACTGAAGAGCGCGATCAGGCAGGCTTTGGAGCTTAACTTGGCAGAAACGCCGGATGATTACCATGGGCGGAGAACAGAACTTTCGGCCGGCCAATTCGGATTTATTTTTGAAAGTCTGCCTTCGGGGCTGCGTGAAAAAGCGACCGCGGCTTGGCTTGATTTATCGAAAAGCCGGTTGACGCGCCTTAGTGGTAGTATTGTCACCAAAGAAGAAGATACTCTTAGCCGCCTTGGCTTGGTGCGGGACGTAATCCAAACTGACGTTGCCGCTCATTTGCCCGAATTGTTTTTAGCAAAGACAGGCCGGATGGCGAATGATTCCGAGGCTTCAATTATTTTCCGTCAGTTCTTGTTTTCTGAAGACGGATCCATGAAAAAGGATTTAGTGGATATTTATGAATCGGTTGCGCGGTTTATCAACCGCGCCCAGGCTAATCTTAGAGACCCTAATTTTTCCAAGGAGGAGAAAACTAAGCTTGGAAAAAATATGGCTATTTATCGCTCTTTATCCGAAATGGCTAAGGCTTTATATAGGTTGGGTTCCATAAATGAAAGCAAATTTAAAGCTAAGCGTGATTATTTAAAAGAGATTGATAAATATATCAGTACTTTGTCGGTAGGTCTGAAAAGAATGGGCCTGTTAGATCCGGACGAGCTTGATGATGATGTTAATGTACGGGCTTTACAGGAAGAGGTGCTGGCTGATTTCAGTAAATTGAAGGGTGTTATGACCGAGGAAAATGTAGCCGGCCAAGTTACTGTTGAAGTTAAGACCACGGTCGCCTTTGTTGATTTGGCGCGCGCGCCGGAAATGACCGCCAGTTGTCAGAGATTGACTGAAGTAACAGGGTACAACCAATCGGCCTATTCGCGTCTGCTGGACGGAAACGACGAAATGGTAGATGTTTATGAGCGGGTGGGGGCAGATAAAAGAAGATTAGCCCGGACTTTTATCGAGCTGACGAAAATTAGGGAAAATGAAGATGAGGCACCGCGCCTGGCTGTGTTAATGGACAGGATTTATGTTAATTCTCAATACCATGCGCTTTCTGATCATTTTGAGGCCGAGATGGTAGCACATGTACTTGATCGTTTGTCCGAAGTGCCAGAAGCGGCGATTATATTGCCAAAAAACTTCATTTTAGCGGGCAATATACGGCAACTGCTTGCTGATAAAGGTTATATCTTGCGGAATGTTTCAGGCCAGTATTTTATTAATGAAAGTAACGTTAAACTCACTAAGTATTACGATTCGCTGGGAGGGGGAAGGGACGTGCGCACGAGCAGTTGGTTCAACTTCGAGAATTTATTACTTGTAGAGAAACAATTAGCATAAGATCATTTGGACTTGGAGATGAACCTCGCAAATAATATTTTTTAATCCGACATAAATTGACTTTTAGGGTATGAATCTGATATGATTAATCGTGCTAAACGACAGATTTTTTGAATATTTGGAAACATAAATCGAAATTTTTACCCCTCCCCGGTATGTACAGCAAAACTAAAAGCGTAGTTCCATTTTTTGTTCTTTTTTATTTAATGCCCTTGCCCCTACAAGTAATCGGAAGGAAGGGATAAATGTTTGCTTTTGGCAAAAAAAATCTGGTTGGTCTTGACATAGGCACTACCAGCGTTAAGGTTGTAGAATTGTCCCGCACCGGCGGACATTTTCAGTTAGAAACCTATGGCATTGCCCAAATAAAGGCTGATACGGAAGTGCCCGACGGCGTTTCTCCGCTCGATGTTACAATTACCACCGTCAAGGAGCTTTTTAACAGAACTAAGGTTAAGAGCAAGAGAATAGTGGCCTCATTGCCGACGAGCACGGTGTTTGTTGCCGTTATAGAAGTCCCTAAAGTCAAGGAGAGCGAACAGCAAAAAGCCATCGAATTCGAAGCCCGCAAAATTATTCCCATCCCCCTTGAAGATGTGACCGTTTCCTGGAATAGTTTGCCGCCCGATCAGGGGACAGACAGCAGTAAGCAAAGCGTGCTACTGACGGCCGTGCCCAACCATGTGATAAGCAACTACATTACCGTTTTTAAGGCTTTGGGGCTTTCGCCTCAAGCCATTGAAGTGGAGGCTACCGCGCTTATTCGTTCCTTAATCGGCCAGGATACCAGTACGGCTTTGGTCATAGACGTCGGCACCAAGACCTCAACTGTCAATCTTATAGATCGCGGCTATCTTTATTTTTCCAAGAATATTAACGTTGGCGGAGAAACAATAAGCAAAAGTGTGGCTCAAATACTGAATGTTAACTTTGTTCGGGCCGAACAGTTTAAAAAAAGCTTGGGCTTGTCGGGTTTATCTGATTTTAAAAATATTCCGGCCGCGCTTCGCCCTTCCTTGGATTTGCTTAAAACTGAAATCGAACAGGTTCTGAATCTTTCCCAAGGTCGCGGTCGAAGCGTGGAAAAAATGATTTTGACGGGCGGCGGCGCCAAGCTTTTAGGCCTTGACCAGTATCTAACAAGCAGTTTCAATGTGCCGGTTACAATCGGCAATCCCTGGGCAAGGGTTGTGGTGCCGAAAACCGTTGAGCCGCTGGTCCATGAGTTGGGTTCGGGGCTGGCAGTGTGCGTTGGGCTTGCCATGCGGCAAGAGGATTGAACGGAATTTCTAATATCTAATTTTAAAAATTCAAATAAAAAGTGTCTGAAATAAATTTATTGGAAAATCAGCTTGCGGCCGATGCCAGCAACCGATATCGCAGATTGTTTAACATGGCCAAAACCGGCCTGGTTGTCATTTTACTGTTAATGGTTTTGGCGGGCGGGGGATTCTTAATTTTTGCAAGACTGGCCGAGGAAAGCCGGACGCATTTAGAGCAAACCATCAAGCAGAGAAAAGTTCAGTTGGAATCTGCCACACAAGAAAGAAGGGATAACTCGGTTAGGACACAGGCCCGCCTGCAATACATGGACACGCTTCTTGGCGAGCATCTCTATAGCACAAAACTGCTTGAAACTCTAAGTGCCACGACCCTTTCAGGCATACGTTTTGAACAGTTGGGCATTAATGCTGAAGGCGTAGCTACACTCTCGGGGAAATCCAATACCTTTGATACGGCGGTTTCTTTCAGTAAAAAATTGGGTACTTTGCAAGGCATTAAACAGGTGGTGCTTAATTCCATCTCCTTGTCGAACGAGGCCGGTGAAGGCGAACCCTACTCATTCAGTATGAATATTTATTTTGACACTGTTTTATTAAGAACGGCCACCCCTTAACATGAAATTACCGAAAGATTTGAGCGTTGGCCAATTTTTAGAACCGCTTAAACTCGTGGCGCTTTTAATTCTGATATTTTTGTCCTGGATGCTGTGGGTTCAGCCGCAATATAATAATTTCGCCGCCGCCTCGTCTGCCAAATTAGACATAGAGAGCGACTTGAATAACGTTGAGGGAGAAATTAAAAAAATAGAAGACTTGTCTAATTCTGCCAAAAGCATCGCCTCCGCCGATTTGAACAAGATTAATTATGCCTTGCCGGCCACGCCTGAAGTGGAGGATTTTTTGAGCAGTATGCATAAATTAGCCCAATCCGCGGGACTGACCGTTACCAGCATCATAGTTCGCCCGTTAACCGATAAGGATGCAGATGGTTCGGTTTCAAGCGGGGCCTCAACCATCGCCTCGACGTCTTCAAATAAGGAAATAGGCAAATCGGATTTGAACATGAATATGCGCGGCACCTATGAGCAGCTCATCAGGTTTTTAAACAGCCTGGAGCATAATGCCAGATTAGTAGACGTTGTCTCATTAACGATTTCCAGTTCCGCCGAGAGTGACACTCTCCAGGTTGGGCTTAATGCCTTTACTTATCATCTGCAGTCCATACCACAAGTGCCTCTTTTCCCGTATGGTTTTTCTTTGGCTACCGATATTCTGAAAAATGAGCTTTTCAGGACCCTACAGACCGTTTCTATCTCTTTACCAACTGATATAAAATCTATTCCTAATCCGTTCGCCCAATAATATAAACTAACTACTTACTACTAACTAATCCATGGCCGGAAGTACTCTAAATTTATTTCTGAAGGAGCATATAAAACTCAAGGATGAGTCGCAAAAAAGCGCGCTTGAGGAGGCTTTGAAATTGCAGGGAAAACCGCTTGAAAAAAACTTGATTTCTTCGGGACTTTTGAGCGAAAAAAGTTTGACCAAACTCAAAGCCGAGTATTTCCACATACCGTTTCTAAATTTAGACGACGTTACTGTTGATGAAAAGGCCTTGGAGTTAATTCCTTCGCCGATAATTAAAACCTACAGAATCGTACCCTTTAGCAAGTTGGGCAACCAGGTAAAAATTGCCCTTTCAGACCCGACGGACTTGCGCATGCTTGAGGCTGTGGAATTTTTGGCGAAAAAGAACGGCTGGGATATACAGCTTTTTCTGCTGACTGAAGCCGAGCTTACCTTGCTAATGCAAAAAATAGGCGTAGGCGTGGACGTCCAACAAGCGCTCAAGGAATTTACGCAAAGCCAAACGACCATTAAACAAACCAAGGAGGGGTTGGAACTTGAGAAGGGTATTGGCCCCAGAGCGCCGGTCGCCAAAATCATTGACAGTCTTATTTCCCAGGCCTTGACCCAACGCGCTTCAGACATCCACATAGAGCCGGTCGAGCAAGAATCTCGCGTCCGATTCAGGGTAGACGGCATAATGCGTCAAACCTTTGCCTTTCCGATTAGCGCCCACAATGCTTTGGTTTCCAGAATAAAAATTTTGGCTAATTTAAAAATTGATGAGCAAAGGCTTCCCCAAGACGGCCGTTTCCGTTTCCGATGGAATGATGAAGATGTCGATTTTCGCATTTCGACTTTCCCGACGGCTTACGGGGAGAAAGTGGTCATGCGTTCTTTAACCCGCGCCGACAGCATCCCATCTTTCAAAGAGCTTGGTTTAATAGGCCAGCGCGAGCAAGTCGTAATCAACGCCGCGGCCAAGGCCCATGGCATGCTGCTTGTTACCGGGCCGACCGGTTCCGGAAAATCCACCACCCTTTTTGTCGCCCTTTCACAACTTAATAAACCGGGGGTAAACATTGTGACTCTTGAAGATCCGGTTGAATATTTGTTGCCCGGCGCGAACCAAGGTCAGGTAAATCCGGAAATTGGTTTTACTTTTGCTTCAGGCTTGCGCAGCATCCTGCGGCAAGACCCCAATATCATTTTAGTCGGTGAGATCAGAGATCGCGAAACAGCCGAGCTTGCCGTGCATTCGGCCCTCACCGGCCACTTGGTGTTTTCGACCCTGCACACCAATGACGCGGTCGGCGCCATACCGCGTTTGATAGACATGGGCATTGAGCCTTTCCTGATTGTGGCCAGCCTTAATGCCATTGCCGCCCAGAGATTGGTTAGAGTGCTTTGCGATGACTGCAAAAAAATCACTCCGGTCACCCAGGAAATAAAGGATATGTTAGCCAGAGAACTCAAGGGCGTACCCGAAGAAGAATTAAAAGGTCTCAACCTTCAGGATCCCAAAGTTTATAAAGCGGTCGGCTGCAAAAAGTGCAACAATCAGGGCTATAAAGGTAGGCGTGGAATATATGAGGCCATCGAAATGACCAAGGAAGTGGCTGAACTAACTTTGCAAAAAGCTTCACCCAATAAAATTTTGCAGGCAGCCCTGGCTGGGGGCATGATCACGCTCCGGCAAGACGGCTTTATTAAAGTTTTAATGGGCACGACAACCATTGAAGAAGTATTGCGCGAAACCGGCCAATAATAATTAATTTCTCAATTTTCAATTTAAAATTTTCAAACAATGATTTAATTTCAAAATTTAATAAACATTCAGAAATTGTTTAGAAATTGGAAATTAGAAATTGTTAAATTAATAAATATGGACAAAAAATATAGGATTGCAATAATCGAAGACGAACCTTTTTTGGCAACAATGTACGTTACCAAATTTGAACTTGAGGGTTTTGAGGTTTTGCGCGCGAGTGACGGCACCGAAGGCCTTGAACTCATAAAAAATAACAGACCCGATCTTATACTCCTAGACATTGTCATGCCTAAAATGGATGGCTTTGAGGTTCTGACTCTGCTTAAAAAAGATGCCGAAACGGCAAAGATACCGGTTATACTTCTGACCAACCTGGGCCAGCGTACCGACATTGAAAAAGGCATGGCTTTAGGCGCGGCCGATTATATCATTAAGGCCAATTATACCCCAGCCCAAGTGGTGGCAAAGGCAAAAGAACACCTCAAATGAACCCTCAAACTTCAACCCTCAACATTCAAATAAACCACAACCCTCAATGCTCAAAATCAGTGGGTTTGGGTTTTGTCTTTTGCTTGAAGTTTGAAAATTGGAGTTTGACGTTTGGAGCCTAAGCGACATATATGCCATACCGAAATTTAGAACTTGAAATAGACACGCTTTTATCCGATGTAGTCGAGCACAATGCTTCGGATTTGCATTTAATACCCGGGCACCCTCCCATTTTTAGAGTTGACGGGCGGCTGACTCCGCGAGACGAACACGAAATTCTTTCAGTCGACCAGATAGAAAATATCGCTCAAATTTTTCTGGACGCCGCTCGTTATAAAGTTCTTCAGGAAAAAAAAGAATTTGATTTTTCCTACTCGTTTAAGGACAGCAATCGTTTCCGCATAAATGCTTATTATCAGAAAGGCGTGCTGGCCTTGGCTCTGCGTTTTGTGCCTAAGACAATTCGTACCATTGAAGAACTAAATCTGCCTCCTATTCTGACTAATTTTGCTGACCGCAAGCAAGGCTTGGTATTGGTCGTTGGTCCAACCGGTCACGGCAAATCGACAACTTTAGCGGCCATGATTGATTACATCAACCACAACCGAGCCGAGCATATTATCACCGTTGAAGACCCCATCGAATATTTATTTACCCCCCAGCAAAGTTTCATTCAACAGAGGGAAGTCGGCCTAGACACTTTTTCTTTTGCCAATGCCATCAGGGCAACCTTGCGCGAGGATGCCAACGTGGTAATGGTCGGTGAAATGAGGGATTTTGAGTCGATTTCGGCCACCATGACCGTGGCTGAAACCGGACATTTGGTTTTCGCGACATTGCATACCAATGATGCCGCCCAAACCATTGACCGCATTATTGATACTTTTCCGCCTGACCAGCAACAGCAGATAAGGGCGCAGTTGTCGGCAACGCTGGTTTCGATAGTTTCCTTGCGATTATTGCCGCAAATCGGCGGCGGCCGCGTTTTAGCAACAGAGGTAATGATTGCAAATGACGCCGTGCGGAACATTATTCGCGAGAACCGGACATATGAAATGATTAATACCATTCATACCGGCGGCCAAGAGGGCATGATTTCCCTTGATCAATCATTGGCCATGCTTGTGGCAAAGCGCCAGGTGCGCATAGAAGACGCCAAGGGTTATATTCAATACCCTAGCGTTTTTGAGGCCAGGCTTAAGGGAGTATCGGGCGGTATCCCGCTCAATCAAGAGTAGTTAACCCGCTAAAATTTTCGTCCATTATGTTTTATCACAATAACTTAGTTAATAATCAACAGGCTTACTCAGTTTTGCTGAGCGTGTTTGTCGAAAATTTAGGTGGGTTAACCCGCTAACATTTTTAAATGCGAAGAATAGATTCCATCCAACCGATTAACCTTGAACCTTCATCCATGGAAAATAGAAGGCCGGCTTTTTTTAATGAAAAACCGAACAAAACCACCCCCGCCCGCGCCAAACAAAAAGGCTTCAACCTGACTTTTTTCAACCGCGTTTCGGTAAAGCAGCTGGTTTTTTTCACTCGCGAACTCTCCGTGCTTTTAAACGCCAATGTGCCGATTGTTCAGTCCTTGAATATATTGGCAAAACAGGTCAAACCGGGCAGGGTCAAAGACGCGGCGGTTGATTTATCGCAAACGGTGGAAGGCGGCAGTTCGCTGTCAGCCGCGCTGGCCAGGCATCCGGACGTGTTTAATAATTTGTATGTCAGTTTGGTTAAGACCGGCGAGGCCTCGGGAACGCTTGACCGCTCGCTTACTTATTTGGCCGATCAGCTGGAAAAGGATTATGACCTTAGGCGTAAAATCAAGGGCGCCTTAACTTATCCGGCTTTCATCATTACCGCCATGATTGGCGTGATGGCCTTGATGTTTACCTTTGTCATGCCGAAAATGCTTTTAATTTTGCGGGAAACCGCGACCGACCTCCCGTTTACCACAAAAATTCTCATTTCCATAACGGATTTGTTTACAGGCTATTGGTGGCTGATGATTGCCTTAATCGTTGGCAGTTTTCTGTTCTTGAGGTTTTATATTAGCCGTCCGGCGGGCAGGTTGGTTTGGGATAATTTCAAGCTTAAAATTCCGGTAATCGGCAAGGTTGCCGAACAGGTTTACATGGAGCGTTTCTCCCGAAATTTTGCCGTGCTGGTGCAAGGCGGCGTGCCTCTTGTGCACGGTTTGCGCGTGACGGCCGAGGCCGTGGGCAATGCCGCCTACCGACGGGCGCTGCTTCAGGCTGCGGTACGGGTGGAAAACGGACAGCCTTTGGCGGAATCACTCGGGCAGCACTCCATAATTCCGGCCATTGTGGTGCAGATGATAGCGGTGGGCGAGCAAACCAACAAAGTTGACGATATTCTTTTTAAAATGGCGGCTTTTTACGAAAAAGAATCGGATCAGGTTGTTTCGAACCTAACTTCACTCCTTGAGCCGGTAATCATGTTGGCTTTGGGCGGCATGGTGGCGATTATCGTGGCCGGCATATTGTTACCAATATACAATGTTGTAACGGCGCAGCAGTAAGCAATTGGGAGGGACAACCTTACGGCCTAGCGGCCTACGTTTTCCCTTCCCAACTCCGCTGCGCTTCGTTCCCCCTTCGGCAACGATTGCTCGCCTGGGCAAAGCCCAGTGCTCGCAAGGAGAACTTGTTAAGAATGAAACTTGATTCAGACCCTGGGCCAGTGGATATCGATGTTTACTTTTCTTTAAGTATTTGTTAAAATATATTTACAAACAGAAAAGGTCGAAGCCAAACAAGGCTTGATTGATACAAAAACCAAAAATATTGTTGAGTGAAGCTTCCTCAATAATAAATCGGTTTTAAAACCAATAGATGTCAATAAAACAAAAAATCGGTTTTACCCTGGTGGAACTGCTGGTGGTCATCGCTATCATCGGTTTACTTGCAGCCGTGGTGGTGGTTACGGTCGGGCCTGCCCGCGCCAAAGCCCGCGATGCCAAACGCATCAGCGATATCAGGGCTTTGCAGACAGCCCTTGAGCTTTGCCGCGATGACGCGCCTGTAACATGCACTGCGGCGACTACGGTCGGTACAGTCCCACCACAAGCTGCTTTAACGGTAGTTTCCGCGACTGTTCCTAACACTATTGTGCCGAACTATATGGCAAGCGCGCCGCTTGATCCCGTAAATAGTACGCTCGGGGCCACAGACCATAGGTATCAATATATAAACGTAAGCAGCGGGAGCAATACTTTTGCCACTTACGCAATCCAGTTTGCCACCGAAACTGCAACTAATTTGGGTCCAGCAGGATACTATTGTGCATCATCGGCAGGGCTAGAAGCCAGGTCTGGCGCGGCTTGCACAGAAAGATAATAATTAAAAAATAATAATTAACTTATGAGATTTAACAGAAACAAAAAAGGTTTCACCCTGGTAGAACTCTTGGTGGTTATTGCCATCATCGGACTTCTGGCCAGCGTGGTAATAGTGTCCGTTAACTCGGCCAGGCAAAAGGCCCGAGATTCCCGCCGTACTTCTGATGCTAAGGGCGTTCAGACCGCGGTCGAGCTTTTCCGCGACGGCAATGACGGCAACGCGCCGACTACGGCTGCCGTCTGGACAGATTTAGTACCAACCTATCTTCCCAATCAGCCGGCTGACCCGGGCAATAACGCCTATGTCTACGTTAATGCCGGTGACGATGAAACTTATTCCTTTGAATTCGTTACCGAAGCCGACGGATCCCTGGGCGATGCCGGAGCCAAGTGCGCGACCAGCACCCAGATTATAGACGACAGCGCGGCCGCTGGCGGAGATGATGATTGCAGTAACAACGAAGGTTAACCATATCTTTAAGTGTTCTTCTTAATCTTTATATTTGGGCTAGTCATTGGTAGCTTTATCAATGCGGCCGCATATCGATTTGCTAACGACCGGCCGATATTCATCGACCGGTCGTTTTGCCCTAAGTGCAAAAAGCAGTTAGCTTGGTGGCAGTTGGTTCCGGTATTAAGTTTTTTAATGCTTCGCGCCCGCTGCTATTATTGCGGCAAGCCGATTTCCGTTCTTTACCCCATTGTCGAGCTCGCAACTGGCTTATCTTTTTTAGGTTTTGCTTACTTTAATTCTGCGCTCTTCAAAGATACTCTTTTGTTGGCGGCCGGTTTGTTAGTCATCGCTCTGCTCGTTTTTATCGCTCTTTATGATTTCAAAGAATACTTGATCCTTGATATTAGTATTTTGGCCGGGGTTATTTTGTCTTTGTTCCTGGCTTATTTAGACGATCGGTTATTGCTTTCCGTAATTTCTGGGCTGGGCCTGATGCTTATTTTTGGCGCGATTTTTTTGGCCTCAAAGGGTAAATGGATTGGTTTTGGCGATGTGAAATTAGCTGTCTTCTTGGGCGTTCTGAATGGTTCGCTTGTGGCTGTTAGCCTGATATTGGCTTCATACCTTGGCACATTTATCGGCCTGGGCCTGATACTTGCTAAACGCGGCACCCTTAAAACGCAAATGCCGTTTGGCACTCTGCTGGCCTTTGGCTCAATTGTTACCCTTGTATTTCAAGGACAAATACAGGATTTTTTAAGGCAAATACTGTTAATCTAATTCACTAATTTCCCTGCCAGACTTCGCCTGGACGAAGTCTAAGCGGGCTGGCAATTTCTAATTTATAAACAAGTTCCCAATGTTTAAATTATTGAAAATTAATACATTGTTTGAAAATTGAAAATTGTAAAATTGAAAATTAGTAAAGCCTCTGGCTTCACGTTGATGGAAATGCTTGTCGTTGTTGCCATTGTCGGCGTGACCAGCTTGACCATTTTGACTAATTACCGCAGAAATGAGCGCACCAGCCAAAATTATAATTACGCCCAAGATTTCGCGGCCGTACTGCGCCGGGCCCAGGCCGGTGCGCTTTCCGGTTTGAAATATAATGGCGCCGACGTGGCCGAGTACCGGGTTAGCCTGCGGGGCGGGGTCGGGCAAACTTACCGGGCCTGCGCCGTAGAGCCTGCGGAGATAGGCGTTACAAACTGTACCAATAATAAAACCATCGAGAGCGGCACTTTTCCGGCCGATTTCAATGCTAAAACCATTACCCTGGTCGGCCCGCCGTCCGTAATTACGAGCGCGGTAGATATTATTTTTCGCCCCCCCTATGGCGATACTTCATTTACCGGCGACAGCTTTACCGATGCCGGCGGCGAGCTTCAAATTAGTTTTGAGAGCGGCAGCGGCTTTTTTACGGTAAGCATCAACTCCACCTCGGGTAGAATTAACATAAACTAATCGAATGAATGAAAAGCTGAAACAAAGCAGAGGTATTACCCTAATAGAGACGATTGTCGCAATTTTTATATTTACCACCGGCATCGTTAGTATTGTCGTAACAACGATTTACACTTTTACGGCCCAAGATAAGTTAGTTTTTAAAATGACGGCTCTGGGTTTAGCTCGGGAGGGCACAGAAGTTGTAAGGAGTGTTAGGGACGGGCAGTGGATTAGTTTAAGTGTTGCCAATGGCGGTCCGGATTACTGCGGTAACGACGACCCGGGCGGCAGCGACCTGGCACCGGAGCAGTATTGCTACAAGAATTGGCTTGACTGGTACAATGCTTTGACCGATACCTGCCTGCCGGTCGGCTGTAAGCAGATTCAGGCGGTTTTTGACCCTGAATTTTCTTCTTGGAGTCTTGATTCAGCCTTGCCGGATTATCCGCTCTATTTACAGGCCGATGGCAGTTACCTTACCGGCGACCCAGGCGGCGTTCAGCCTTTTTATTACAGGAAAATAAAAATTACGCAAAACAGCAATGAGCCTTACACGACGCAAAACCCCGAATTAAGCGTCGTCTCCACGGTGGCCTGGGTCGGCAGGGGATGTGCCGTGCCACCGGGCGGTGATCCCGAATCAGCTGTCGATACTTGCAAGGTCGTAGTGGAAGATAGGCTGACAAACTGGAAAAACTATTAAATTAATTCACTAATTTCTAATTTCCCCGCCAGACTTCGCCTGGACGAAGTCCAAGCGGGCTGGTAATTTCTAAACAAGTTCTCAATGCTTAAAATATTGAAAAATTAATACATTGTTTGAAAATTGAAAATTATTAATTTAAAAATTAGCCTGGGTTTTACGCTCATGGAAGTTTTGGTTTCACTTTCCATTTTTGCGATAGTGTCTGTGGCCGTTATAACCATGTTTTCAACCTCTCTGCGCATAGAACAGAGAGGCAGCGCCTACCGCGGCCTTCAGCAAAACGGTTTATATATTATGGAGCTTTTAGGCAAGGAGATAAGAAACGGCCGAATTGATTATATTTCTTATGGCGGCACGGTAAGCAATCCCGTGGATGCTTTGCATCTTATCTACCGTGGATCAACTGATTTAGATGAAGAAATATCTTTAGATACATCGACAACGCCCGATAGTATTATACTAAGGCGCGAGAATCCAAGCTTGCCGGGGAGTTATAATGAGGCGACTCTAACCAATACCGAGGTAAATGTCGATTCTCTTACTTTTTATATCACTCCCCCGACGGAGTGTACTGATGATGTCTGCGATGATCCCGGTAAAGAAACAGTAACTATAATCATGCATTTGAGTTCAAACGCCGCCAGCCGTTTTGGCTCGGCAAACGCCACCGTAAATTTGCAAACAACTTTTACAACCCGCGCCTATGAGTTTTAAGTTTATTAAAAATTCGAAATTCACCGTGCCTGCCGGTAGGCGGGAAATTGCCATGCCTGACGGCAGGCAGGGAAATTGCCGCCGTGTCGCCGGCAAGGGTTCCACCTTGCTTTTGAGCATGCTCATTATTTCAGTCATGATGAGTTCGCTTTATGTCCTCGGGAGCGTGGCTTTGCGCCACATTAGGCAAATATCAAATACCATTTCCGGCGAAGCGGTAATTTTGGGTTCCCATGCCGGAATGGAGCAGGCTCTTTGGGCCCATAACCGGCGGGTAACGGAGTATTACGAGACTGATTCTTATGAGGGAAACTGTGATGCCAGTCCGGCAACCGAAATTGTTACGGAGCTCTCCGGGACACTTACTGATGTCAGCACCTCATATTGCAAAAGCAATCTCATGCCGGCTAACGTGTTAATCAGCGTTCCGGTAGATGAGGCCGGCACGCCCGGCGCGGAAAATGTAAATGAAATATATGTTTACGACCCCAATAATCCTGATAATGATCCTCCTTACAATTCTTTAAGTCTTGAGCTTATTAGCGGGGAAGGAAATTTCTATATTTGTCCTTGGCAGGAAATTATTTGCAACACAGGGACGGCTATTTGGCAGAATGAGGTTTCGCCGTTTACAGGAAGTTTTGGCGTATCAAATTATGATCGTCAAAAGTTGGTTATACGTCTTGAAAATATAGGTGCTACGGATTTTGTGGTAGAGATTAACAGCGCTGACCTCTCAACAGGTCCTTTGGGCCTGCCTGCCGATTACGTGACTATAAAAAGCAAGGGTCAGGACGCAATAACCTCGCGTCATCTCGAGTCCCGAACATCTCCTTGAAAAAATCATGTGGGATAGAAACCCATGGTTTCTCCCCCAAACGTAACTGCCACAGGCAGTTACTCCCCAGTTTCCTTACAAGGATCTTTCTGCCCTGCGGAGCAAGTGTCCTCGGGCAGAATCAGTCTCGAACAGGCAAAGCCTGATCCTCGGCGTCATTTAATAAACCGTCCGCCAGCTGGCGGACGGTTTATTAAGTCTTTTCTATTTATTGCGTGGCAGGGGTATTCGGAGTATTTGTCCCGGCCGAAGTGCGTACGGGCTTTTCAGTTCGTTTTCCGAGACAATCGTCATCCAGTAAACCTGGAATTTTTGGCTTACCTCTATCAGAGTGTCGCCGGGCTGTACCGTATAGCTGGCTATATTGTTGGTGTTTGCTCCTAGGACATGACCCTCAACTTCTCTACTTTCGGCGTCCGAGGCGTTTTTTATTAAGACGTTGTTTTGGTGCGATCCGGAGATAACGAAGAATAAAACAAAGGCTAATATACTGACGAAGACCACCTTGGCGGCGAATAGTTTTTCGTCCATTTCGGGCCGGCCAATGGTGCGCGCCAGTCTGGGCGAGAGGCGGACGCGCTTGGTGCTTCGGAAGATGTCCATTTAGTATTTTTTTTCTGGGTAGAAAATTTATTTCTATCCTTAGTATAGCCTAAATGATATAATTTAGTAAGTGGAAAAGTGGCAAATATGGCAAATTTTGATATAGAAAAAATGACCAAAAGTGAAGCGAAAAAACGGGCGGAAAAGCTGCGCGAGGAGATTGCCGATTTGCGATACCGCTATCATGTTTTAAATGATCCAAAAATCACCGATGAAGTATATGAGTCACTGACTAGAGAGCTTAAGGCCATCGAAGCAAAGTATCCAGATTTGGTTAGACCTTATTCGCCAACCCAGCGCGTGGCCGGAGAGCCCTTGGCAAAATTTAAAAAGGTAACGCACAAGGTTCGCCAATGGTCATTAAACGACGCTTTTACTAAAGACGAGATTATCGCTTGGGACGAAAGAAATCAGTCGGGCCTGGCCAAGATTTTCGGCCATAAACCGGGCCAACTTTCTTATGATTGCGAATTAAAAATCGACGGCCTTCACCTTATTTTAACTTATGAAAAAGGCTTGTTGGTTACAGCCGCAACCAGAGGCAACGGTTTAGTAGGGGAGGATGTAACTTTAAACGTTCGCACGATTGACAGTGTTCCTCTTAGACTTCGCCGGAATGCAGATGTCGTGGTTGAGGGAGAAATTTGGCTTTCAAAAAAAGAGCTAGAGCGAATTAACCGTGAACAAAAACAAAAAAATCTGCCGGAATTTGCCAATCCGCGGAATGCTGCGGCAGGAACCATCAGGCAGCTTAACCCAAAAATCGCGGCCGCGCGAAAATTAGACACTTTTATTTACGATTTGTCGGCTGCGAATTTCAAATTGCCCGACAACCAGCATAAGGAATTGGCCGCCTTGAGCGAACTTGGATTTAAGGTGAACCGTCATCACAAGATTGTCCATAACATAGGACAGGTTATAGATTATTGGCAGTATTGGGAAGAACATAAGGCCGACGAAGATTATTGGATAGACGGCGTGGTGGTAAAGCTTGATTTGCGGCAGCATCAGGAAGCTTTGGGCTATACCGGCAAAGCGCCGCGTTTTAGCATAGCGGCCAAATTTGAACCGGAAAAAGCGACTACGGTAGTTGAAGATATTATTGTGCAAGTCGGCCGCACCGGCAGATTGACGCCGGTGGCGGTTTTGCGGCCGGTTCAGGTAGCCGGTTCCACGGTGACAAGGGCTACTTTGCATAACGAAGACTATATAAATGAGCTTGATATCCGTATTGGCGATACCGTGGTTTTGCATAAGGCCGGGGATGTCATTCCGGAAATAGTCGAAGTTCTACCAAAACTCCGAACCGGCAAAGAAAAAAAGTTTTCAATGCCGAAAAACTGTCCAATTTGCCAAAGTCCCACGGAAAGAATTCTAGGGGAAGCGGATTATCGTTGCACCGGTAAAAATTGCAGTATCCAGAGAATCAGAGGCTTGCAGCATTTTGTCGGAAAGGCCGGATTGGACGTTGTTGGCTTGGGCAGTAAATTGGTTGAGCGTTTTTTTGAAGAGGGGATGGTGCAGGAACCAGCTGATTTTTGGAAATTACGCGAGGAGGATTTGGCTGAAATGGAACGGCTGGGCGAAAAGAGCGCCGGTAATTTAATAGAGGCCCTAAAAACGCGAAAACAAGTTGAACTGTCCAGATTTTTGTCTGCCCTTGGTATTCCCAATGTCGGTTGGGAGACGGCTCATGCGCTGGCGGAAAATTTTCAATCGCTCGAAAATATAGTGAAGGCTTCTCTGGAAGAACTGGAAAAAGTTGGCGACATTGGGCCGGTTGTAGCCAAGAGTATTTATGAATTTTTCATTTCGGACAAGGTCAAGGAAGAAATCCGCAATTTAAAAAAAGCCGGCTTGCAGGTGAAGCAATTTCATCCAGGCCCGGGCAGAGGTAAGCTCACGGGAAAGTCGTTGGTTCTGACCGGCAGTTTATCGGCCATGAGCAGAGACGAAGCTAAGGAAAAAATTGAACGATTAGGGGGCAAATGGTCAGACACAGTCTCGAAAAAAATCAATTATCTGGTCGTAGGCGACGAGCCGGGGAGCAAATTCGAGAAGGCTAAGGCATTAGGTGTTACAATACTTAATGAGCGGCAATTCATGGAATTGATTCGATAAATGTTTGCAAAGCGATACAAAAACAAAATTGGCTTCACCCTCACACCAAAATTTGGTGTTACCTTGCACCGCAAGGGAGGGTTTACTGCGCCTCGGGGCTCCGAAGGGTTGCCGGAGGCAACAACCTACCGCAGCAAAACCGCAGGTTTTACTTTAATTGAAATGCTGGTGGTGGTTGCCATAGTCGCCACCTTGTCCGGCGTCGTGGCCGTAGCTTTGCGCCGCACCGGGCCTGATGCGCGCGATGCCCAGCGCCGGGCCGATATTAAAACTCTGCGTAATGCCTTTGAAGTTTATTATAACCGTAATGGGCATTATCCGAGAACGACTTCGGCGGCCAGAAGCACCGGCCAGTTGACTTACTATCTTAGCAACCTGCCGCCGCCGCAACCGCCTTTAGTACCTACATATATTGCGAAGGTGCCGGTTGCACCAAATAACGAGGGCGGCTCGCAAACGCATTACCAATATGGTTGGGACAATAACGGGCAAGATTATCTGATAGGGGTTGATTATGAAAATTTAGGCGCGATGTGCGCTTATAGAACTTCTGGTGCAGCATCTATTGATCCATTCGTACTCAACTGCCCGGATTAAAAAATAAAATGATAAATATTTTTAAAAAAAATAAAAGCCCGACCAAAGGCTTCACTTTAGTAGAAATGCTGATTGTAATAGTCATCATCGCCATTATCAGCGGCGTGGCCATTACCGCCGTTGGCGGTAAGCGATCGCGCGCGCGCGACGCCAGGCGGCGGGTGGACGTGAGAACCATCCGCACCGCTTTGGAATTGTATTACGAGCGAAATGGCCATTACCCGACTTACAGCGTGGCCGGAATTGGCTACCCGATTGCCGAGGCTTTTAACGGCGCTTCACCGGTGGTTATTCCGGCTTATCTGGGTTCGGTGCCGAAGGATCCGGGCAACCCGTTAGGCGGGAATTATGAATATGTTTGGGCGGATAATGGTTTGAATTACGGTATTTTAATTTACTTCGAAAGCGGTACTTGCAAATATAGAACCCCCGGCGGAGGTTCGGGCTGGTGGGGGGTTTCTGATTGTCTAGAATGATGGGAAGAACTATTAAATTAATTTACTAATTTTTAATTTCCCCGCCAGACTTCGCCTGGACGAAGTCCAAGCGGGCTGGTAATTTCTAAACCCCACTACGCTCCTCCGAAGCTTCGCAGGGCAAGCAATATCAGATTGCGGCGCACTTTGAAGCTTTAGCGGAGAAGTGTTCGAAAATTGAAAATTTTAAATTATAAAATTCATAGCGGGTTCACCCTGGTTGAGCTGTTGGTGGTCGTCGCCATTGTCGGTCTGCTTTCTGCTGTGGCAATAGCGGCTTTTAGCTCATCGCGCGTTTCCTCGCGTGATGCCAAACGGCAGAAGGATATTAAGGCCATCCAAACTGCCCTAGAAGCATATTACAGCGTCTACAATCGCTACCCGCTTTCGGTGGCTTGGAGTTCAAGCAGTAATGACTTGGGCCGCTGGGATACCCTGCAAAACGCCCTACGGCCGTATCTAGCAGGTTTGCCGGTTGACCCGGCCCAATCGGAAACCGGCACCCCGCTTACCGGGCCAAGCTCTTACAGTTATGCCTATCGCTCTTTGAACACGAATGTAGATTGCTATCGCAATGCCTACGTACTTATCTATAGATTGGAGAACCCAACAGGTCCGGATCCGGGTGTAGTGCAATGCAATGGCGTTTATTTGCAGTATGGCACGGGTGTAAAAAGCGCGTTGCAAACCCTTGGCAATAAAGCAAAATAAAAATGTTTAAAATAAAAAATAAAGCCTTCACCCCGTTAGAAGCAGGCCGTCCCAAGGTGGCCGTAGCCACGACCTCCGCCTTCGCCGAGGTAGCGATAATAAAGCTGTTTTTAGTTGGTTTTATTAAGGATATGGATATGGTATATTAATTTTATGGTTAAGAAGTTAGAGAAAAAAGTTTATCAATATACGGCGGTTTTTGAGGAAAGTAGCAAAAACGGTGGCTTTACCGCGATCATTCCGGCCTTGCCCGGTTGTATTTCCGAAGGAGATTCGTTTGAAGAGGCTGTGGCGAACATCCAAGAAGCTGCCAGCCTTTACCTGGAAACTATGAAGAACACAAAGCCGGAAGATCAAAGTGTAATTGTCGCGCCGGTTAAAGTGCGAGTCTAGCCTCGAATTTTATGACTAAGTTTCCCGCTTTAAAACCCAAGCACGTTATTCGGGTTTTAGAACAAGTGGGTTTTATTTTTATCAGGCAAAAGGGCAGCCATCGGATTTTTGTTAAAGACGATGTTGGCATAACCGTTCCCGTGCATAATAAAGATTTAAAACCCGGTACCTTGCGGAGCATTATAAAGGCCTCGGGTTTGACTGACAAGGATTTTATAAATTTATTATGATTATTTATGTATATCCATAAAAAGTTATAATTATCGGCACCGAGCTTAGCCGAGTTTGATTCGAAGTAATGTTTTTAGTAAACCACAAAACAAAAAATAAAAATTTAGCTTTCACACTCGTTGAGCTATTGGTAGTAATTGCCATTATCGGTCTCTTGGCGTCTTTTACCTATGCCTCGGTTAACGTCGCCCGCGCCCGCGCGCGGGATGCAAGAAGGCATGAAGACATTAAGGCGCTTCAGACCGCTTTACAATTGTATTATGAAGATAATGGACAATATCCGGATTCGGGAATACCTACAGGCATCCTTCCAGGTTGGAGTTTGAGTAATGAGAGTACTTGGAGTACTTTACAAACTGAACTGGCACCTTATTTAGCGCAGTTACCTATTGATCCGGCGCAACCTGCGTCGGGGTCGCCATTAGACCGTGTTCATGTCTATTCGTATAACTCAAATGGTCCTGACGAATGCGACCAACAGCAATATTTTATTGTTTATATATTGGAAATACCAAAAGGACCAGACCCAGGTTTTAATCGGTGCGCGTCACCCGTTCTGCGCTATGGGGGGAGTGGTCTCAATACTATAGAAAAAACAGTAGGAAACAAACAAATAAATCAGTAATCAGATTTCAAATTCTTGCATTTTTCGTCCAAAACAAATTATGCTTTCACACTCGTTGAACTCTTGGTAGTAATTGCTATCATCGGGCTTTTGGCGTCGGTGACGGTTGTTGCGGTGAACGGCGCCCGAGCCAAAGCCCGTGATGCCAAGAGACATACGGATATAAAAGCACTCCAAACTGCTTTACAGCAATATTATGAGGATAATGGGCAGTATCCGCTTTCCGGGGGGTCAGTAAGGCTTGACGATTGGTCGGCGAGTAGTGATAGTAGTTGGAATGTCCTTCAGACGGCCCTTGCTCCCTATATGGCACGTTTGCCGACTGACCCGACACAAGTTCCTTATGGAACCAGCACTTGGGCCGGTGCTGGCGCCCATCTTTATAGTTACTATAGCGGCGACATGTTCGCGCCTTGCGGGGATAGGCAATGGTATCAACTCGTATATTTTTTGGAAATCCCCAAAGGGCCTGATCCAGGTGGCAAGGCATGTAAAAATGGTGTAACGGTTTTCCGATATGGCGGCACCGGCGCCAATACTGCAATCAAAACTCTTACTTATTTTAATAAGTAAATTTTTCTAAGTGACAGAAAATTTTTTTAAAAAATCCGGCTTCACACTCGTTGAACTCTTGGTAGTTATCGCCATTATCGGCCTTTTGGCTTCGGTGACGGTTGTAGCCGTGAACGGCGCCCGAGCCAAAGCGCGGGATGCCAAGAGACACACGGATATAAAGGCTATTCAAACTGCTTTGCAGCAATATTATGAGGCTAATGGCCGATATCCCGCTTCGGGTGGTAGCATAATTCCGGGTCGGTCAGAATGGACATTAAGTAATGATAGTAGTTGGGCCTCGTTACAAACAGCGCTCGCGCCTTACATGGCCCGCGTTCCCATTGATCCGGCGCAAACCGCGGGTTGGCTTTTTACCGGTAGTCACGCTTACGCCTACAATGCCAGGTTCCAGGACTGGTTCTCCCAGTGTGGAAATGGTCAGGGGTATGTCATATTATACCGCTTGGAAATTGCTAAAGACCCTGACCCTGGAACGAAGACTTGTGCCGCCGGCCCCGTATTAAGATGGGGAGACGCTGAACCGGATCCCATTACTACATTTATGAAAACTGTGGGCAATAGGCAAAATAATTGAGAAAACAAAAAACCGACCCAGCCTCCGCCGAGGCTACGGCGGGCAGGCTATTTTGGGTCGGTTCATAAAGGTGCGATATTTGTTAGTTGGTAGTAAGTAGCTAGTAGTTGGTTTTATGAAAATTGTCTACTTTCTATTTACTATTTTCTGTGAATTCTAGAATTAATTCTAGAATTCATTTTTTAAATAGGTGGCCAGTTCACGAGAACAGAGTACTGGTGCAGGTTGTCTAGCTGGACCGAGGTCAGATTTTGCGAGCCGGTGATGGCTTCCGAGATCTGATCGTCGTTGAAGGTGAGGGTACTCCCTTCGTGCAAGGGATTGCTTGGCGCAAAGTTTTTTTGCAGATAATCTTCCGCGTAAACTCTTTGCTCATCCGAGAGGTCTATGTCGGCTCGTTTCAGTTGCTCGGTAATTGCCCGTCTGGCCAAATGCGTTCGGCCCTCACCGGACATTGCCGTAACTGTGAACGTGTCAGGATTGCCAGAGGTAATAACGACATTGTCATCGCCGGCCGTGGTGACGGTCGTAGAGTCAGTGCTTGTGCCGCTTCCAACTTCACCTTGAGTTTCGGTAGCGGGTGGGGCGATAACGACCTCTGGTGTCTGGTCAACAACGTTTTCTTCTTCTGAAGTTCCGGATTCTTCGGAAGGCTCAATTACTTCCTCGGTGTCTAAGGCGACTTCGGTGTCGTTGGTCCGTCTTTCATTTACGGCAATGGCGCCGCCGATGATAAGCCCGAGGATAGCCAGAGTAATTACGGTCGCGCCGTTTCTTTTCCAAAAACTGGGTTCTTCAGGCTGATCGCCGTTTGGTTTAAAGATGGGCGTGTTTTCGGGTTCAACCTCATAGCTTTGATAATCTTCTGGGTAGTCTTCTGCCATTTAAATTTCCTTCTCAAGACTTCCGCGCCGCCACTTATCAGTCGGGCAAAGCCCGCCCTGCTTAATTTGGCTCAAACGCGAAACTCTTGTGTCTAATACTTGTTATCTGACCTTTTTATTTACCCGCCTGAAATTCTGCTTTGGGCAAAATTTTGATGGGCGAGTTGTCAAAGTGCTGTTTTCAGTCCTCCTGGTTTTGATAGTCTAGTATTTTTGCGCTATTAACGTATCATACCGACCATTTTAAATCAAAATTTTGTTGTTTGGCTTTTTAGCGCATTGTTACAAAATTTGAATGTGGAAAAGGTGTGGTTATCTTAGGGTAGAAACGGGCTTGCCCAGCTATACATCCCCGATCATTCTCCTCTATAATCTTGGAGAAAAACAGTATTTTTGGGTTTCTAAAACTATTATTTAAGGTAGCCTTATAAATTGAAGTCGAACGAAAATCCCAAGATTATCGGGGCTGATATGCTGGGCTTGACTCACGTTTTAAAACCGCTTATACTAACAGAGGTAAAAAACCACTCTATGGAACAGTTTTACAACAGACTAAAAAACATGCGGTTCAAGGCATAATTCTTTGGCGTGAATTTTTCATCGCCAGTGAAACCTTAACCGCGAGAGCGGTTTTTTTAGTACTTTAAAAACTTCACCCGGTTAGAGAAAACGATAAAGCGCTGAAATATTTTCGGTATTGCGCAAAAACTTTGCCTAACGGGTGCCTCCTCAAATGTTCTTAAGGTAAGAATCTTGAATTAAGAATTTTTGAACGAGGATATAGATAGATCAATAAGAAGAATAGACTGGGGTAGAAACCGCAAGGTTTTTCACTCCCAACTTCCTATTTTCCTAATATGGTTTTGTTCACGGTGGCAAAAGCCACACGTTTCACAATCATTCAAGACGCGAAATCATAGATTTCGCGAAGTAAATGACTGCCGAAGCAAGGGCGACATCTGGCTGTGCCAGTGTCGAGCTTGGCGTAGGCAGAACCTGACAAGGAAAAGGGAGGAGCGAGTTACGCTTTAGCGTAACGAGCGTGGGAAGGAAAAACCATTGGTTTTTCACTCCCAGTTTAAAGTTCATGAATCGTTTTGGGATAGGAACAAGTAAGAGTATACGGTGGATGCCTTGACAAAGTCAGCCTAAGAAGGACGCGGGAGCCGGCGATACGCTTCGGGTAGGTGGCAACCAACCTTTGACCCGGAGATGTCCGAATGGGGAAACCTACTGTGGCAAACCCACAGTGCATACGCCTGTTGGATGGCGTATTGCGGGAACCAAGTGAACTGAAACATCTAAGTAACTTGAGGAAAAGAAAACAATTGTGATTCCCTAAGTAGTGGCGAGCGAAAGGGGATATGCGTAACCTATTTACTTTGTAAATAGGAAACTCCAAAATCCAAACTTCAAACTCCAAATAAACTTCAATCTCCAAACTTCAAGTTTGGGTCTCTGAATTTTGAGGTTTAATTTTTGAGGATTGTTTGAGTGTTGAAGATTGAGGCTTGGAGCTTGCCTTTACGAAGTAAAAGGTTGCCAGCCAAAACCCATATTCGTGTTCTCCGACAGTCCGCTTTGTTTACAAAGTCGTACGTCGGAGGTAAAGATTACAGTCGTTGCGAGTATGGGCGTTAAAAGATTTATTCGTTCTGCGCTGTAAAGCAGAAGAGCCTAAAGTTGTTTGTTGTCTAGTAGAATGGTCCTGGAAAGGCCAGCCAAAGAGGGTGATAGCCCCGTACGCGAAAGACCATACACAGGCTTTGAATTTATTCTTGAGTACGACTAGGCACGAGAAACCTGGTCGGAAGTCGGGTGGACTACACACCCAAGGCTAAATACTGACTTTGATCGATAGTGAACAAGTACCGTGAGGGAAAGGTGAAAAGCAGCCCGGTTAGGGCGGTGAAATAGTACCTGAAACCGTATACTTACAAACGAGTGGGAGCACTATGCAGTGCTTCGCACTGTAAACTCCAAAATCCAAACTTCAAACTCCAAATAAACTTCAATTTCCAAACCTCGAGTTCGGATTTTCCGAATTTTGAGGCTTGAATTTTGAGAATTATTTGAGGGTTGAGGGTTGAGGATTGGGATTTGCAGCGCGAGGCGCTGCAGTGTGACCGCGTGCCTATTGAAGAATGACCCAGCGAGTTTGCTGTACGTTGCCTTACTTAAGCTCGATGAGAGCGAAGGTAAAGTGAAAGCGAGGGTTAATAGCCCGTATGACCTTTTTACTTCGTAAAAAGGAATTTCTAATTTCTAAACAATTTTCCAATTTCTAATGTTTAAAACATTGGAACCTCGAGAAATTAATTGAAAATTGAGAATTGAAAATTGGAGTTTCCCTTTACGAAGTAAAGGGGTTAAGGTAGCGTGCACAAGACCCGAAACCGAGTGATCTACCCCTGTGCAGGGTGAACCTAGGGTAAAACCTAGGGGAGGCCCGGACCGGTGAATGTTGCAAAATTCTCGGATGACGTGGGGGTAGCGGAGAAATTCCAATCGAACTCGGAGATAGCTGGTTCTCCTCGAAATAGCTTTAGGGCTAGCCTCGTTCAGGCTTCTGCAGGTAGAGCACTGAATCGGCTCCGGTGGCGCAAGCTGTCGGACCGAATCAAACTCCGAATTGCAGGTCAGTTAGAACGGGAGTCAGACGGTGGGCGCTAAGGTCCATACGTCAAAAGGGAAAGAACCCTGACCGCCAGTTAAGGTCCCCAAATCATGGCTAAGTGAAAAGGATGTGGAGATGCTCATACAACCAGGAAGTTGGCTTAGAAGCAGCCATCTTTTAAAGAAAGCGTAACAGCTCACTGGTCAAGCGTTTCTGCGCCGACAATGTATAGGGGCTAAGCCATGTACCGAAACTGCGGATCCTTCGCTGAAACTATGTGTGATGTCCCCCTTCGCCAAGGCTTCGGGGGACACCCTCCGCTTTTTACAAAAAGCAGGGTGTCTCATGGAAAGATATTTGGTGAAGTGGCGGCACGCCACCCGTAGCTTCAGCGGAGGGTGGTAGAGGAGCGTCGCGAGCAGCAGTGAAGTCGTAGCGTAAGCAGCGGTGGAGCGCTCGCGAGTGAGAATGCTGGGATAAGTAATAAAATTGAATGTGAGAATCATTCACGTTGAAAATCCAAGGTTTCCTGGGCAATGGTGATCATCCCAGGGTTAGCCGATCCTAAGACTGTATTCGAACGGATGCAGCCGAAGGGTAACACGGTTGATATTCCGTGGCCTCAAAATTGTTCTGATGGCATGACGGAGCACGGTAGAAAGAGCGCGATCCGACTATTCGCGTCTATGCATTACTAGGCGGGGAATCCAGGAAAATCCGGAATCCTTATGTCGCCTGGGCCAAACCCGCAAGGGGGCGGCTCTTGCGTACTGTAACGCTGAAAGTGAGTAGAAAGTCCGCAAGGACAATTCTTTTGACCCGAGCTTCCCAGAAAAGTGTCTAGGGCTAACAATTTTGAGTTCGTACCGCAAACCGACACAGGTGGATGAGGAGAGAATCCTAAAACGAACGGGATAATATGGGTTAAGGAACTCGGCAAAAAAGCGCTCGTAAGTTAGCAATATGGGCTGCCCAACCAATGCTTCGCATTGGAAATTTCAAAATCCAAACTTCAAACTCCAAATAAACTTCAATCTCCAAACTTCTAATTCAGATTTCTGAATTTTGAGGTTTAATTTTTGAGGATTGTTTGAGTGTTGAAGATTGAGGCTTGGAGTTTCCGCTGCGAAGCAGTGGCATTGGGCCGAAGCAAAAGACTCTCTAGCGACTGTTTACCAAAAACACAGGTCCGTGCGAACCCCAAAAGGGGATGTATACGGGCTGATGCCTGGCCAGTGTCAGAAGGTGAAAGCCGTCTGCGCAAGCGGATGGTCTAAGCCCTGATGAACGCCGGCGATAACTATAATCGTCCTATGGTAGAAGGAATTTCTTCCTTTAGAAGGAAGTTGCTGCCATAGTAAAACTTGGCTATATGCTGGAAACTCTGGAGAATCGAGTACTACTGTGTTATACTAAAGGTGAACGGTAGTTTACCTTTAAGAAACAAAATATGCACAGTGAAAATGTATCTCGTGCAGACAATCAGCAGGAAAGACTAATTGGTTGGATACTAGGTTTCGTTGATGGCGAAGGATGTTTTTCGATTAATTTCACTAAACAGCCTGATCGTCAAGAAATAATGAGAATTCGCAGAGGATATAGAACTGGTTATCAAGTCTCCCACCACTTTGCAGTGGTTCAGGGAGAAAGAAGTTTATCAGCTTTGGAAAAAGTTAAATCTTTCTTCGGGGTCGGTCAAATCTACAGAAATCGTAGGCATGACAATCACAAAGAAGATTTATTCAGCTACAAAGTTGGTAATCGGGAAGATTTACTGAAAGTCATTATTCCTTTCTTTGAAAGGTATGAATTGCAAACCGCAAAACAGAACGACTTCAAGTTGTTCGCGCGTTGCGTTAGGCTCATGGCTTCCGGTAAACATCTAACAACTACAGGAGTAGTTCAAATAGCCAGTCTGACGAAACGAATGAATCATAAGAAATCTAGAGAAAAACTAATTAGAATCCTCAGAGACTATACGCCGAGCCCTATAAAAATAGGGAAGATATAGTCCGAACTGCATGGCGACATGCAGATTAACAGGGATGTACTTGACAAATAATGTAAAGTATGGCCCGAGCGAAATTCCTTGTCGTGTAAGTTACGACCCGCACGAATGGCATAACGACTGGAGAACTGTCTTGACCCATAACCCGATGAATTTACAATGACGGTAAAGATGCCGTCTACCCGTAGCAAGACGGAAAGACCCTATGGAGCTTTACTATAGCGTGTTATTGGCACGAAGTTTGAGCTGTTCAGGCTAGGTGGGAGACTTTGAAGCCGCGACGCCAGTCGCGGTGGAGTCACCCGTTGAGAAACCACCCTGTTCAAGTTTCGTGCCTAACTCTGGCTTAACCTACCAGAGGACAGTGGCTCGTGGGTAGTTTAACTGGGGCGGTTGCCTCAACAGGATATTCAACTCCGTTACGCTCTGAATTTATTCAGAGACGAATATCCAGGGGCGTTCTGGCTGTATGCTGGAAACTCTGTTCCTTCAATGGATGTAGATTCTGAAGTACCTGATCGAAGGGTAAAAAACTTCAGATGCAGACAATCAGCAGGGAAGCCGGCCAATACTAAGCATTGGAACGACCAACAACCAAGAAACAATAACCAATTAATTTTGGAAATTGGAAATTGGGATTTGGAACTTCCACGCCTAGCGTGGCTTGGCCCCTCAACGACTACACGCCGGATCTTACGCTTTCTTAGGAAAGTTTAAGAATGATATAGTCTGAACTGTATAGCGATATACAGGTCCCGCAAAGCGGGACACTTAAATCTATGAACTCTAACGAGATAAAGAGTCTCGCCGAATCACTCAAGCTAAATAACAATCAGCGACAGATATTAGTTGGATTAATACTTGGTGACGGTCATCTTGAGACTCAAAATAAGGGTAAAACCTTTCGTCTTAAGGTAGAACATGCTTTAAACCAGAAAGAATATGTGGATTGGCTGTATAGTCAATTCAAGGAATGGGTGCTCACACCGCCGCAAATAAAATTGCAAACAGTCGGCGGAATAGTGAGGCAAAAGTATTGGTTTTCAACTATCAGTACTGGCTCATTCCGATTCTACGGACAATTATTTTATGTAGATCATAAGAAAGTTGTTCCGAAAATGATTGTTAAGTTAGTGGAAACATTGACACTTGCAGTCTGGTTTATGGATGATGGTTCTCTGAAATCACAGTTTCATAAAGCGCGTATTATCAATACCCAATGCTTTAAGATTTCTGACCTTCAGAGACTGCAGGGTATGTTATTAAAGAAATTTAACATACCGACTACTTTAAGAAGACAGAAGGAAGGCAGTCAGATTTATATTCCTTCTCAATCTGTAGAAAGGTTTGTAAGTTTAGTAAAACCCTACATTATTCCTTCAATGGAATACAAGATTAAGTTAACATAATTGCCTAAATGGTAACGGAGGCGTACAAAGGTCAGCTACTTCCGGATGGAAATCGGAAGAGTCGTGCAAAAGCATAAGCTGGCTTAACTGCGAGACTGGCGAGTCAAGCAGATGCGAAAGCAGGTTTTAGTGATCCGACCATCCTTCGTGGAAGGGTGGAAGCCCATCGGACAAAAGTTACCCTAGGGATAACAGGCTGATCCTCTCCGAGCGTCCACAGCGACGAGAGGGTTTGGCACCTTAACATAATCGGGGTGCTGGGACAGTGATGTCTTACCAATTCTTTCTGATTAACGGAGCTTGATAAACTCCAATTTCGGCTTATAACGGTGAACTCCTAATCATTCAGTGGTAATTATCGAATGAAAGGACGATACCGTGGGAAGCAGGCCGTTGCTCCGCAACGGAATTACTAAATTTAAAATTTTCAATTTTTAAACAACGTTTGAAAATTTGGAATTAGAAATTAGAAATTTCAGCGCACCGCGCTGGCTTTGCCCCGTAACGACTTACTCGAAAGAGTGGACTTTTGTCTGCAGAAGGCAAAGGTAATACGCCGACGCTTATCACAAACAAGGCAAGGTCATGGCTTCGCGCCTAAAACCGCCGGTAAGATGAAGATATAGTCTGCACCAATAGTAATATTGGATAAATGTACGATGTCGGCTCGTCGTATCCTGGGGGTGGAGAAGCTCCCAAGGGTTTGGCTGTTCGCCAATTAAAACGGTACGCGAGCTGGGTTCAGACCGTTCAGGTTCTAAGTCCAAAATCAGACATCCGATGTCTGATTTTAAGAAATTTGGAATTTGAACAATCTGAACCCACGAGGCATATGAAAATAACTGTTAAGGGAAACACGGCGGCGTATTGTAGTAATGCAGTACGAGAAGCTAACGTATATCGGTGAAATCCTTTACATCAAAAGGACAACACCGAGGGAAGTAGAAATACACCCGTAGAGA
>Ga0209542_10002227_pt1 | contig 43886 bp, 36 predicted proteins | sample RifCSPhighO2_01_FD_184028 | JGI IMG/M metagenome (GOLD analysis project Ga0209542, IMG submission 184028) | Soil microbial communities from Rifle, Colorado - Rifle CSP2_plank highO2_0.1 (SPAdes) (version 2) | ecosystem: Environmental > Terrestrial > Deep subsurface > Rock core/Sediment ...
TTCCAGGTCGTCGGCGCGGCCAGCGTCTCGGCCAACTTTGAAGTCGGCGGCTTTGCCTCGGTCGGTGGCAACGCCACCATCGTGGGCAATCTTGGGGTAACTGGCAACACCACGCTCACCGGCACACTTGGCGTGACGGGTCTGGCCTCATTTACTAATGCTTCCGCTTCTTCCGGATTTGAATCCAGCTACCTAAAGACCGATACCATCTCTAATTCCACCGGCACCCTTACCGTCAACGCCTTTACCCTGGGTGGAGGCATTACCGGTAACAGCCAGAACATTCTGGGCCTCAACCAGCTGACCGCCAGCATTGCGTCAATTTCTTCAAATTTTGAGGTCGGTGGTTACGCCTCGGTCGGCGGCAACACTACCATCGGTGGCACGCTCGGCGTTACCGGCAATACCACGCTCACTGGCACGCTCACCGGTAATTCCACGGGTTCCAATAGTTTTGCCGGCTCATTAAATCTGGATAAGGGTCTGCACGCTACGGGCAATGTCACCACAGCTGGGCAATTTCTGGAAACTGGCGGCGCGTCTAACAGCTTTGCCGGCTCGCTTAACTTGGCTAAAGGTGTCCATGCTACGGGCAACCTCACCACAGCCGCCAGCGTTTTCCAGACTGGCGCGGCCTCCAACAGTTTCGCCACAGCTATCGGTATCGGCACTACCGCTCCCCACGCTTTGCTTGATATCCGCGGAGCTACCGCGCCGGCCATCAAAGTCGTCTCCTCGGACACAGCCGGCGGGCGACTGATACTTTCCAGTTCAACATCGGATTGGACGACCTATGTCCAGAACCAGGATTTCCGTATCTATGATGGCGCGACCAACGCTGGTGACCGATTTACTATCGCAGGGGGCACAGGTAGCGTCGGTATCGGTTCAACCGCGCCAGTAGCGCGGTTGGATATAGTTGGTGATTCTAATTATCCGAATATCGCGCTCTTTCGCATTGCCTCATCTTCGGGCGTAGCCCAATTCTATATCACTAAAGCCGGCAAGGTCGGTATCGGCACGACAGCTCCGAGCTATCTCTTGGACGTGGTCGGCGATGTGAACGTCCCCACCGGCAGTCACTACAAGATAAACGGCGTAGACGTGGACTTTGATAAATGGGTCGCCGGCACAGGCAACGATATATATAGACAAAACGGCAACGTCGGTATCGGCACGACCAGCCCGTTGACCACGCTTGATGTTATCGGCAATGCCTCGGTATCGGGCAATTTTGAACTGACCGGCAGTTTGTTGGCGACAACCTTTGGCCGGGCCGCTTCAATATCCGGCAACTTTGATCCGGCTACTGACAACACCTACTCGCTTGGCAACTCAACATACCGTTGGAAAGACATAAACGTCGGGCCCGGGTCGTTTAACATCACCTCCACCACCGGCACCTCCGGCGCCGGCGCCAACTACACCCTGGGCCAGATAACATTTGGCTCTGGTTCCTCACTCTCGTTCGGAACCTCCGCCGTCGGGACCGGCCCGGTCGGGACACTCGCTCTCCAAACTGCCGGCACACCTCGTCTATATATCGGTGGCACCGGCAACGTCGGCATCGGCACCACCACGCCGGCCAATAAGTTGGTTGTTAACGGCGATATTTCATTCGGCACAAATATATATGGACGCTTGGAGGACTCGGGGTCGGGCAATTTACGGATAAGGAACATGGTCAACGGCGGTGATTTCACAATTCAGACCTATGACGGTTCTTCCCATAATGTGGTCGTCTCATCAGCCGGCAACTTTAGTGTAGAAGGTGTTGGTTCATCTTCATTTGCCGGTTCGTTGGATGTTACCAAAGGCATCGCTTTCCCATCCGGCAAAATCACCGCCTCCGGCAATGTCGGGATTGGGACGACGGTGCCAGATTCTAAATTATCAGTTTCTGGTACAGGCCAACTTCTACACATTGGGGATAGTACTGGAACTAGTGCGGTCTATGGTTTGATTGATAACAGCGCTGGCGGGCCATACATCGGTGTCGAAAGTAGTGTGGCAGGAACCACACTTACGGGGACGCTTGCGTATGCTTCTTTCTTGGTTACTCCCTATGCAAAAGCTCTGCAATTTGGCACAAACGGTGCGGTGAACATGACAATTCTAAGCGACGGCAACGTCGGCATCGGGACGACAGCGCCAGCGTCGTCATTAACAGTGAAAAAAACCGGCGGCGCCATATTAGTAGAAAATGCCTCCGGTACTAATGTCGTAGATATCGGTACGGCCTTGACATTGTTGGGTGTCGGTACGGACAATGATGCTGTTTGGTATGCCACCTCTGCCTCCACTTACGTCGGCAGCTATCTCATTCCGGCTGCCACCAATACTTACAATTTGGGTGCGAGCGGAAGTAATTGGGGCTGTCTGTACTATAACAACGCGACACTAGGAACCTGCGCTTCGGACGAACGGCTCAAGAACAACATCCAGGACCTGACCTTTGATAACGCGTTGGAAAAAATTTCCAACCTGCGGTTGAGAAGCTTTGAGTTTAATTCCGCGCCAGGCGTTGTCTATCACGGCCTCATCGCCCAGGAAACCCAACCCTATGCGCCGGAATTAGTCACTACAAACAATGACGGATACTTTAATATAAAATACGGCGATATCCAGTGGCTGACCTTTGAGGCGGTTCAGGAGTTAAATCAAAAGGTCAATGATATCCTCACCGGCTCGGCCTCCTATACCATCAACAACATTGAGCAGGTCAATTCAACCCTGACCGATACCACCGCCCTTCGCGCCGCCAGTGCCAGCATTGAAACCCTCCGCATCTCTGACCAGCTTTGCTTGAACGGCTCGTGTCGCACCACCTGGCCATCCGCCGGCGTCGCTTCATCCTCGCTTTCTAGCTACGCATTGTTAACGGATATCCCCAACGTCTCGGGCTTCGCCTCGGTCGCTTCATTGTCCGCCCTTAATTCAGACATTTTGGCGTTGAACAATTCATTAGAAATTAGTAATTGGAAATTAGATATTTTGAACGCTGCCTCTGCCAGCTACGTCACCACCTCCCAGCTCACCGACGCTCTGGCCAATCTCACCCTCGCCTCCGGCTCGGCTCTGGTTGATTTGAGTAGTTACGCTCTTAATTCCGATTTACAAACCGCTTCAGCATCATTTGGCCTTCGTATTTCCAACAATGAAAACTCTATCAATTCCCTTAACGGCCAGGTGGCCGCCCTCGCTTCCACCCTTGGTGGTCTGGCAAGCCAGTCTTTTGAGGGTCTGTGCGTGACAGGGGACACCAAACTCCGCCGAAGACGCCGAAAAGGCAAAAAGTATACCTACGATGATGTGGCTATCAAAGATATAAAAGCGGGCGATGAGATACAAGCATTGGATGAAACATCCGGACGGCTGGTTTGGAGCAAAGTCAACGGCCTCTTAGACATGGGCGTCAAACCAATCTTTACCATAGTCACCGAAACTGGCAAAACCATCCGAACTACCGGCAATCATCCGTACCTGGCACGGCTATCGTTCAGAGATTCTAATCTTGGACTTACCGACGAGAACCAGCTTGCCGGAGAAATCTCTGTCTTTGGAGAACAAAATGAAGTTAATGATTATAGGGACTATCTCTTCGCGGGTCATACGATTTATCAAAACAATTATGATGCCGGGGCCTTTGGAGATGTGGTAGCGGAAGATGTCGCCAAATCCTCGATCAAAAGTAATAAGAATAAGGCTCTTTTCCAAAGCAAAATTAAAAACAGCGTCGTCATCGGCGCCGCTAAGTCCGGCTTGTTTAACCGTGCTTACTTCAAATCCTTCCTGGCGGAGAGCAGAAATGATGTCGGTGTGGATGCACTCGTCGGCGAGAAATCTGTGCATATGGTCGGGTTAGGAGATGCTGTCTATTTCAAGAACTTCTTCCTTACCCAGAATGCGGGCAGTGTAGCGCAGAGCGGCCTCGGCATCCTGCAAAGTAATATCGGGATATTGGGCGGGAATTTCAGTGAGAGCGTAACCATTTTGCAAAAGTTGGAGAATATCGGTAATAGCAATTCTCGTGCCTTTGATGCACGGTTTGCCGAATCTGACCTTTTGCTTGATGACAATGCCTTTGTGGCCAATCAGCGTGTTGTTGGTGACGTTGTCCATGGTGATAAAATTAATTATTTTACTTCCGACCATTATACCCTTCAGACGGATGAGCTGTCAATGAATGGCAAACCAGCCGATTGGGTCAAAGCTGGGTATCTATCCGCGGGCGACGAAATTGCCGTCGCCGGAGGCGACGGCAATACAGCCGTGTTTGAAAAGATTGCCTCAATAAAAAAGACGGCCTCGGAGCAGGTCTACGATATAGAAGTAGAAGGCACTCATAATTTCATCGGTAACGGTATTGTGGCTCATAACACACATCTCTCTGGCACTATGACCGGAGACATTATGCCCGACACCGACAACGCATACTCCATCGGCTCTCCCACAGCTCGCCTCGCCAACATCTACGCCAACAACGTCAACGCCGGAGACTTAACCTGGACTGAAACCACCTCCGCCCTCTCCGGCGCCACCCTTGCCGTCGGCGACTTCCTCGGCCTCTACGTCTCATCCACCGCCGGTTCAACCCACACCATCCCCATCACTCTCGCTGACGCCCTGGGCAATCTCTCCGGCAACCTGGGTATCGGCACCACCACCGCCAACTCCAAGCTTGAAGTAAATGGCAGTATCCGCATCACCAGTGGCTCTGGCGGAGGCATTGTCTTCGCCGACGGCACCACCATGACCTCTGCCGCAGGCACCTTAGCCGGAGCATCCTCCATCGGCGACGTCAACCTGGTCGCTGACACCGACGTTAATGGCTCTGGCGCTATTCAATTCGTAACCGGCTCATCCAACAAGATGACCATCCTCAACAATGGCAACGTCGGCATCGGCACTGCTGTGCCGACCTTTACCCTTGATGTTGCCGGCACCGCCCGCGTTACTGGCGCTTTCACTTTCGGTTCATCGGCCTCCATCTCCACCAACTTTGAAGTCGGGGGCTATGCCTCCGTTGGCGGCAACACCACCATCGGCGGCACACTCGCCGTCACGGGCGCTACCACCCAAACCGGCCTCTTCTCCTTTGTTAACGCCTCCGGTTCCGGCTCATTTGAATTAACCTCTGCTACCTCATTGCTGGGTATCAATGCCGGCGCAAAGACTGACACCATGTTTGAAGTCGGCGGCACAGCCAGTATCTCCAGCACCCTCACACTGGCTGGCATCCTGACCGGCACCAACACCGGCTCCAACTCCTTCGCCGGCTCGCTGGATGTCACCAAAGGCATCGCTTTTCCATCCGGCAAAATCACCGCCTCCGGCAACGTCGGCATCGGGACGACCGGGCCGAGTCAGATACTTCATGTCTACAATACCGCTGTCGGTGGCAGAACTCAGTTAAGGGTTCAACACGCTCCAGCATCTGGAACAGCCCTGTCGCAAATATATTTTGTGAATCCTTCTCAAACGTGGGGGGTTGGAAACACAGATACTCGCTTGACGTTCTATGATGAAAATAATAATCAGGAACGAATGGTAATTTTAAATACCGGCAACGTCGGCATCGGGACGACGGGGCCGAGTGTGCCACTTCATGTTGTTGGAGCGAATTCTGTCGTAAATGTGGCGGAGGCAGCCGGTTCTGTAATGACGTTAAGTTCCGCCAATACGGCAAGAGGAATAAATATTGGGCCAACATTAAGATTTTCAGGGAATACGAGTGATGGTCAAACTCCATACGCATTTGGTAGTATCGCCGGAAGAAAAGAAGCGGCAGGCACTACAAATGACTGGGCGGGTTATTTACAATTCAATACAACTCAAACAAATAGCACTATTGCAGAGGCAATGAGAATCACAAGCACCGGCAACGTCGGCATCGGGACGACAGTGCCAGGGGCAAAGTTACAGGTTAATTCCACAAGCTTAAGCCGGGTTGCTATCTTCAAAAATCCTGCGTCTGATTGGACGGTGGAGAGCAATTTGTTGCTCACCACTGGTGACCCTGACCAGGGGCAAGGTTCCATTGCCTGGCTTAATAGGGATGTCGGGGCTACTTATGTATCTCAGTTACAATTTAGAACTATTGCCAGCAATGCCGAGCCAACTGTAAAAATGGTTGTAACAGGAAATGGCAACGTCGGCATCGGGACGACGACGCCGACAACAAAGCTACAAGTAGAAGGGGCTGGGGTATATCTTAACGCGGTTCAGTCAGACTCTATTTTTACTGGAGCACCTTCGACTAGCACAGCAATCACTGGCCCAGATGGATATTGGGCTATTCGCTCTGCAACAAATGAAAGTTTTAATTTGGATGTTTATAATTCAAATTCTGAAATTACTGCTCTAACGGTTTTACAATCTGGCAACGTCGGCATCGGGACGACGGGGCCGAACAATAAGTTAGATATTCAAGGCAGTAACGCCTCCGCAGGGGCTATCTACACTTCCGTTGGCTTTGGCAACATTCCCGGAATCCATATAACCAACACCAGTGCTACAGACAACAACTGGTCAGGTATTAGCTTTGCACAAACCGTAGCAGGAGCTAATGGTGCTGCGGTGGCGGCTCAATATGTCAATCATGACACTGCCGATGGCCAGACAGATTTAATTTTTGCCACCACCGCTGGCGGCTCTGATACGACACGGGAGCGGGTGCGCATTGACGGCACGGGCGACCTCACAATGTCTGTGACAAATTCCTCCGGCGGCAACACAGCTCTGTGTTGGGACAACTCCGGCGCGTCAAAATGGGGAGGCTGTACCTCGCTCGGAGCGTTGAAGACAAACGTCGAGGACCTCTCGCTCGGACTGGAAACAGTCAGGCAGTTGCGTCCGGTGAAGTTTGAGTGGAAGTCAAATATGGGCGTTCTTGATCTCGGTTTCATCGCGGAAGAAGTAGCCGCGGTCAATCCTCTGCTTGTCGAATACTCCAACGGCCCTCTCTCTGGCGTGAAATACAACACCATGTCTTCGCTTCTGACCAAGGCTATTCAGGAACTTGATACTCGCACTTCGTTTATTTCATCGGCCACCGCCTCCAATTCTTTAGCCGTTGACGCAATGGGCAACATCGGTGTTGGCACCACTGCTCCGGCATACAAACTTCACATCATCGGGGATATCGCTGGCACATCATTTGTAAACATCTCAACCAGAACAGCCAAAAAGGATATTGAATATGTGGATGAGGCGAGCAAGGGTTCCATCTTAGATAAATTGGAAAATTTGAAAGTAGCGAAGTATCGCTATAACGATGAAGCCGAGACATCGCCATTGCGACTCGGGCTCATCGCGGAAGAATCGCCGAGCGAGGTTTTGGCCATTGGCGGCAAAGGGGTGGATATTTACAAACTGGCAACATTCACTCTGGCCGGTGTGCAGGAGCTATCAAGCAAGGTCGCTTCGCAATCTACGGCGTTTGAGATGTTGCAGGCGCGGGTGGCGTCATTATCAGAGCAATTTTCAATTCTCAATTCTCAATTTTCAAATACGGCCACCGGCTCGGCCCAGGTCACGGTCTCAAGCGGTGGCGATATCCTGACCACGCTGGCCAACGCGGTCCTGACCCGCGTCCAGTCCCTCTGGGCGAGCGGGGATATCATCGTCCAGGGCATCAAGAAGACATATTACGCTATCGCTGATATTCAAATATTTAAAGATTTAAATATAACTGATTGGGGGACACGCTCCATTACTATTGCCAATACAGCCGATGAGCAGACGAAAGGCATCTTTAGCGGTCCGACCGCCCAAGCAGCTGACCAATCCAAGGTAGATTTGGCTGACAACGGCAATTATCTGGCCACATACGGCGTGGACTCCACCAGGGGAGAGATACAATTGACCGGCTCCGGCCAGTTGGTCAACGGCGAGGCCCGCGTCTACTTTGACTACTCATTCTCCTCGGTCATCTCACCCTCCGCTCCACTCCGGGTTATAATCACCCCGACTTCCGTCATGCAAGGCCAGATGTACGTGGTCACCAAAAACCAGTTCGGCTTCGTTGTTAAAGAGCTCAACAACTCCGAAGATGGCACCTTTGACTACCTCGTCATTGCCCGCCGAAAAGGATTTGATACAGATATCCAACCGTCGCCTACTCCGACTCCGACACCTGATGTCTCACCGACGCCTACGCCTTCACCAGAAGCTCCGGCGGGCGAAGCAACCCCAACCCCGTCTCCAGAGCCGGAAGCTACCACTTCTCCGACTCCGTCGCCGACCCCAGAAATAAGCGCCACTCCAGAATCAACCCCAGAAGCGACCCCAACACCGACGCCTGAGACGACAGCCAGCCCTACACCGTTACCATCCGTAACGCCAACGCCTTCTCCTTCAGTTGACCCAACTCCAACTCCTGAAGCCACCACTTCACCGACACCGGAATCATCACCAACTCCATAACCCCTGTGGTTATTATCGTATCAATATGATACGATAATAACAGGTAAATGATACGATAAACATGGTAATATCCGAAAAGGAGCAGACACTTATAAATATTTTTATTAGGGGCATCCCTCTATCTTCATCGGAAGCACATGCCGAGTTGATTAAAATTGGAAAGAAGACCTCATTAGTTACGGTTAAGCGAACTCTTTCGGAAATGCTGCGAAATGATTTATTGATTGCTTCCGGCTCTGGTCCTTCCACTGTTTATGATATTTCGGTGAGAGGCAGGTTATTTGCCGAAATAGATACTAAAACCTATTGCTCAATAGAGCCAGATGCGAGGCACGGAAAACGCGCATATAATTTTGATTTACTATCAAATTTACCAGCGGATATTTTTAGTAAGGAAGAGTTGGATTTTTTGGAAAATGCCACGGATGTTTATAAAGAAAGGATAATCGATCTGCCTCCTGCCATACAAAGAAAAGAATGGGAGAGATTAGTCATTGAGCTTTCCTGGAAATCTTCCAGAATTGAGGGCAATACGTATACTCTTCTGGATACCGAGAAATTAATATTGGAAAATAAGGAAGCACCCGGCCACGACAAAAAAGAAGCTCAAATGATATTGAACCACAAATTTGCTTTCAGTTATATCCATGATAATCCCGAACGGTTCAAGACGATAACCAGGAAAAATTTGGAAGAGTTGCACGCCATTATTGTAAAGGGCTTAAGCATCGGATTAGGTTTTAGACAGCGGTCGGTTGGCGTTACCGGTTCTGTCTATAGGCCCTTGGATAATATCTATCAGATATCCGAAGCAGTTGATGATCTTGAAGCGGCGGTATCCAAGGCCTCTACGCCATATGTAAAGGCCTTGATTGCCATTCTTGGCATCAGTTATATCCAGCCATTTGAGGACGGCAATAAAAGAACAGCTCGCCTAATGGCAAATGCTATGTTGCTTTCGCATGGATGCGCCCCGCTCTCATATCGTAGTGTTGACGAGGACCAATACAAAGAATCAACTCTGGTATTTTATGAATTAAATTCCATAGTTCCATTTAAAAAGATATTGATAGAGCAATATGATTTTGCGGCCCGCAACTATGCGGTGAAATGATGGTCTGCTGTGTGTATAACTGGCTTGAAAAATATCATGAATAGCTTAAAATATAAGTATAACAATGTTTGCCGGATCGCCTATCTGGAGATGAATGCACGGATAGGCAAGTCGGGAAACTCATTTCAGTATGGAAGCTAATATATACGGCAAGATTATCCGCTGGACTTTGATGGTGAGCACGTTTTTGATGCCATTGTTTTTCCTGCCCTGGACGACTTCGGTACTTGAACTAAACAAACAGCTTTTGCTGATGATTATGGGTGCGGTGCTGTTGGTGGCGTGGCTGTTGTCAGTTGTTTCTACGGGTAAACTTTCCTGGCGAAATGGACCGTTTGGTATTGGCGTGCTGGCGGTGGTCGCCGCGACCTTGGTCTCGGCGGTGTTCTCGGTCAGCCGGTTTACGAGTGTTTTCGGCTCGGCCAATGTGCCAGCGATGTCGCTGGTCAGTGTTTTGTGCTTGGCTATTTTTTACTTTGTCGCATTCAATACCGAGGAAGACATGGGTCAGCGGCTGGGGAATGTCTTAACAGTTTCATTGGCCGTCGCCTTGCTCTACGGTTTGCTCCAAATCTTGGGTATTTATATATTTAAATATTTAAATATTACCGCGTCCCACGCTTTCAATTCTGTCGGCTCGGTCAATGCTTTAGGTATCGCGGCCGCCATTTCGTTGCCACTTTTCAAGCGAGCGACAAATACTTCTTGGTTGAAATATGTGAATTGGCTTGGCATGATTTTGGCCCTGGCGGTACTGGTAATTCTCAATTGGTGGGTATTATGGACAGTGGCCATTACCGGCATGGTCGGCTTGATTGCTTTCCAATCGCTCGGTCAGGAAAAGTTTTCCATTTCCAAATTCCTGATGCCGATGACCGTCATTGTTCTCGGTATTTTCCTGATGCTGGTTAATTTCTCAATTCCAGCGGTCAAAAATAACCTGCCAGTAGAAGTGGCGCCATCTTTCCGTCTCTCCACTCATGTGGTTAAGCAAGAATTAAAGAAAGACCTCGTGACCGGTGTCGGCCCGAGTATGTATACGACCGCTTTTGACCTTTACGGCGCCGACCAGCTTTCCGATTCCACTCTCTCCAATGCGAAATTCTACGGTGGCACGTCAGAACTGTTCACTTCGGCGACCCAAGGTGGGTTGCTGATGCTGTTGGCAATGTTGGCGATGCTATGGGGCTTTGTCGGCGGAATTCGCCACATTTTGCGACATCGGAGCATGGACAAATCTTCAGCCACGGCCTGGGCAATGCTTATTGCCACTGGCGCGGCGTTTGTGCTTTATCCATTTACTGTCAGCATTGCGTTTATCGTTGTCGCGGCCCTGGCATTAGCTTCACTCTCACTCTGGGGCGATGGCGTTAAAAATTACAACATTGAAGACAATGTTGCCTTATCGCTTGGTTCATCACTAGGTTTTATCGGCGGACTTATTCTTGTTTTGGCCGGCGTCTATTTTGGCGTATCACTCTATATTGCCGATACTCAATATGCCAAAGCAATAAACGAAACTGACATTAATAGAGCGGCAACAGACTTGGTCAGCGCCGTAAACTGGAATGGCGCTAACGACGCCTATTATCGAGCGGCATCTCAGGTTTCGCTTGGCCTATTAAATCAGGAGCTTAACAAAAAAGCCGATTCAAAAGATACTCAGCAGACAGCGAGGATTAACAATTATGTCAGTTCAGCTATCAATCTGGCCAAGCAAGCCACGATTATTGCTCCGCAAGAATCTTTGAACTGGTCCAATTTAGGCAAAGTTTATGGCAGTTTAATCGGTCTGGTTGATGGCGTGGATAAATTATCCGAAGATGCGTATCTCAAAGCGGCTGGTCTGCGTCCCGGCGATGCTTCGTTTTATAGCAATATTGGTGATACTTATTCGGCTAAAGCCGACCTCTATCGCCAGCTGGCCATCAACACTCCGGCTCAAGCGGCTAAACTTAATCAAACCGCCGCCGCGGCGTTAGTCACCGCCGAGATGAATTATCAAAAAGCGATAGAGATGTCACCGAATTTTGGTCTGGCCATTTACAACTTAAGCAATGTCTATGCCCGTGAAAACAAGTTAGCTGAGGCCATCAAGCAGTTAGAAAAGATTGCGCCGTTTAACAGTGATCAGCCGAACTTATTATTCCAACTTGGTTTGCTCTACTATCAAAATGTCCAGCGGGATAAGGCTTTCATGGCGATGCAACAAGTGCTAGTCCTCTCGCCGGATTTCGCCAATGCCCACTGGTATCTCTCCTTGATTTACGAGGAACGCAAAGATTTACCCAGCGCCATCGCTGAACTTAATAAAATACTTTCAGTTGAAGCCAATAAAGATAATCAGACCGTCAAAGACCGGCTAAGCCAGCTTGAAGCCGGCCAGAAGACCCAAGGTGCTCAAAAACCTCTCTAACATTTCACGGTCGTTGCGGATGGCGCTCTTAACCCTTGTCGGCTTGCTTGTCGTCGCTGGTTTAGTTTGGTATTTCATGATTTTCCCGGCGGTATCGCGTAGCCAGCCCACGGAAGTGGAAATTACCAAAGGGGAGTCGGCCCGGGCTGTTGCCCAAACCCTTAAAGATGCCGGCCTCATTCGCAGTTCGCGGATGTTTGTTTGGTATGCCGCTCTGCGCGGTTGGACCCACAGTTTGGAGGCGGGCTACTATCTGATTCCGGCTAATGTTTCGCTTGAAGAAATCGCTTACCTTATCGCCACTGGCATTGCTCACAACGATGTCGCCGTCTTGATTCCAGAGGGGTATAACATTTGGCAGATAGACGAACGGCTGGCCGATTTTAAGTTGGTAGAGCGTGGCCAGTTCGCCAAGACCTACTATCTCCGCGAGGGCCATTTATTTCCTGACACCTATCGTTTTCGCAAGGGGGGGACGATGGCAGAGATAGAACAAAAAATGGAAGATAATTTTAATGTCCGCAATGTCGTCCTACTTGGGCCGTTAAGTGAGTCAGCCCGCGAACGGATTATCACTATCGCTTCCATCATTGAAAAAGAATCTCTCCGCGGACGGGATATGAATTTAGTGGCCGGAGTAATTGAGAATCGGGTCAGAATCGGTATGCCCCTGCAAATAGATGCCACTGTCAGCTATGGCTCCTGTCTGCGCAAGTTTTTAGCTTCTTCACCAGCTGGCGGACCGGTCAGTAATTGTTTTGTAAACCTGGAGCCGGTTGGCAAAGAGATACATATTGATTCGGCGTTCAATAGCTATACCAGAAAAGGATTTCCGCCCCGGCCGATTTCCAATCCCGGCGCCGAAGCGCTCAACGCCGTCCTTAACCCCAAGGGCGATTATCTCTATTATCTCTCCAGCCGCGATGGTCGGCAGATGTTCTTTGCCAAAACCGGCGCCGAACATGTCGCCAACCGCCGTAAATACCTCGGTTTGTAATATTGTTTATTATCAACATTGCACTACAATATAAAAGGAGTAAAATTTTACTATGGATAAAGTTTTAAACAAACGTCTTGCCAATATAGAAAAAAGCTTCGCAAAAGTTCTGAAAGGGGTTTCTTTTTTGTCCCAAACTTCAGCGAGAGAATTTAAACGCATAACTACTAGATTTAACGAGACTGACAAAAACATTCAATTCTTAGCGTCTAGTGTTGATAGCATTAAGAAGATAATCATTAATGGCAGATTTGATAAAAGGATAGAAAGATTAGAGTATGATGTAGATAAGATGAAGGACATGTTGCATTTTAAGTAGTTATTTAGTATAGTGTATTCGTAAGCCGTAGACAGGGTGCAACCATAAGCCGCCCCGAGGTGTCCTCTATATTTAAATATTTAAATATAACTGGCTGGTCGAACTACGGAAAGGTAGTTTTTTGTTTATCAAAAAATGAAATCAAAAACACAGAAAAAAGAAGAACTGAAAAGTTTGCAAGCCAAATTGCCGGAGGCCCAAATGACGATTTTTACGTCGTTCGCCCGCATGGGTGAAAAGGGTCTGTCTGTCGCCCAGATAACAGAGCTTAAACGCATGTTGCGTGGTATTAAGTCCGAATATGTTGTCACTAAAAAAACCATCATGGAACGGGCCACCAACAACCGTGGCGCTGATGTCTACGCTATGGACGGCTCACTGGGATTGGTTGTCGGTAACGAGGAACCCTACAGCGTCGCCAAAAAGGTCTACGAATTCGCCAGGAAGAACACCGCCTTGCAGTTCTTCGGCGCTCTGCTCAACGGTACGTTCATCAATAAAGAACAATTTATGGAGATGGCCAAGATGCCGTCGCGTGAAGTGCTCATTGGCCGGCTGTTTGGTATGATGAAATATCCTGTTACTGGTCTGTATGGCGTGATGACTGAAATTGCAAAGAAAAAACTAACTAATTAAACTAACATGGCAATCAACAAAGAAGATTTTATTTCGCAAGTTGAATCTATGACTGTCGCCGAGTTAAATGACTTGGTGAAGGCATTGGAGGAGAAATTTGGTGTGTCTGCTGCTTCGTTTGCCACCGCCGGCGCACCAGCAGATGGAAGCGCTACGGGTGGGGAAGCCGCTGAAAAGGATAACTTCAATGTTATCTTGAAAGATGCCGGAAGCGCAAAAATCCAGGTGATTAAGGTCTTGCGCGAGCTAACCGGTCTAGGCCTCAAAGAAGCTAAGGAAATGACTGATAAGCCCGGTGTTACCGTCAAGGAAGGTGTCAAGAAAGCCGACGCCGAAGAAATGAAAGTAAAACTGGAGTCCGCCGGGGCCACAGTAGAACTCAAGTAGACACTCCGCCACAAATCAAAGCCACGCCTTAAGGCGTGGCTTTGATTTGTGGACAATTTCTGATATAATTAGGAACTTAACCGTTCGTAGTTCCTTGTGCAAGTCTCTCGTAGAAAAGCAGGTCCCCCATGCGACAAGAGCCGGTTTCGCTCACGGAAGCATCAAGGTTTTTCACTTCTGACACAATCATGGCAGGTGCAAGTGCGCTTGGCTTCCGCTCCTCTGGGACGGTTGCCATGAAAGATGGCGTGGCTCTCGTGAAAGACGAGGGTCAGTGGAGACTCCACGGTTCCAAAGAAGCCATCCAGAAGGTGCGCCGGGTGATTGCCGGCAGTGAAAGTCCTTCGCCTCCCGCTGAGTCGTAGATCCGCTTGCAAGACCGAGCCCGTCCGTTCCGGACGGGCTCATTAATTTTTTATGGATACTTTTCCACATTTTTTATTTGACGCGCGGTGTCAGCACTCTATACTAAAATTATGTTCTTCTTTTTCTGAAGGGATGTGAAATGACACACGAACCACTCGGGCGTATCATCGGCGACCTCTTAGTCGGACATGTGGTCGGTGACTGCCCAGATGTTTGGGAAGCAATTGACCGTGCAAAGAAGGAGCTCAAAGAAGATGAATCGGAGAGTGCGGCCAGAGAAGTAGCCCGGGTGAACCTTGGGAAAAATAACCAAGGGCAACATAATCCATCAACTGTTCTCACTGTCCGCAAACTTCGGGACGGATTCGGCTTCCTCTTGCGAGGAGACGATAAAGATACAGATGAAACATTCAGAATGGCTTTCTTGAGAGAGTCTCGGCCATTCATCGCGATTGACTGACCCGCCCACGGCTCGCACTAAAACGACCCGGCTTGGCGGGTCGTTTTAGTTATAGATGTTACTAAGCAGTAAACTACTGTGTCTTCCAGACTTTATTATCCGAGAGAATATAGATACTGCCGTCAGTGGCCAGGGCGGCACTGATAATAGCGGTGTCGGAATTAAGTTTGAGCGTTTTAGTTAAATTACCCGTGGTTTTTCCAATGATATAAATTCGGCCAAGGGATTTATTGACGACATAGAGCGAAGGGGAGTCAGCGGTGGTAAGAATGATACTAGTGGCATCGGGCACGACTGGCGTATTGAATTCGTTTTTCTTTTCGCCCTTGTAGTACATCCTTAAGATGCCATCCCCCGAGAGAACATAAATGTTGCCATCCACGGCGATTAGGCGCGGGTCGCCAGCTAGGGTTGCGCCGCTGGCGAGCCAAGTGGTTACAGTGCTGTGACCGGATGCCGCGTCAGCTATTTTAATAATACTGTTGGCGGTGATGCCGTAGAGATTATCCTGGTAGACATCAGCCGAGACCAACGGTTCGCCGGTAAAAGTCATACTGCCGACGGTATTTTTCTTCAACGAGAGAGAAGCGACTTTTTTGGTCGAGAGGTCAATCGCGGAGACATAGGTTTCGCTGGCGAATAAAGCTGTCGGAGAAATACCTTTGACTTCAACCCCGCCACTAACACTGTCTTGGGAAACTTTTACAATCGCGCCTGTTTCGCCACGGAGCAAATAAGCATAAACGTCATTGCCCGAAGCGGTCAATAATTGGCCAACGCCGTTGTCGGAGGGGATGGTCGCCACGGCGCTTAATTCAACATTGGTCGCTTGTTCCAAGTCGTCCAAGGCTTGAAGAATACTATTTTTAACATCGGTTACCTTGTCGGAACTGCCATTCTGCTGGATGCTTTGGTTGAGCGAGGCCAGCGAGCTCAAGAGGATAGAATGGGCGCCAAGCAGGTCATTTTGACTGACTTTGGTTTCCGCCACTTTGATATTGGAATTGGCCTCGGCGGCGGCGGTGTTCAAAGCTCGGTCAGACGCGTTAATAAAGACAAATGATTTCAAGATAACGATGGCTACCAACACCGCCGCCGCCGTTCCGCCCATGACAAACATTCTATTTTTGGGAGTGATTTTCATATTTTTTATCTGACGGGTGTATTTAGCGAACGGCCTGGCCTGGCGGCCAAGCGAAAACTCGGCCGGAATTATTTTTGGCATTTCTTGTTTAACTTCATCTTTTACCTCTGACGCTAATTGGACATCAACTATCGCTGGCTCTTCCGGCAGTATTTCTTTGGGCTGAATGTTTTGGGCGATAGCCGCTTCGGTCGCTTTATGCAGTTCAATATGAAGGGCGGCACAGGCAAAATCTTGCTTATTATCTTTGATTGATTCCAGTTCCTTAGCGAATTCGTCTTGGCCCAGACTCAAAAGATTGGCTTTAAGCTGTTTTTCGCGGGCGACCATGATCCGACTGGGATAAAAGGCGAGAATACGGTCGCCATCAGCGACCGAACCTGAAATGATGTTTGAAAATTGTTTTTCTTGAGTGGACTCTTTTTTGAACAGGTCAACGTTATTTAAAATATCAACGTTATCGCCGTCACGAGCCAACAATATCTTGAACTTGCCGAGCTTGGCGATATGGACCTGGCCACTGGCAATGGTGAACAGGCCGATATTAATTTTGGTATCTTTCTGTTTGAAAAATTCTTCAATCACGCCGTTTATTTTTTTCAACGCGGCGGCAAAGGCTTCTTTGGGCTCGGCGTCGGCTTTGGCGTAATATTCACGCTTGGCCAAGGAAGCGACCAGGTTGATAACATAGCCGACATCAATATCATCAGCCGCCGCTGCTTGGCCGGCCTGAATGTTGCCGACGACATAGAGATGACCGAGACCGCGGCGGGAAGAATCGGCATAATCATACGAAAATAAATCGCTCGGGCCATCCTTAGCATTACCCTTGAGCATTATTTCTTTGGCTGTCGGTTTGATGAATACTTTTTCCATTTGCCTTTTTGGGTGAGTTTCTATAGACTAAAAGCGCTTAATATCCCTATTGTAATTACTTTCATTGTTAAATGTCAAAGCCGATACTTGATAACTTGTTTGGCTCAAAGGTCCGAGTTAAGGTCCTAAAGTTTCTCTTCCGAAATTACCCGGCCGATTTTAGCATCAAAGAAATTTCCCAGCGTATCCAGGAGACACCGCTTGAAACAAAAAAAGAAATAGACCTTTTGAAGGAAATCTTGGTTGTTAAAAAGAAGTAACCATGGCAAAAAAGAAAAATAAAAAACAGGACAAGGATCGTTATATCGTAAATCCTAATTGTGAATTATTCACCGAGCTTAGGAATTTGCTCTTGAAATCATCTCCGGCCGAGATGGAAAAAATGACTCAGCGAGTATCCGGTTTGGGTCGGGTACGCTTGGCTGTCATCTCGGGTATATTTTTGAACGACCCCGACACTACCAGTCAGTACGAAACGCCCGCCGATTTATTTATTGTCGGGGACGATATTGACCGCAAACGGCTTCGCAATTTTCTGGCTAACCTAGAGGCCGAGGTTGGGGCCGAGGTCAAACTCACCATCATGGACAAAGAAGAATTTACGTACCGCTACAGTATGTTTGACCGCTTCGTTCGCGTGCTCCTAGAAGGGCCTCACAAAAAAATCATCAACAAACTCGGACTATAGTCGTGAGAGGACATGCTTTTCCCGAAGCTTCGCCTGCTTTCGGCGGCAAGGTCCACCAGACAAATGGTTTTCTCAAAGCATCAAACCATTTGTTACCTGGGGCCCGCCATCGGCGGAAAAGCATGTCCTCTCACGACGTGATCATGTATAATATAGACATATCGCGCCCTTAGCTCAGTGGTAGAGCGCGCCGTTCACATCGGCGAGGCCGTTGGTCCGATCCCAACAGGGCGCACATAACTCAAAAACACCCATCTGGGTGTTTTTGAGTTATGCACATTGCGTGGTTGGGTTGAGTGGGATATGATGTCTATGTAGTGTATTTAGGTGGGAGAGAGTGGATAAGATTGTGGATAACTCATTAGGCGTATAAATGTTAATCGGCGAATACAAACATAATATTGACGCCAAAAAACGGCTCTCTATCCCATCAAAATTCCGCAAGGAATTGGGTGAAGGGGCGGTTATCACCAAGGGTTTGGATAACTGTCTATTTGTCTTCCCACGCGAACACTGGGCCAGATTGGCCGAAAAGCTGGGCAACACACCTATTGCCCGCCAGGACTCGCGTTCGTTTGCTCGCCATTTGCTGGCCAGCGCCATGGAAGTGGATTTTGACTCGCTGGGCCGTATCTTGGTGCCCGAATATTTAAAAAATTATGCCGGATTGAAAAAGGTTGCCGTCGTGGCGGGTTTGTATAATCGCCTGGAGCTCTGGGACGATACGCGCTGGGAGAGCTACAAGGCGAATTTAGAAAAGAATTCCGACAGTATCGCAGAAAAATTGGGCGAACTCGGAATTTAGAGGAAATGCACACATCAGTTCTTTTAAATGAAGTATTGGAATATCTGGACCCCCAGCCGGGCAAGAATTTCATTGATGCCACGTTCAACGGCGGCGGCCATGGTACCGCCTTGGCCCAGCGGATTGTGCCCAATGGGCGATTGATTGGCATTGAATGGGATATTAACCTGGCGGCCGAGGCGAAGAAAAAATTTGCCGAGGGGCCATATCGGGATGTTGTTACTGTCGTCAATGATAGCTATGTGAATATCGCGGGCATAGCCCGCGAACACGGCATGCAACCTGACGGTATCCTCTTTGACCTGGGCTTATCATCTTGGCACTACGAGTCGGGCCGGGGATTCTCGTTCAAAGGTGACGAGCCGCTGGACATGAGATTTAACATCGCGAGCGGGACGCCCGCAACCGAAGTGGTGAATTTATACGAAGTAGCGGAGCTGGAACAAATACTCCGTGATTATGGCGACGAGCAGTTCTCGTGTCAGATCGCTCATAATATTGGCGCTCAACGCAAGAAACAGCCCATTATGACGACGAGCCAATTGGTCCAGGTCATATCAGACGCCGTACCCGAATGGTACAAGCATCGCAAAATCCACTTTGCAACCAAGACATTTCAAGCTATTCGAGTGGTCGTCAACAATGAACTGGCTAATGTTAGGACGGGCGTGGAAGCCGCGTTAGATATTTTGAAACCCGGTGGACGAGTAGTGGTGATATCGTTTCAAGGCCACGAAGATAAACTTGTCCGTGAGTTATTTAAAGAATACATAAAGAAAGATTTAATTGTCCTGCCTGCTCATCGGACTATCCGTCCGACCTGGGCCGAACAGCAGGACAATCGGCGCAGCCGAAGCGCGAAAATGAAAGTCGCCGAAAAAATTTAACAACAAAAGCAGTAATTATTGGGGTAGGAATGCCTCCATAATCGTAATTTGACTAGTATAGTTCGTCTCGTCAACGCCGCACTTCTAGCGCTTGGTATCGCCCTTCTTTTATATTACGTATTGTCGGCCAACAGTCTGACCGCGAGCACCTATTATATCTCGGCTCTTCGCGAAGATTTAGCTCAGGCGGCCGACCAGCAAACTAAACTTTCAGCTATGGCCGCTCAATCAGACAATCTGGGTTCGGTTAATGCTTTTGCTTCTACTCACAACATGATTGTTGCCAAAGATGCTTTGTATATCTTTGAAAATGGCAATATCGCCCTCGTTCGTTAGTGGTATAATATAATAAAATGAGCAAGAATGATTCCATCAGGATGTATGCGGTTTTCGGCTTCGTTGTGTTGGCCGGGGCCTTAATAGGATGGCAATTATTCAAGATTTCATATCTCCAGCATACGCTCTATGCTCAAACGGCCCAGGCCCAGAGCGAAAATATAAATAACTTGTTGGTTCGGGGCAATATCTATATTCAAGACCCGACCCAAACATCCGGCTCTGATGGTTTGGCTCTGGTTGCAACCAATAAAAAATTTCCATACGCCTATATCGTGCCGACTCTCATTGCCGACCCTCCGGCGGCGGCAGAAAAATTATATTTAATTTTGGGGGTTAACGTTGATACCCTAAAAAAGACTCTGGAAAGTAAATCTTCGGGGGCCAAAGTTGTCGCTCGGCGACTGTCCGACAAGCAAATGGCGGCGATCAATGATTTAAATATCAAAGGAGTCGGTATTCGTTACGAAAACGACCGCTACTACCCAGAAGGGCCACTATTGGCGACAGTGATGGGGTTTTTGGGCTATGGCTCTAAGGGTCGGCAAGGCCAATATGGCGTAGAGGCGTATTTTAATGACGAATTGGCAGGCACGTCCCAATCGGCCGCGGCGGCGCCGCGGCCGGCCGATGTGGTTCTGACTATTGACCGCAACATTCAGGCCTTCGTTGAAAAGAAATTAGATGAAGTCTTAGCTAAATGGAAAGCCGCCGGCGGTACCGTCATCGTTGAAGATCCCAAGACCGGCAAAATATTGGCTATGGCCGACCGCAAAAGCTTTGATCCTAACAGCTATGGTTCGGCCGAGCCCTCTTTGTATCTCAATCGCAGCATCCAAAGCATGTTTGAACCGGGCTCTTCGTTTAAGCCATTGACCATGGCCGCGGGTTTGGATATGGGTAAGGTCAACCCGACCACGACCTATACCGACCCGGGCATCATTGATATTGCGGGTTACAAGATACACAACTTTGATAATCAATCCCACGGCACCGTCAGCATGACAACGGTGCTTGAAAAATCTCTCAACACCGGCGCGGCATTTGTTGAAGGGCTTCTTGGTCAAGATAATTTCTTGGATTACGTCGTTAATTTCGGTTTTGGCCAAAAAACCAGCATAGATTTGCCGGCCGAAGTCAGCGGTGATATCGCCAACCTTTACAGTGGTCGTCAAATTAATTATGTGACGGCGTCATTTGGTCAGGGTATTGCCGTCACCCCGCTCCAATTAATCAATGCTTACTCTGCTCTCGCCAATGGCGGTAAACTAATGAGACCTTATGTTGTTGACCATATCAATTATGAAGGGGGCAAAACCGTCATCACTCAACCCGAAGTCGTCGCCATTCCCATTTCCGAAAAAACTTCTGAAAAAATTAGAAAAATGCTCGTCAGCGTCGTAGATAATGGCTTTGATAAAGCGCGAATAAAAGGGTATGATATCGCCGGTAAGACGGGCACGGCCCAGATTGCCGATGGTCATGGTGGCTATCAAGAAGATGCATTCATTCACGACTTTCTCGGTTTTGCGCCTGCAAGCGATCCGCGTTTTGTGGTCCTCATCAAAATGGACAAACCGCAGGGCATCACTTTTGCCGCCGACAGCTTGTCACCGACTTTTCGTGAAATAGCCCAATATCTCATCACTTATTTCAACATCCCACCGACCCGATAATGCAAAAACTGCTTCAATTTAAATTGCGAGTATTGGCCAAGATGTATTTATGGCGGTATAAACCCGTTATTGTTGCGGTGACGGGCAATGCCGGTAAGTCGTCCACCAAAGAAGCTGTCGGGGCGGTGGTTGGCGCGATTAGCCCGACCCGAGTCGCCGGTGGAAATTTAAATAATGAAATTGGTGTCCCGCTCGCGATTGTCGGGGATTGGGGACGTGAGTACTACGAACATGGCTCCTCGCTCTCGTTTTGGATTAAAGTATTTTTGTTTGGGTTTTTAAAATTATTGTTCGGCTTTAATTATCCAAAAGTTTTAGTCTTGGAATACGGCGCTGACCAGCCCGGCGATATTAAACGTTTAGCTAATTCATATCCACCGCATATCGGGATTGTAACGACAGTCGGTGACGTACCGGTGCATATTGAATTTTTCAAAAATACTGAAGCGGTGGCGGTTGAGAAGTCGCAACTTATTCACAAACTTATTCCGACTGACTTTGCTATTTTAAATTATGATGATGAGAGGGTATTGGAGATGCGTTCGGCGACTAAGGCTCGGGTAATGACGTATGGTTTCCACGAACACGCGAACGTTCGCGTCACCGATTTTGATTATCGCTCCACCGACGAGGGTATTCCTGTTGGCACGACGTTTAAATTACACCATAGCAATAGTTTCATTCCCGTTAATATTGATGGCTCGCTTGGCCGTTCACAGGCCTGGGCCGCCGCCGGAGCGGCGGCGGTGGGTCTGGCGATGGGTATGAATCTAGTTCAAATTAGCCAGGCCTTAACTTGTTATCACGGCCCCAAAGGCCGTTTAAAGATACTGCCAGGTGTAAATGACACCGTGGTTATTGATGACACCTACAATGCCTCGCCCGCCTCTACAAGATTGGCTCTGGAAACCCTCCACGACCTGCCGGCCACGCGCAAAGTTGCTATCCTGGGTGATATGTTGGAATTAGGCGAACACACCATTCGGGCCCACCAAGAAATTGGCGCCTATGCCGCCGGATTTGTTGATTTGCTCATTTGTGTCGGTGCCCGAGCTAAATTCATCGCCGAAGCGGCCAGCAAGATGATGCCAAAAGAAAATATCCACATCTTTGAAATATCAGACGATGCTAAAGAAGCCGTTAGGTCGCTCGTCAAACCTCGCGACCTCATCCTGGTCAAAGGCTCGCAGGGTATCCGTATGGAAAAAATAGTCGCGACGCTCCTTGCCGACCCATCTCACGCTTCACAACTCCTGGCTCGCCAATCCAAAAAGTGGCTCGCAAATCTATCCTCTGGATCTATGGCACCAAAAAATTCTTAACTGTAGCGAAGTAGTCTTCTAGGGTTTCGGCTCGGCGTATTTGTTCTACTGAATCGTCAGTTTTTAGTAATAATTCGGATGAACGCAGTTTTCCGTTGTAATTGAAACCCATTGAATAACCATGGGCCCCAGTATCATAGATAATTGCGATATCACCAATTTCTACTCTTGGCAATTTCCTATTGATGGCAAATTTATCATTGTTCTCACAAAGAGAACCCACGACATCGTATTCTAAATCCTGGGGGCTACTTTCTTTTCCAAGTATATTGATATGGTGATACGCGCCGTACATGCCAGGCCGCATCAGATTGGCCATAGAAGCGTCAATCCCGATATATTTTCTATAAATATCTTTTGTATTGATAATCGTTGAGACAAGATATCCATATGGGCCGGTTATCATGCGCCCACACTCCATATAAATCTTAATCTTTCCCAGCCCTTGAGTGGTTATTTTTTCACGGTAGAGTTTTTCTATTTTAGCAGATAGTTCTTCCAAGCCCACCGCCTTTTGTTCGGGACGATAGGGGATACCAATGCCACCGCCAAGATTTATAAATTCAAAAGAGATACCCACCTCTTTTGATATCTCTCCGGCTAGAGTGAAAAGCATGTTAGCCGTTTCGGCCAACGCGTCACTAATTAATTCGTTAGAAACTATCATCGCGTGAAGACCAAAACGTTTCACACCTTTTTCTTTGGCAGTGCGGTAAGCGTCAAAAAGTTGCATTTTCGTCATGCCAAACTTTGCCTCCTCGGGATTGCCAATAATAATATTGCCCTTGTGTTCTCTGAGTGAGCCAGGGTTGTATCGAAAACACAGTAGTTCAGGCAAACCTACGGTTTTTTCTAAGATTGCCAACTGAGTTGTGTCGTCTAAATTAATGATACTATTTAGTCTTTTTGCTTCGGTAAATTCTGAATACGCCGTGTCATTTGAAGAAAACATAATATCTTCACCCATGAAGCCAAGCTTATCTATCAGCACTAATTCAGTGAAGGAGCTACAATCGACGCCCATACCTTCAGCCGCCAATATCTTGAGAATAACTGGATTTGGACAGGCTTTTACCGCAAAGTAATTCCTAAAACCGGGAGCCCAAGCAAAGGCCTTTTGAAACCGTTGTGCGTTGGTTCGGATCGCCTTCTCATCATATAAATGAAAAGGTGTTGGGTATTTTTTAATCAGTCCCAGGGTTTCTTTTTTGCTGAGTGGAAATTTTTTCATTGGCCTAAAGTTCTTGTAGCACCACGGAGAGTCGGACTCCGATTCTATGCTTGAGAAGCATATGTCCTAACCGTTAGACGATGGTGCCAATAACCCAGCTATTCTAACAATTTTTTTCACTATTTACAAACTTTCAATTTTACGCTAGTATATATCCACTATGTTTGCAGTCATCAAAACAGGCGGAAAACAATACAAAGTTGCCCAGGGTGATATTTTAATGATTGAAAAGCTGGATACGACCGAGCCGGAAATTACCTTTTCCGAAGTCTTGTTGACCGTGGACGGAGAGAATGTCCAGGTTGGCCAACCATTCCTCAAAACTGCCACCGTTACAGCTAACATTATAGAACAGGGCAAAGAAAAGAAAAAAATGGTCTTTCGTTACAAATCCAAAACTCGTCAGCGCAAAAAGAAAGGCCACCGTCAGCCCTTCACCAAAGTCCAGATAACAAAAATTACTCTGTAGCGATTCGGATAGGATTTTTACCGGCGGGATTCTAAGGCGTTGCGTAATGTGGCTTCGTCCGCGTATTCTAAGTGGGAACCGGAGGCCAGGCCTCGGCCGAGGCGGGTGAGCATGATTTTAGTGTCATTAGCGAAAATGTTTTTGAGATATAACGCCGTCGTCTCGCCCGAAGTGCTGGGATTGGTCGCCAGTATCAATTCAATCTGACTGCCGTTAGCTAATTTTCCGGTGCGTTGTTTTAATTCTTTGATATGCAAATGTTCGGGCAAAATACCGTCCAGGGGATTTATAGAACCGCCCAATACATGGTACAGTCCTTTATACAGGCCCGTTTTTTCTATGGAATCCAAGTCAGTCACCTTTTCTACCACTAATACTTTAGTCTTGTCTCGGCCAGAGCTGGCGCAGACAGCGCACAATCCATTATCGCTTAAATTAAAGCATTCTTTGCAGAGCGAAATATCTTGTTTAAGATTAAATAGGGTCATACCCATTTCTTGCAATTCGCTTTCGGGTTTTTCCAGCAAGGCCAAGACAAACCGGGCCGCTTGGCGCGGCCCGACCCCCGGCAACTTCTGAAACAACTGCGTTGCTTTTTTAAATTTAGTATCGGGCATGGGGTTACAAAAAGTTAGAGTGCCACGGCGAACCGCATAAAATTCCTGCTGGAATTTTTGCTCTTACTCGGCTACCCGCCTCCGTACGTTCGCCTTAGCCACCCTAACTTTTTGTTTATGCATATTCAAGGTTAAAAGTCTGAAGTCGTTAAGCCGACATTTCGCAGGCGGGTAGCCGGAGACATAGCGCAAAAGCCAGTAGACTTTTGACGCGCGTCGGCGTATGACTTCAGACTTTTAACCGCCGTAATCTATTTCTTCTACGTTCTGTCCATATTGTAGCATTTCATCGGTATATCCGCCCGCGCTATCCAAGTGGAATCGTAAACTGGTTGGATCAATGCGAAATTTTATCTCTGCCGTCGGGCCATTGCGATGTTTGGCAATGATAAGCTGGGCCGTATTTTCCGAGCCAGCCCGCTTTGATTGTTCCGGATTTGATTTGTCATCGCGGTGAATGAACATCACCAAGTCCGCGTCTTGTTCAATGGAACCCGAATCGCGCAGGTCAGAAAGTTTGGGCTTGCCGCCGCGTTCTTCTATTGCCCGCGATAGCTGTGACAGGGCAATGATGGGGATATTTAATTCTTTGGCCAGGCCTTTTAGGCCGCGAGATATTTCGGTAACCTGTTGAACCATGCTTTCATAATTTTTACGCGAACTCATTAGTTGAAGGTAATCTACAATTAGCAATCCCAAGCCGTGCTCGGCCTGCAAACGCCTGGCCATGGTTCGCATTTGAAGGATATTGGGTGAAGCAGAATCATCAATGTAGATGGGCATTTTTTTGAGGTCATCGCAGGCCATTGTCACCCGCAAGAGGTCATCACTTTCTTGGCCCAATTTTCCCGTGCGCATATCCCACAAACTTACGCCCGAAGCGACAGCAATAAACCTATCAACCACTTGGTCCAGTGACATTTCCATACTGAAAATACCGACATGGACGCCTTGCTTGGCGACGTTGTAAGCCAAGTTAACGGCAAAGGCCGTTTTACCGACCGATGGCCGCGCGGCCAAAATAATCAAATCCGAACGTTGCAACCCGCCCAAGGTATTATCCAGGTCCAAATAGCCCGTCTTGTGGCCACGCAAGGAGCCGTCATGCTGGGTGGTAATTCGTTCAATGGCATCGTCCAAGGTACTGCCAACATCCATGAAATTTTTCCCGCCTGACTTTTGCGAAACGGAAAATAATTTCTTTTCGGCCTCGTCTAGCAGATTATCCACGTCTTCTTCTTCGCGGTAACCCAGACCAATGATGTGGTGAGCCGCGTCAATCAGGTCGCGCAACATCTTTTTACGTTTGACGATATTGGCGTAGGTGACGATGTGGGCCGAGGTTGGTACGCCACTGGCCAATGAAGTTAAATATGCCAGCCCGCCAATCTTTTCCAATTCTTTCATATCGCTCAACTTGTTAGACAAACTCAAGAGATCAATCGGCTCCTGCCGTTCGTATAATCGCAGGGCCGCTTCGTAGATAGTTTCGTGGTTTCGTTGGTAAAAATCCGGCGGCGAAATAATGTCGGCAATTTTGTTAAACGCTTCTTTGTCCATCAACAATGCCCCGAGCAACGATTTCTCGGCATCCAAGCTTTGTGGCGGCAATTGGTTAGGCGTAATTTGTGACATAGTTGAGGTTACCTTATTATTGTAAAAGAAAAAATCTCACGCAATAGGAAACGGGGATTACCTGTGGAAAGAATCAAAGAATTGACATAAAGAGTAAACATCTATAGAGTATAGGACAGTTCGGAAGATTTCCAATGGCCTACATCGGCCGGAAAGGGTTATCATGCCTGGCATCGGTTTAGTTATTCTCGCGTTGGTAATGGGGATATTTTGCAATATTCCCAAGCCAAAGCAGTGGCAACACTGGTTTTGGAGACGAGTGGGACGTGCTGTTGTTGGCGTGTGCGCTACGTTTTTCCTGGGGACTATCATGGGGGGCTGCCTTGTTTTGACCCATGATCAATATTTCAAAGCAGAAGTTTCTGGCGTTCAGCCAATCGTGAATGTACACGATTCGTTGCAATTTTCTGGAAGCGGTTTCATTTTTCTGACAAGTGTCAATGGTGGTCCCGCTTACGCGTACTTTGTTGAAAATCCTCCAGGAGATCTTCAACAGCGGTACATGGACACCAGAAATGTCATTATCAGAGAAATTTCTGGTAAGGAAACTGGCGATCTAAAGACGTATCAGGACCGCTACACGACGAATTCATGGATGAAGTACTGGATTCGTTCTGGTACTGTCCTCCGCAGTTCCAGGTATGTCTTTGAGGTTCCCGAAGGAACTGTCAAGCGGGGGTTCTCTCTCGGCGGTTGAAAGTGATTGGTTATGCAGTTCTCGGCGCGAGTGCCGTCACAGGAGAGAAGCCGTCCACATCGGGCGCACTTCTCGGTGTGACGGCTTTTCTTTTTATATAAAATGATGTCCGCGAAGGCGCGGACATCGGAGTGTGGCGGTTGCTCAAACGTACCAAACTCCCAGAAAACGATAGGGTCGACAGTCGGTCACGAAAATAACTTTGACCGCGTCGCCCTTCTTTGGATAGGTGGGTCCGTGTCCTCGATAGGCAGTCAGGTCGAAAGTGAGATTTTTCCGACGAGTTCTCACTCTGGCCTTGCCGTACTTTATCGAGCAGGAAAGAATCTTTCCAAGAAAACTCTTTGTAGGAGCGAGATCCCCTTTGCCCATGTAGTGTCTCCAGGACCAAACTAACATTTAACTATTTCTCTGACAATATGGGTCCGTAGGGCGTGTCGTCCAGGGTATAGCCCTTGGATTCTATTTGTTTGCGGATGTCATCAGCGCCGGACCAATCCATGCTTGAACGACACTTCTCGCGCTGGCGGATAAGGTCGGCGATGTCGGCCGGCGTATCCATGGCAGATACTTCTGGAATAATGCCCAAGACCGTGTTTATCTCTTCGGCTGTTTTTTTAAATACTTCATAGGCCTTACTATCAAATTTCTTTTCATCAATTAGTTGGTTAGCTTGAGAAACAAGGCCAGACCACAGGCCGATGGCGGAGGCGGTGTTGAAGCTATCTTCTAGGGCGACAGAAATTTCTTCTGCGATGGCCATTAGTTTCTCGGCCGAACCCGGCGCGTCTATATCAAAAGCATTGCGTTCGTTAAAAACCATCATCCGCCGCAAAGATTTCTTTAAGTTATCTTGGGCTGACTTAAAAGATTCCAAAGCGTCATCACTGAATTCCAACGGCGTGCGATAGTCCGCACTGAAAAGATATTGTCGGATAGTTTCTTTGGAATATTGTTCAGCCAGTCGTCGCACGGTGGTAAAGTTGCCCTTGGATTTGGCCATCTTGCCACCTTTGTTTACTAAGAATGCCACATGCATCCAATATTGCACAAAAGGCTCTAGGCCGGAGGCGGATTCCTGCTGGGCAATCTCGGCCTCATGGTGGGGGAATATCAAATCCTGTCCGCCGCCGTGGATATCATACTGCGGACCGAAGTAGTGCTCGGTAATGGCGGTGTCCTCAATGTGCCAGCCTGGCCGGCCGCGACCGAGATCCTCTGAATCCCAGGCGGGTTCGCCATCTGCCATTGAAAATTTCCACAAACAAAAATCCGCTTTATTGTGTTTTTCTCCGCTCTCGTCTATGCGCGATACACCGTCCTCGGCCATCTCCACCGAACGGCCGGAAAGTTTGCCGTAGCCGGCAAATTTTTTGACGTCAAAGTACCAGCCGTCTTTGATTTGGTAGGCGTGGCCGGAGTTGATGAGTTTTTTAACTTGCTCAATAACCTGGGGGATATGGTCGGTGGCTCGAGCATAGCGAGTGACACCGGTTACGCCCAGCGCCGACATATCTGTCATAAATTCTTTTTCAAATTCATTAGCCACTTCGGCCGCAGCTATTTTTTCTGCTTGTGCCTTAGCAATTATCTTGTCATCAATGTCGGTAATGTTTTGCAGATACTCAACTTCCAGCCCCCGCAAACGTAAATATTTCGCGAATGCGTCAAAAAACACAAACGTGCGGGCGTTGCCGATATGGACCAAATCATACACTGTCGGTCCACAGACAAACATTTGGACCTTGCCGGCTGAACGGGGTATTAGTTCTTCAGATTTTTTGGTAAGTGTATTGTATATGCGCATCATTGTAAGAGCATTACTATAACACCTACAGACATGATGACAAATAGGGCGTAAGCAATGACGTTAGACCCCCAACGACTGACATACTGGCCCATGATTTTTGGATTGTTGGCCATGTGGATGACTAACAGAATAATAAAAGGTGATACCATGCCAAAAATAATGCCGGTGTAGTAAAGAATATTTACCGGCTGCAAGCCGAAAGCCGGAATGGCAATACCCAGCAGGGTCGCCAGGGCCATGACGACATAAAAATGCCGAGCCCGATGAAATTTGTAATCCAGGCCTACTTTCCAACCAGCTGTTTCGGCGATGGCATAAGCAGCAGAGCCGGCCAGAACTGGGATTGCCAAAATACCCGAAGCGATGATACCAATCAAGAAAAGCAAGTTGGCGTATTTACCCGCCAGGGGCTCAAGTATCAAGGCCATTTCCTGGAGAGTGCTGACTTCGCTAAAACCATGCTTGAATAGGGTGGACGCGGCCAGTATCATAATAAAAAAAGTAAGAGTATTTGAAAATATCATACCCATTCGAATGTCTGTATACATAGTGCCGATTTCATTTTTAATTCTGGTAGAATTATGGGGCTTGTTTTTGGGCTCCATTGCTGGAATCATGCCATGGATGCCCTCCTGGCGGTGGAGTCGTTCCTCCTCTACCGCACCAGATGCCTGCCAAAAGAAAAGATACGGCGAAATGGTGGTGCCATAAATGGCGACAATCATGGCAATGTATTCTTTGTCCAATGAGAAATGTGGAATAAATAAATTAAAGAACACATCGCGCCAAGCGGGCGAGATAATAAACACCGTACCGACATAGGAGAGCATAACAATAGCTACCCATTTCAAATAATGGGCGATATGCTTATATGGCAAAATAATAATAAGGAGGGTAACAATAACGACCAACACAATAGAGATAAGAGTGGCTGGCAGGGGAATTAAAAATTGGGTGGCGGCGGCCATCGCTGAAAGGTCAGCGCCGATGTTGATAATACTGGAAACTGAGATCATAATAGCAATACCAAAAAGTATCCAGCCAGGGTAATGTTTACGGATATTTCCGGCCAGGCCTCTGCCGGAAACCAAACCGATACGTCCGCACATACGTTGGATAATTATCATGAACGGCAAAGTGCCAAGCACAGTCCAAAGTACTGACAGACCAAATTTCGCTCCTGCCAGCGCATAGATGACAATCCCGGCCGGATCATCGTCGGCTGCGCCGACGATGAGTCCCGGACCCAACGAATGCCAAAATTTCTTGAGCTTCCGCATTTCTCTAATACTAGCATATTTCTACGTTTTGGTGTATAAACACAACAGGAGGAAGCATGCTTGGCATAACCTATAACTCCGAGTTGGACATGGTTCATGTTATCACTCGTGACTGCCGCGTTAGGGAAGTGACCGGCATCATGAATGTTCTCACTCTCTTGGAAACCAAGCACTCCATGAGGTGGAGAGATAAACATGTGGGCTTCAATTTTTTTCCGGCTCGGCGGTTTTGTGTCGCTCACAATCTCCTGGACAGCCAGGGGTTTGTGGACCTGCATCGCATTCTGGACCAGTTGGCCCTGATGCAAGAAAACGAGGAATTTGGCGAAGTCATCTTCACCGCCCGCCAGTCCCTTTATCAGCTATTTCCGAACACCAAGATTCAGCTTGTTTGACCACCCGTACGCGAGGCCTGTGCCTATGCACGACCCGCGCACGGGCCTTTTTTCTGTGGACAATTAGCACTCTTGACCAGAGAGTGCTAATTGTAATATACTACTAATATGTCCGATTTATCCCGCCGGCAAGACAATCTGCTCAAGTTTATTATTCAAGAATTCGTGAACACGGCCAAGCCCGTGCCTTCAGCGTTGGTCTGCAAAAAGGCCCGTCTCAACGTCAGTCCGGCGACTATTCGCAACGAGATGAACGACCTGGAAGAAATGGGCTATCTCGGCCAGTTTCATACCTCGGGCGGTCGGGTGCCGACCGATAAGGCCTACCGACATTTTGTGAACTCACTCAATTTAAAACAAGCCAGTGAGCCGACCATCAGCGACAAGCGAAGTATTCGGACGGCGTTGGCCGATGCCGGCCAGGATCCGCGCCAACTTAACAAAGCCCTCGCCGACTCGCTGTCCAAACTTACCGCTAATCTTGTTATCACCGGCACCGAGGAAAACGAAGATTTTTTCAAGTTCGGCCTGGCCAATCTTTTACACATGCCCGAGTTTCATCAATTTGAACGCATGTTCCAGTTGACCAATTTTTTTGAAGAATTTGACCAGATATTCAATGCCTTAGAGCATCAGATGTTCGGCAACAAGCATGATTTTCGCATTATTCAAGTTTCCATTGGCCGCGAAAACCCCATGAGTCATATTAAAGAAGAATCCGTCATTGCCACGCGCTACTCTTTGCCTAATGGCTATGTCGGCTCGCTAACATTGATTGGCCCGACCCGCATGGATTACGAAAAAAATATCTCCCTTATCAAATATGCCAAACAAGAATTAGAAAAAAAATTAACATAAACAATATGGACGAACCAAATAAAACAGAAACAATGGACCATGAAGTCAAAGCGCAGGAGTACCTAGACAATTGGAAACGAGAACGGGCCGACTTCATAAACTACAAGAAAGATGAGGCCAAGCGGGTAGAGGAATTTGTGAAGTACGCCAATGAAGACCTAATTCTGGAAGTGATGGAATTGGTGGACGATATAGAGATAGCGGCCAGAGAGGTTCCCGGTGTCGGTCTGGAACACGTCATTAAAAAGTTCAAAGATTTATTTAAAAAGTACGGAGTGGAAAGAATAAAAGTAGAAGGCGAGTTTGATCCTGCTCTGCACGAAGCGATTGAAACAGCTCCCGGCGGCAGCAAATTGCAAGAAGTCAGAGCCGGCTACATGATGAGAGACAAAGTTATTCGGCCGGTGCGAGTGAAGATTATTAAATAAAAATTAACCAATAAAAACATGGCAAAAATATTAGGCATTGATTTAGGGACAACGAACAGCGCGATGGCAGTAGTGGAAATAGGTCAGCCGCGCATATTAGAAAATAAAGAAGGTGTCCGCACCACGCCATCTATTGTGGCGGTGGGCAAGAACGGCGAGCGTTATGTCGGCGTGACCGCCAAGCGTCAGGCGGTAACCAATCCGGCCAATACTATTTTTTCGGTTAAGCGCCTCATCGGCCGTCGCTTTGACGATGCTGAAGTTCAGCGTGATAAAACACTGTTACCATACGAGATTCGCAAAGGCGAGCATGGTGACGTAGAAGTAAAAATGGGGGAGAAATGGCTCAAGCCGGCGGAGATATCAGCAATGGTATTGCAAAAATTGAAGGCCGATGCCGAAGACAAACTTGGTGAAAAAATCACCGAAGCGATTATCACCGTGCCTGCTTACTTTGATGACGCCCAGCGCAAAGCCACCAAAGACGCCGGCGAAATTGCCGGTCTGACGGTCAAACGCGTCATCAACGAGCCAACCGCGGCCGCGCTTGCCTACGGTTTCAACAAAAAGAAAGACGAAAAGATTGTCGTCTACGACTTCGGTGGCGGCACATTTGACGTGTCAGTGCTTGAAGTTTCCGAAGACACGATTGAGGTTAAAAGCACTGGCGGGGATACTCACCTTGGCGGAGATGATATTGACCAGCGCGTTATTCAGTATTTTATCAGCGAATTTAAAAAAGAAAGCGGCATGGATGTGTCTAAAGATCAGCTCGTCGTTCAGCGTCTTAAAGACGCGGCTGAAAAAGCTAAGCACGAATTGTCATCTACCATTCAGACCGAAGTTAATATTCCGTTCTTGACTGCCGACTCTTCCGGGCCTAAACATTTCACCATGGGTTTTTCGCGGGCTAAGCTTGAAGAATTAATTCGTGAGTTGATTGATAAGTCAATTTCGCTAACCAAAAAAACAGTGGAAGATGCCGGCTTGAAATTATCCGATATCAACGAAGTGGTAATGGTCGGCGGTCAGACCCGGATGCCGTTGATTGTTGAGGAAGTTAAAAAACTATTTGGCAAAGAACCGCACAAAGATATCAATCCGGACGAAGTTGTTGCCCTCGGCGCGGCCGTGCAGGGCGGTATTATGCAGGGCGATATTCGCGATGTGTTGTTGCTGGATGTTACCCCATTGTCACTCGGTATTGAAACCATGGGCCAGGTGATGACCAAGATGATAGAAAAGAACACCACCGTGCCGGTTTCCAAGTCGCAGGTGTTTTCAACGGCCGCGGACAATCAGCCATCGGTGGAGATTCACGTCTTACAAGGCGAACGGGCCATGGCCGTGGATAACAAAACACTTGGCCGGTTTATTTTAGATGGTATTCCGCCCGCGCCGCGTGGTGTGCCCCAAGTTGAAGTTTCCTTTGACATTGACGCCAATGGTATCTTGAACGTCAAAGCCAAAGACAAAGCTACCGGCAAAGAACAATCTGTCCGTATTGAAGGATCATCTGGTCTCTCTGACGAGGAGAAAAAGCGCATGACCGCTGATGCCGAGAAATTTGCGGCTGAAGATACCAAGAAACGCGAGCTGGCCGAATCTCGAAATTTGGGCGAAACTTTGGCTTATAGCACCGAAAAGATGATCAAGGATAATGATGCGAAGATTAAAGAAGAAGACAAGAAGGAATTAAATGATAAAATAGAAGAAGTACGTAAAGCGATGAAAGGGGATAACGTGGACGATATTAAAAAAGCAACTGAATCCCTCTCAACTGCGGCCCAGCGTGTAGGCGGCGACTTATACAAGCAACAGCCGCAAACCCCGCCGGCCGATGAAACCCCGAAAACTGAAGAAGCTCCAAAAGAAGAAACAAAAAATTAGTGGATAAAAAATACAAAATAATTGGCTGGTATGTGGTTGTGGCGTTTTTGGCGTGGGGGATGTGGGGCGCGGGGAGTTCGCTGGGTTTTAATTCAGCTACCGGTCTGGACATTAATTTTTCAGTAACCTTATTGTTCCTCTTGCTAACCAGTTTAACGGTGCTGGGCTATGTGTTATTCCGAAAAACTCTAATCCCTATAATCGCGTCCGCGATTATAGGGATTTCGTTCCTTGCCTGGTACGGTTTTAGCTGGCTTAATCTACTAGGCGTGGCGATTATGTTGTTACTAAACTTGGAATCCTACCGCCGTGTTGGCCAAGAACTATTCGATCGTATAAAAATATCCTCATCACATTTTCTCCGCCACGGGTTGTATCCGGTCGTCATCGGTATTTTTATTCTTGCTTCCTTTGCTCTCTATCAAAGTACACTCGCCAAAGATTTAGAAAAAACTGATCGTTTACCCAGCCAGACCCAAGAATTTTTTCGTCAGATCATTGATAAATTTTTGACGCCACAACTAGATATGGCCACGCCCAAACAACGCCAATCTGCCGTCAACGAAGTGGCTAGCCAAGCCTATCAACAACTTAACACTTGGTTTAAGCCATATTTCCAATATGCCCCGCCCTTGCTTGCCTTTGCCCTCTTCTTGATTCTCTTGGGCCTCTCTTGGTTTTTCGTCTGGCTGGCCATGGCTGTCGGTATGTTTCTGTTTTGGATATTAAAAAAGACCAAAGTGGTCCGAGTAGAAGTCAAAGAAGTGAAAGTGGAAAGTTTGGTGGTATAAAAATGAAGAAGCCCCCGCAGGATGGGGGCTTGGAAAAAGAATCATCGCGGCGACAGAAGTCGCCCAGCCATCTACGCACCTCAACCTACATACATTTACGGGGGGTGTGAAGATGCGGTGGCATGATGGCGCCAACGCCAGCCGCGACAAACTTATGAAGAGAACTGAGTGGCCCCATATTATAGCACAAAATGACGGCAAAGATTTTCGCTGGCCTTCAGGGGCCTAGGTACAAGCCAACTACTCACCTTATCAGAGTAATTATAGCATATTGAAATATGGTGTCAAGTAAGGTATAATAGTTAATAAATGGCAAAAGAATACTATACAATTTTAGGGGTGCCGCGAACGGCGAGCGGCGACGAGATAAAAAAGGCGTACCGCAAGCTGGCTCACGAGCATCATCCCGACAAAAAGCACGGTAATGAGGCCAAGTTCAAAGAAGTGAATGAAGCCTACCAAGTTCTGTCAGATTCCAAAAAACGTAATCAGTACGATCAATTTGGTTTTGCTTACAATGACGGCGGCTACAACGGCTCGCAAGCTGGCCAAAACCAGGGCGGGTTTAATTTCAATCAAGAATTTAACCAGGAAGATTTGTTTGATATGTTTGGCGAAATGTTCGGCGGGTTTCGTGAAAGTTCTGCCGGTTGGCGGGACAACGAAGTGCGCAAAGGCGAAGATTTATTTATTGAAGTTTCACTGAGCAAAAAAGACCTCGGCACTACGCGAACGATAGAATACGACATTCAGTCTGCTTGCGGTGAATGTCACGGCCAGGGCGTGGCCAGGGGCTACAAAATTGTGACTTGCCAAACCTGTAAAGGGGCGGGCCAAGTGCGCCAAACCTCTCGCAGCGGTTTTGGTATTTTTTCCCATGTTTCTATCTGCCCCACCTGCAAAGGCCGAGGTAAATACCCAGAAAAAGAATGTCCTATTTGCAAGGGCAACGGTCGCGGTAAATCACGTCGCTCGCTCGAATTGCGCATTCCGACCGATTTGCCCCATATGTATAATATCCTCGTGCCACGCGGCGGCAACACCGGCCGCACCGGCAATGATCCAGGTGACTTGGTCGTCAATCTCAAAATTAAATAAAAAAACAAACAGGCCGGGACGTTGTGACGTCCCGGCCCCGTTACTCCCTCAAGATGATACTGGCGATTTCTTCGGCTCGGCGAGAACCGAACCGCACGAACTGTGGATGCCCCTCGGCCAGTTCATGAAAGAGTTTCTCCTCTTGATGACCCTCCGAAGTGAAAGCTTCTTTCAGGAGGACTGTATATTTGCGCTTATCTCTGATTTGCCAGGCGTACAAACCTTGGAACACAAGATAGTCGCCCTCATCTCCTTCACTCGCATGTGCGAGCTTCATGAGGAAATCAACCATAACGGTATCGGAGACAATTCCGCGTTTTTTGATGTACACCGCAAGCCCGCTTATCGTGGCTAGGGCTGCTGTTAGCCACAATTTCTTTTTCATAGCGTTCCTTTCAGGCAAAAAAGGTTTGGAACTGCGGACTAGTGTACACTTGATATGGTATAATATCAATAATGTCGTATCTTTCCAGTCTTTCAAATTTATCGCTTGGTTCGGGTAATATTTTTGGCGTGTTGGCGTTAGTCTGCGTTTTACTATTTGTTTTGAGCATTGGTCGTACACGGACACTCGTCTCACTGTTGTCGGTCTATGTCGCGTTTGTTCTGCAGGCGATGTTTCCATATTTTGGTTGGTTGCAAAAAAACGCCACCTCCATCACCACTGATTTACCCCTGCTCCGGGTGGGCCTATTGCTGGTGGCTTATGTCGGCAGTTTCTTGCTTCTTAATCGTTCAGTATTAAAGGGTCGTTTCAACCAAAACGAAGCTTCGTTCGTCTCGGTAATTTTGATGGGCCTGGCCCAGCTGGGTTTTCTGGTTTCTATAATTCTCAATCTCGCGCCCGCCCAACAACATTATCTGCCGACATCCGTCCTGCCTTACATCGCCAACCAAAAGGCCCTTTTCTATTGGGCCATGGCACCGCTTCTTTATTTACTTTTTTCTACACGTTCCACGTAATCTCCAGTTTGAGTATTGATGCGGATGATGTCATTTTGTTCTATAAATAATGGAGCATTGATGGTCGCGCCGGTCTCAATGGTGACTTGCTTCACTCCGCCCTGGGCGGTGTCGCCACGAATAGCCGGTGGCGCTTCGGTCACTTTGAAATCCATTTTGACGGGCAAGTCCACAGTGATAATGTTGCCGTCAAATTCAATCGCATCCATGGCGGTGTTGGCTTTCATAAATTTGCTGGCATCGCCCAGCACTTCTTCGTTCAATTGGAAGCGCTTCGCCGGGTCGTCAGTATACGAAAAGAAATACTGGTCGCGATGGGCATAGAGAAATTTAACATTCCGGCGGGCAATGTCGGCCTCGTCAAAGACATCTGATTGGGCGAAATTGCGCTCTAACATCTTGCCGTTGATTAAATTACGCATCCGGACCTGGACCGTTGGCCGCCGTTGTTGCATTTTCAAATGATGGGTCTCCACAACCATATATGGCTGGTCCTCATAGAGGAAATACGTCTTTGGTTTTAGTTCATTTACGCCTAAGGCCATAATGGCCAAATAATACCGTATTTGGCTACATTTTACAATTTTTCTCTGCTCTTGACTTTTGGTGCATAAAGTGATAAAATATAGAGTATATGATGATTAAACATTACACCTATATCATTTCGGCCATTTTACTGGCCTCCATCGCCATGCCGCTCACGGCGGGTGCTTATTATTACACCGTGCCACAATTATATATTCCGGGCGTAGATAGTGCCGAACAATCTGCGGTTGTCTCTACCACTTCTGGTTATCAAGTTAAGCCCGTGGTTTTAAATTATAAAATTTTTGGAAATTGGTTCGGTGACGATTCAAGCAAAGTCGCTCACGATGCGGATGGCCACACCGTCACTTTAGTAAGTGCGGACGACACCAACATCTACGCAATTATGAACGGCAAAAAACATCTCTTGTTTACTGAAGATATTCGTACGTTGTATGCTTACCAGCCTTCACTGGTGCAAGCTGTCAGCCAAACTCAATTGGCCCAGTACCCACGCGTTAATTTAATCAAAGTCAAAGGTGACTCAAAGCATGTTTACTATCTGACTGAGGGCCACATGACGCGTTTGATGACAACCAAAGTTTTGGATTCCTACGGTGTGCGTGCTGAAGATGCGGTGACTATCTCAAAACAGGAATTTAATTTTTATCCGCAAAATCAATACGTTTATCTTGAGTCACCGTTGAATAGAGACGTCTTCCAAATTGTCGATGGCAACAGCAAACGCTATCTCACACCGATGGCTGTCCAACGATTAGGCATCACCGTTGATCAAATCACGCCCATCAACCAATACGAAATGGATTCATACAAAATTCTCGCCCCAGTCGTGCAATAAAAAACTATTCGACCTTACACCCTAGTATCTTTAAAGGTATTAGATTGTGGGGGTGGATTATGAAGAAGGCCGACGATTCCCAAGTGGGCATGTTCACGTTCTCTGGAGCTTACTGGGTTAGGGGGAGGAAGATTCAGGCCTTCTTTAGCTCCCTGATTGGCGGACCAGTAACTTTTCCGTTCACAATCATGGCAGCATGGGAGTGGTATCACAACTCACGTAAGCCACCTGCTTGATCAAAAATTTCTGGCAGATTTCTGAAAGATGCCCCAACCCCGGATAGGGTGGCCCGCGAAACGTTGCGGGCCTTTCGTTTTATATAATTACTTACAATCGGAGAGTTTGAAGTCAGGGTAGCCGTTGAGGAAGTCTTTGAATGAAGTTTCTTTTTTGCCTTCTAGTTGAAGGGTTTTTATTTTCAGTTCATTATTTTCTAGACTAGTAGAGCAAATGTTGAGGACCTTGTCTTGCCAGATCGTCCAGGTGCCGGGTTCGGGGTTGAGGGCGCGAATGAGATTGTAAATATCACGGGGTGTGCGTGACCAATCAATATGGCCATCTTCGCGGGCCAACATTGTGGTGATGGTGGCTTGGCTGTCATCCTGTTTGGCAAGTTCAATCCGTTCGGCGATATATTCAGGGATAGTTTCAACAAGGAGTTCGGCACCCAACGCGGCCAGTTTGTCGTGTATCTCGGGAAAAGTTTCGTCCGGTGCGGGGTGGAATTTAATCTGGGCCAACATCGGTCCGGTATCCATACCTTTGTCTAGTTTCATAATCGTTACGCCCATAACTTCATCGCCATTCATAATGGCCGTCTGAATAGGCGATGGCCCGCGATAGCGCGGCAAGAGCGAGGGATGTATATTTATAAATCCATACTTCAGTTCGTTTAGATATTTTTCAGGAATAATATTGCCATATGCGGCCACGACCGCCAGGTGGCATCCCCACGATTTAAACGTTTCAAAAAACGAGTCATCTTTGATAGTGACGGGCTGAAATATGGCCAGGTTTAATTCTTTCGCCGCCATCTTGATCGGCGATGGCGTGATGATTTGCTTGCGTCCAGTCGGTTGGTCGGGCATCGTCACCACCGCGCATATCTCATGTCCATCTTCGTGAAGAGCTTTGAGCGTAGGTACCGCGAAATCAGATGTACCAAAGAAAACTAATTTCATTTGGTGCGGTTTTTGATGGTCAAGCCATTAAGATGGTCGGTTTCGTGTTGCAATACACGCGCCAAAAAACCCTTAGCTTTGAATTTAATTTTGTTGCCCTCTTCATCTAGGGCCTTGAACATAATTTTCTTGGCGCGAGGGATAGGCACAAACCAGCCGGGGATAGAGAGACAACCCTCCTCCAGCTCGTCAGTGTCTTTGGAATACTCGGTAATCTCGGGATTAAAATATACTTCGGGCGCTTTGAATGCTTCGGCAGTTTTTGTGTGAATCACAAAGACGGCTACATCGCGGCCAATCTGATTGGCCGCGAGCCCGACCCCATCGTGTTCCAACATCGCCTTTTTCATATCCAAAACCAGCGAGCCATATTTGCCTGCTTTTAGATCCTCTGTGCTAGCCAATTCCATCTTGCGCCCCAATATTTCCTCCGGTAGCTTCGTAATTTCCATTATCCAAAGTATACCGAAAATAGGCCTATTTTGTCTATATTTTAGGGGTATTGACTTGTATATGCGGGTATGATATACTGTATGTATACAGATAGTTACTCTCGTATCAGACGGTTTCGTCTCTCCGCAGATATTAGCTAACATTCAGGCATCGGCGCATCAAGCCGTATCCAAAAAGCCTCTAGAAACTTAGTTATTTGTTACTATTTGTAGTTTACTAAAACCGGCCCCATTACGCGGGCCGTTTTAGTTTTAAATAATTTGGCGGGGGTCGGCGTCGATGAGCCAGTGGGAGGGAGCATACTTTATTAATTCTCGAATTAACTTGGGTTCAAAAGTTTCAGAATTTAAAAACTTAACAATGACGGTGAAGGTATAGATGTCGCGTTCCTTAGAGAGGAACATGGGCGAGCTGTCGCTGATTTGAACACTCTGCTGAATTCGGAGATGAGTGGCGGCTAGGCGGAGCTTTTCAATCAATTGTCGGCCTGCGTTGACAGCCAGTTGGCCTTTGCGATGGGTAAAGGTCAGGCGGACAATTTTAGAGAACGGGGGATAGGCGAGCGCCTGGCGGTTGACTGCTTCCTCGGCATATAATTTTGAATAATTATGTAGGAATACCTCGCGCGGGACACGGGCCAGGTCGTAAGTCTGGATGACGACCCGCTTAGGATTGAAGTCAGCTAACTTTTCTAACTGATACCAAAGCCGTTCAGTGGTTTGATAGTCGGGGCTGACGGAGAGCGCGTCAAACTGCGGGATAGCCACCAGATCAAAGGAATCGTCAAAGATATAGCTAAAGATTTTGGCCGTAGCGATAACAATTTTTGGGCCGGGTTTGCGAATAGTATCCATCACCTCGTCCTCTTCGGTTTGATTTTGAGTGACATCGGCATCTAGGATGAGCGTGGGTACGCGATCTAATTGGCCGAACTCCATCATCTTTTGCAGTTCTTCAAAAATCTTTTGGCTGCCGGCCGGGCCGGTCGGTTTAACTTCCGAGCTGTGGCAGTTGGCACAAAAGCGCGGATAAGGCTGGTTAGTACTGCAGTGATGGCAGACCAGTATCTTGTCCAATGACTGATGGACGCGCATTGGGATATTACAGCGCGGACAATTCGTCGTCTGGCCGCAACGTTTACAGACGAGAATACCAACATAGCCACGGCGAGAAGCGAAGATGAGGACTTTCTGGCCAGATTTGATAGCTTCGGTAATGCGGCGTTTCAATGGCACACTCAAGGCGCCGACGTATCCTTGCCTCATCTCCGCTACTAGATCTATGATTTCTGGCTCGCTGGACCAAGCTGGTATCTTATCTTGAACAGTAAGTTCTTTTTTCTCTGTGCGGATATAATTCTCAATACCAAGCAAGTTGGAAACCAACAGTAGTTGAGCGCCGTATAAGCGCGCAACATGTTCGGCTAATTTAGATGTGTTGTATTTGGGACTGTAGTCGGATTTATAAAATTCGTGGAGCGGATCAATGACAATGACATTGGTTAAGTTTTGGAAAGGCAAAAATAGCGCTTGGCGTGTCCCGATAATGACCAGGTCTTGCCTGGCAATACATTTTTGCCAGATGCGATAGTAGTCTTTATTTTTGACTCCCGAATGAATAATTTCCGCTTCGGGATATTTTTTGGTGAACGCAGAAATATAGCTTATCTCGGATACGAGAATAAGCGTCTGGCTAACGAATTCAGGCAAGTTTTTGAGAACATTCCGCGCTCGACAGATTATTCCCAACGGGGTGGGGATTCTTGTCACGATTGGAAGGGTTTGAGTTTCTGTTTTGTATTTCTTTTTTAAAAAAAATGGGGGGAGGGTTGCTTTCAAAGCCAGACCAAGAGGGGAGAGATATTCGTTGGCTAGCCAGAGGGCAAGCTTCAATTGGTACTCGCTGACCTGTGGTTCGGCGGAGAGTACGGAAGTAATTTTCTTGAGTTGGAAGGCAGACTTTTTGACAAGGATGCGGCGGTCATCCACGGCGCTAGTATTGATGATCACCGCTTGAACTTTACGATTATGGAGAGGCACCTCCACAACTGCGCCCTTGGACAAATCTACTTCGGCGTAATAACTCAATACCTGGGGTACTTGGGGCGGCAGGACTGACAAAGGAATGACTTCAATAACATACATATATAAGGTATAATCATTTCATGGTCTCTAGTCAAAAGATACGTGTACGATTAGCGCCAAGTCCAACGGGGTTTTTGCATGTGGGCACGGCCCAATCGGCGTTGTATAACTGGTTATTCGCCAAGAAAAATGGCGGGGAGTTTTTATTGAGAATTGAGGATACTGATAAAGAACGTTCTACCAAAGAATACGAGCAGAGTATCTTGGAAGCACTGGAGTGGCTAGGTTTGGACTGGAAAGGCAAAATAATCCGCCAATCAGAAAGACATGCCCAGTATCGCAAATCTTTAGAAAAATTAATTTCCAATAAAAAAGTATTTTGGTGCAACCATAGTAAAGAAGAGCTTGAAGCTGAAAAAACCGAGCAAATAGAAAAAAAATTACCGCCGCGGCATATTTGCAACCACAGGCATCACTACAAAATTCCAATTTCAAGTCCCGAGCGAGTTGGGAGTTGGGTGATTAGGTTGGCAGTAGATCATGATTCAAATCATAAAATTATTTTCAACGATGAAATACGAGGTCTGATAGAATTTGAAACGAAATTATTGGGCGATTTTAGTATTGCCAAAAATTTGGATGAGCCATTGTATAACTTGGCGGTGGTGATTGATGATATTGATATGGAAATTAGCCATGTTATCCGCGGCGAGGATCATATTTCCAATACACCCAAACAGATTTTAATTTATGAAGCGCTGGGCCTAACGCCGCCGACATTTGCGCATTTGCCGTTAATATTGGCCGCCGACCGATCAAAGCTTTCTAAGCGCCACGGGGCGGTGGCGGTCGTGGACTACAAAAAAGATTATCTACCCGAAGCGCTAATAAATTTTCTGGGCTGTTTGGGATATACATTCAGTAAAGAAATGTTGTCGGCCCAAGAAATGATAGGGGAGTTTGAGTTGGACAAAGTGCACAAAGCTGGGGCGGTGTTTGATATTAAAAAATTGAATTGGTACAACGCGCAATATATTAAGAAATTATCAGTGGGGGAGTTTAGGAAATTGACGGGTTTGGAGATATCGGATGCGGGCATAGCGCTCATTACGGAACGCTTAGAGAAATTAACAGATGTCCAGGCATTTACGTATCTATGGATGGAGCCCATATATAGCAAAGAGCTTTTATGCTGGAAAGACAGTGATTTTGAGCAAATTAAAGCTTCATTGGGGGCTTCGTTGGGAGTTCTAAAAGACGTGGAAATGACGCGGGAGGCAATACTTGCGAAGTTAGAGAGATTAAGCGTGGAGTTGGGAAATAAAGGTCTAGTATTTTGGCCATTACGAGTGGCTTTGTCGGGTAAAGAGAAGTCACCTGGTCCGGTGGAAATTGCTATAGCTCTTGGCAAAGAAGAAAGTTTAAAAAGAATACAAAAAGCCATTGAAATCCTCTAGAATTATTTTAAATGTTTTTCTTCTCGCCGGCCTACTGGTCGGCGGGTTTTCACAGGCTTTGACTGATGACGAAAAGATAGCTCAACTTCGTCAGCAGATTGAAGTTCTAGAACAACAAGCCGAAGAACTACGAGGTAGTATTGCTCAAACACAAGAAGAAGCCGATACGATCCAAAAAAAGATAGACAACATAAACGCTCAAGTCAAAGCAATACAACTTCAGATTCAATCAACCGGCGTCAAGATACAGAAAACAGGCATAGAAATTGTCGGCGTTCAGGGAAGTATTGGCGAAGCTCAACAGAAAAT